>WBZN01000574.1_pt1 | contig 27475 bp, 27 predicted proteins | sample 5204281 | NCBI WGS metagenome assembly WBZN01 (sample SAMN12344347, study PRJNA552823) | activated sludge metagenome | biome: Activated sludge suspended growth; feature: Nitrification reactor; material: Wastewater; isolation source: activated sludge from nitrification reactor of wastewater... | reverse complement strand
GTCGTCTCCCTCGAACGGGCGATCGGCGGCCGTCCCGTCCGGCTCTTCGGCATGGCGAAGGGAGCGGCGATGATCGGTCCCCGCATGGCGACGATGCTGGGCTTCCTGCTGACGGACGCGAACGTCGCTCCGGCCGAGCTTCAGCGCCTGCACGACGGCGATGCTGTAGACCGCGCGCGATGCCTCGTCGCCCATGGTCTTGTGGACGATGTCGTAATACTTCGCGATCGCTTGCGCCGGCAGCTCGCCGACGTCCAGCGCGGGCTCGATCGGTTGCTGCGCGACGAGCGCCTTGAGATCCAGCGACGAACCCTTGATAGGGCGGGGCGCCGCGCGGACGCCGGGCTCGGGCTGCGCATTCGCGACCGCGCCCGTCGGATGCGATGCCGACACCCGAGCGTCGGGCACCTGCGCGGCGCGTCGATGCAGCACATCGGGCGCGTCGCCCAGGCCGATCGTGTAGGCATCACTGCCCGCGCGCTTCGGGTCGGCGTTCGGGTGATCGTCCGGGTCGGCGTTCGGGTGATCGCCTGGGCGATCGTTCGCCGCGACCGTCCCCGCGCGCGCATCGCTCCCCGCGGGGGGGGCTCCGGCGGCGATCGCCGTGCCCGCTTCGGCGAGGGCGATCACGCCGCGCTGGGTGTTCCACGCGCTGCCCGCGGCGACGCGGACATCCTGCATGTGGCGGACGATCCTGACCACCCCCTCGGTGACCCGCACATCGACGTCGCCGGTACCGTCGCCGTAGTCGACCGTGAACTGCGTGCCGACCACGATCACATCGGTGTCGCCGGCGCGCACCAGCAGCGGCGGGCGGTTCGCGCGCTTGGCCACCTGGAGCGCCACCTTGCCCCGCGACATCTCGACGAGCACGCCGCCCGCCGGACGGGTCACGATGAACGCGGTCGCTGGATCGCTCTGGATCGTGGCGTCGCCGATGTCGAGGGTCGAGCGCCGCGCATCGGTGGTGACGTGGAGCGGCGCTGCCTCGGCGACGATCGGTGCGGCCCCCGTGCCGAGCTTCCAGCCGATCACGCCCGCGACCATCACCGCGATCGCCGCGGCGGCGAAGCCGAGCGATCGCCGTGGCGCACGCGCGCGATGAGGCGAGGCCGTGGCGGCGCCCGCCACCACGCGACGCTCGATGCGGGTCAGCCGCTCATCGTCGAGCGGCTCGACAGGGATCCGTCCGACGAGCCTCATGGTGCCTCCTTGTCGTCGAACGGGATCACATCGGCACCTGCCGGATCGAGATACTCGCCGAGCACCGGGTCGGCCGCCGCGGCGGTCTCGATCCGCTTGCGCGCTCGCCACACCCGGAGCTTGGTCGCCGTCACGGTCGAGCCCACGAGCGCGGCGACCTCGGCCAGCGTGCGGCCATCGATCTCGTGGAGCGTGAACGCGAGCCGCGCCGCGGGCGACAGCTCGTCGAGCACGGCGTACAGGCGCTTCACGCCATCGCGTGCGAGCTGGCGGCGGGTGCCATGGCCGATGTCGGGGCCGGGCATCGCGTCGTCGGCGGTGAGCTCGTCGGTCTGGACGCGGCGGCCACGCTGGGAGAGATACCGATACGCACAGCGCACGGACACCCGATCGATCCAGGTCGACAGGCTCGCCTCGGCGCGCCAGCTGCGCAGCGACTGGAACACCTGAAGAAACGCCTCTTGCAGCAGATCCTCCATGTCGCGGTTCGATCCCAGCACGCGAAACAGGCACGCGTGCACGCGCCGCTGATGACGGCGAAACAGCTCGCGCGTCGCCGCCGGCTCGCCGGTCAAGCACCGGTCGACGAGCAGGACGTCTTCTACATAGGCCGCCGCGGTCACGTGACTAGATAGTGAATGAGGAACCCCGACCGGTTACAGGCGGTCCGAAAATCGAGCTAACTCGCTGTATTTGTTTGGCTCCTGTGCGATCGCCGTGCCCCCGGTGGCCGGCAGATCGATGTTCGCGGGCGGATGTCGAGAACCGCCGATCGGCTCCGACTCACCCACGAAAGCGAGCCAAGCTCGGCGCGCTACAAGTCGAACCAGGAGGAGATCGCCATGAAGTACATGTTGATGATGAACACCCCGGGCAGCGGGCCATACCAGATCGCGCGCTGGCCTCAGAAGGACATCCACGCGCACATCGAGTTCATGAAGGGGTTCGCCAGGAAGCTCGGCGCGGCCGGTGAGCTGGTCTCCGCCGAGGGCCTCTCGGGGCCGGATCAGGCCCGGCTGGTGCGCGCGGGGAAGGACGGCGCCCCGGTCACCGATGGCGTGTTCCCGGAGTCGAAGGAGTTTCTCGCCGGCTACTGGATCGTCGATGTCGAGAGCCCAGCGCGCGCCTATCAGATCGCGGCCGAAGCGTCCGCGGCACCCGGGCCGGGCGGCGCCCCGCTCAACCTCGCGATCGAAGTCCGCCAGGTGATGAGCGGGCCGCCCGACGATCTGCCGTGACGCCTGGACCGCTGGATCACCGGATCGAGCCGCTGCTGCGCGCGCTCGCGCCGCAAGTGCTCGGCACGATGATCCGGCGCTTCCGGGACTTCGCCGCGTCCGAGGACGCGGTCCAGGAGGCGCTGATCGCCGCGGCGACGCAGTGGCCGAGCGAGGGCCTGCCCGACAACCCGCGCGGCTGGCTGATCCACGTCGCGGCGCGGCGGATGACCGATCACGTGCGCAGCGAGCTCGCGCGCAAGCGCCGCGAGGAGGTCGTCGTCAGCCTGGTGCCGCCGGAGATGCAGATCGCGCTGCCGGCAGCCCCGGACGAGCAGCCCGAGCAAGACGACACGCTCGTGCTGTTGTTCATGTGCTGCCACCCCGCGTTGTCGCCGGCCTCCGCGATCGCGCTGACGCTGCGCGCGGTCGGCGGCCTGACCACCGCCGAGATCGCACGCGCGTTCCTCGTCCCCGAGGCGACGATGGCGCAGCGGATCAGCCGCGCCAAGCAGACCATCAAGTCCTCGGGGGTGCCGTTCCAGGTGCCGACCGAGGGCGAGCGCGCCGCGCGGCTGGTCGCCGTGATGCACGTGCTCTACCTGATCTTCAGCGAAGGCTACACGAGCAGCGGCGGTCCCGCGCTCCAGCGCATCGAGCTGGCGATCGAGGCGATCCGGCTCACCCGCGCGATGCACGAGCTCGTTCCCGACGATCCAGAGCTCACTGGCCTGTTGGCCCTCATGCTGCTCACCGATGCCCGGCGTGCGGCGCGCAGTGGACCGGACGGTGCGCTGATCCCGCTGATGGATCAGGATCGCCGCCTGTGGGATCCACGCGCGATCGCGGAGGGCGTCGCGCTCGTCACGTCGGCGCTGGCGAACGGCGCCGTCGGCGCGTATCAGCTACAGGCCGCGATCGCCGCCGTTCACGACGAAGCGATCCGCCCCGAAGACACCGACTGGCCGCAGATCCTCGCGCTCTACGGCGTGCTCGAACGGATGTCCGACAATCCGATGGTGACGCTCAACCGCGCCGTCGCCGCCGCGATGGTGCACGGCCCGTCGACCGGTCTCCGCTGGCTCGAGGCGCTCGATGCCGACGCGCGCGTCGCGGGGCACCATCGCCTTCACGCGGTGCGCGCGCACCTGCTCGAGCAGGCCGGCGATCACGAGGCTGCGATCGCGCACTACCGTGCGGCCGCCGACAAGACCACGAGCATCCCCGAACGGAACTACCTCATGACGCAGGCCGCGCGCCTGAAGGACGCATCCGGGGGATGATCGGCAGTGGTCAACGCCGAGGTGGCCGCTTGCGTCGCGGGCGCGGTCCGGTCGAGCGCGCTGCCGTTGCCGCCCGCAGCTCGGCGAGCGGACCTGGGCAAAGGTCGCGGACCTTGCAGCCATCGCACTCCCCGCCGCTCCACACGCGCTCGAACAGGCTCTGCACCTGATCGAGGAGCGGGCCGTCATCGGTCACGATGCCGAGCTCGAAGTTGCGCCGGCCGCTCCCCTTCGCACCGAGCCCTGCCCCGGTCCAGTTCGCGCTGCCGAGATAGAGCAGCGCGCCGTCGACGATCACCGCCTTCATGTGGACGCGAGGGCAGCGGGCGAGGGCGAGCCCACCCGCGGCCAACCGAGGATGGTGCGCGAGCTCCTCGCGGAACGGTCGCGAGGGCAGCTCCGCGTGGAGCAACCGCAGCTCGACCCCGCGCGCAACGAGCTCGTCGAGGAGCGACAGCACCGACACGTACGTGCCGCCGCGCGCGGTGCGGCGCCGGCCGGGCCTGGCGGGACCCTCGACCCTCAGCTCCTTGACGTTCGCCGTCGCGATCCAGACGCTGGTGTGCGCGCCGAGCACCGCCGAGATGATCCGATCGTAGTGGCTGCGCCCGGCGACGAGCTCGATGGCCACCGGGCGCGAAGGCATCGCGATGTCCATCGGCCCGGTGTCCGCGCGGGGCACGGACCTCGCCCGCGTACGCGGCTGGTCACGCAGCTTGCGTGCGACCCTGGCGAGCGCCTCCGGTGCGGCGAGCTCGCTGCGCTCCCCGGCCTTCCTCGTCAAAACGTCATCCCCAGCGGGGGCGCGGCGATGCACTGACCGCCATCGACGACGAGCACGTGCCCGGTGACATATGCAGCCGCGCGCGAGCGCAAATAGACCGCGGCGGCGGCGATCTCATCGATCGAGCCGAATCGGCCCGCCGGGATCGATGCGGTCATCCGCGCGCTGACCTCGCCGGGCGCCAGGCGCTTCATGCCCTCGGTCTCGGCGATCGGGCCGGGCGCGATGCCGCAGACCCGGATCCCGAACCGTCCCCACTCGACGGCGAGGTTCTTCGTGATCGCATCGATGCCGGCCTTCGCCGCCGACGCGTGAATCTGGAGCGGCGTGCCGTGGTAGTGGAGCGTCGCGCTGACGTTCAAGATCAGCGCGTCGCCAGCCTTCTGCAGCGCCTCGAACGCCGCGCGCGCAGCGAAGAAGCTGCCGTTGAGATCGATGTCGATCACCGTCCGAAACCCATTCGGCGACAGCGCAGCCGCAGGAGCGAGGAAGTTTCCTGCGGCGCCGTTGACCAGCGTGTCGAGCTTGCCGAACCGCTCGACGGTCGCCTTGATCGCGCCGGCGATCGCGTCTGGATCGCGGACATCGGCGGCGACGCCGAGCACGTCGCGCCCGGTCTCGTCGGTCAGCGCCTTCGCGGTCGCATCGAGCACGTCTTGCTTGCGGCTGACGATGCAGACATCGGCGCCGAGCCGCGCGTATGCGGCAGCGATCCCGCGACAGATCCCGGTGCCGCCGCCCGTGACGAGGGCCACACGCCCGGCGAGCGCATCGGGACGGAACACTTCGAGAGGGCTCGACATCCACGGATGATGCACCAGGCCGCCACAGGGGAGCCCCAGCGCAGAGCGATTCCGGTCCTCGCGCCGCGGTCCGGAATCGATCCGTTCGCCGCGGGCGGAATCGATCCGTTCGCCGCGGGCGGAATCGATCCGTTCGCCGCGGGCGGAATCGATCCGTTCGCCGCGGGCGCAAAGAAATCTGAAACCCCGGCTGCAGGTCGTTGTCTCAGCTCTTGAACCGACGGCGCCGCTGCCATTGCGGCGCGCTGGCGGGATTGCCGGAGCGCCGCTCCGGGCGTCCGCCGTGCACCCCGAGACGTGCGCCGTCACCGGAGGTCTGCCATGCGATCCACTACCTGGGCGCGATGGGCCACGTGCGCCCTCGCCATCTCGACCTGTGTTCCTGCCGCGTTCGCCGACAAGTCCAAGAAGTCGCTCGCGTCCTGCACGTCCTTCGAGCAGGAGGACGCGGGCGAGGACCAGGTCCAGTTCACCGTCCACAACACGTGCTCGATCCCGATCGACTGCGCGATCTCGTGGCGTGTGGTCTGCGCCCCGGACTCCAGGAAGCGCCGCGCCACCCACCCGGGCGCAGCCAGGCTCGCGCTACCCGAGATGGGCGCGCAGTCCGCCAAGGCCTCCGCCGGCGTCTGCGGCGATGATGCGTGGACGATCGATTCGATCCAGTGGAGCTGCGAGCCTAACAAGGACTAGGACTGCGCTGCCGCCTGCTGCTTCGGCTGTGCCCGGTCGAGGCCAGCCTCAACCACTGAATCGATCGCAGCTAAATACTACTGATTTCAGGGTCCTGGACAGGGAGGTTCGCAGCGTAGCGACACCTGTCACCTTGTTAGATCGCGCACCACCGTGACGCGTTTGTGTGTAATGAGCGAGCGATAAAACGACCGGCCCGAGCCCGGCGCGAAGTAGTGCCAAGAGCTCGATATGTCAGGCCTCGTTCGTTCGTCGCTCGTCGAGTACACACGTAGTATAAGGGCCTAGGACCATGGTCGACCGCCAGGACATCGACGCGCTGCTGATCAGCGCCCTCTACGGCGAGCTCACGCCCGCCGATGAGACGCGTCTGGCGACGCACCTCGATTCCCATCCTGCGGACCGGACGGCCCTCTCTGACCTCACGCGGGCCCGGGAAGTGGTTCACGAGAGCCGGATCCTCCAGGTCCAGCTCGATCCCCCGCAGTCGATTTCGGCGCTGCTGCTTCAGGAGGCGGTACGCCGCGCGCCGCGGAGGGCATCCGAACAAGGCTGGTTTCAGCGGTTCATGCGCTCGTTCATGGCCCACCCTGCCATCGCGGCGGCGGCGATGCTCGTGATCGTGATCGGCTTCGCGACGGTGATCTCGACCCGCAAGGGCGACCACTTCTCCGAGAGCCAGGCGCCCGCGGCGGACCGAACGACCCAGGTGATGAGCTCGGAGCCGGCGGCCCCGAGCGTTGGGGCGGCCGCGACGTCCGAGGGCGCCAACACCAACAAGGACCAAGCACCGAGCGAAGCGGTCGCGGGCGCTGACCGCGACTTGGCCGGCGACGATGGGCTCAAAGGTTCGGGCGGGGACTCGTTCCGGGTTGGTCTCGACGATTCGACGACCGGGAAGCTCGCGGCGCAGAAGCCGCGCAAGGTCGACAGCTCGAACAAGCGCGAAGACGCATCCGGGGACAGCGTCGGCGGGAAGGCCGATCCCAAGCCGAGGGTGGTGACGAATTCTCCGTCGAAAGACCCTGGCTACATCGAGCTGCGCAAGCAGGCGCCTGCTCCCAAGGAGCTCGGCCAGGGCAAGGCCGATACGAACACGGCGCTCGAGGAGGCCGTGGACGAGCAGCGTGCCGGCGCTAGCGCTCAGCCCCCCAGCGTTCGTGGCGGAGCGCCCGGTGGCGGTGCCGCAGGTGGCACGGCACCTGCGCGTGATCGCCAGCTGGGATCCAGCGCGAACAGCAAGGCGCCCGCGCAACGTCCCCAGGCAATCGGAAGCGTGAAGCCGCCTGCGGCGCCGCCGCAGGCCGGGGCTCGGATCACGGCCACGCCGAATGACGAGCGTGCGGCCAGCGAGAAGACGATCGCCCGCGGCGCGGCCACGGACGGCACATCCGATCCACAGTTCGAGTGGGCGAGCGCGCAGCACAAGCGCGTCACCAAGCAGGTCCGCGATGGCAACTGTCAGGACGCCGCGTCCCTCGCCCTCGAGATCGCGCGGCGCGCACCGAGCTACTACCAGCAGAACATCGCGACCGATCGCGAGCTCAAGAAGTGCCTGTCGTACATCAACAACGAGCGCGAGAAGGAAGCCGAGCGTACCCAGCGCGCGCCCCCCAGCAAGAGCGCGTTGGACTCCGAGTCGCCGAAGGTGACGAAGCCCGCCGCGACGCACTGAGCGCTCGATGGGAAGGGCTCATGTCGTGAGCCTCCTCGTCACTTGGTGTCGAACGCGGCGGGAAGACTCATGACAACGTCCTCGATCTCAGGGGACTGCCGAGCCACTTCACGAGCGCGCGCGGCGCACATCGGAGCGCATCGGTCGACGGAGCTTCGAGCATCGTCGTCGCCTTGCTCGACCAGAACACGAGCGGCCCGATCCCGGCGCGTTGCAGTCGCAGCAGCGCGGCCGCGGCCTTGGCGGAGTACACGCCATCGAGACGTGGTCCGGCGATCACCGCGAGCGCAGCGTCGCTGCGCGGCGTCGGACGGCCGTACCCTGGGCCGAGCTCGCGACCATCGACCACCAACCGGCTCACGAGCTCGGTCAGGCTGATCGCGACGCGCGGTCCGCCGAGCGCCGCCACTCGTGACAGGGTACGCAGCGCGAGCTCGGCGATCCGCACGCGCGAGGTCACCGGCCACGGGGTCACGCGCACGCCGTGCACGATCGGCACGGGCCATCGCCAGACGGAGACGGCGTGCGCGAGGGCGAGCCCGGCGAGCAGCCCGGCCGTGGTGCACGTGCTGCCGACGGCGAGCACGATCCGGCGCGGTGGCGGCGCGAGGCCGGCGTCGATCTGCTCGGCCAGCTCGAACGCGGCCGACATCGCGCCGAACGTCCCGATCGGAGTCGCGCCTCCCGGCGGCATCACGATCGCATCGCGATCGCGCCTGGCGATCCACATCGCGGCGAACGGCACCTCGATCACGGAGCGCAACGTGACGAGGGGGCATCCGGTCGCGATCAACGCGCCGCAATTCTCGATCGCCCAGCGACTCGCCGGCTGGGGGAACAGCAGCGCCGCCGCGGTGAGCCCGGCGGCGGGTGCGTGCAGCACGGTCGCGATCGCGTGGTTCGATCCGAACGCGCCGATCGCCCAGATCCGTCGCGCGGCCCTGGCCCTGGCATGGCCAAGCCACACCTCGAGCGTGCGGATCTTGTTGCCACCATAGCGCGGATGCGAGTCGCCCTCGTGCTTGATCCAGACCGTGTCGCCTTCGAGGGAGAGCGGCGAGAGCGGCGTCGGCCACGCACCGAGCTCGACCCAGGGCACGCGCGCGGCAAGCCGCGGGAGATGACGCGCTAGCGCGCGCATGGTTCAGTGCTTGTGGTCAGACGATTCGGGCACGTACTGGGCAGGCAGGGTTCCGCCGTCACCAAACAGGAACGCCTCGCACTGCTCCTTGAGCACCTCGTGCGCCTTCTTCTGGGTCAGGTCGAGGCGGTACTCGTTGACGATCTTCTTCGAGTGCTCGATCCACAGCTTCCACGCGTCGGCGGAGATCGTGTCGTAGATTCGCTGTCCGAGGGCGTCCTGGAACGGCTTGTACGGGAGACCGGGGTGGGTCCCTCCGAGCTTCGCGCAGCTGACCATGCGGCTCATTTCAGCGGAGTGGACCAACTTTTCTCTCCGCCGGCAAGCTCTGTATGGGTTCCGCACTGATCGGGCACCGCGTGGAGGCACCACGATCTTGGCTCGTGTTTGCGCCGAGCACCAGGTGGCCACACCGTCGGAACGTACGGCCCGTGGCCGTTCTCGATCGGCGGGTGGCTTCGTAGCTGCGGTGGGGCGCGCCGCGCCCGTCGCATCGACGATCGATGAGGTATTCCGGACACTTCGCGGCGAGCATCTGCGCATGGGGCTCGGTGCGTCGATCGTCGGGCGGTGGCCACGCTGTCGGTACGAGACGGTCGCCGCTCCGACCCAGGCGTGATCGTCCTACATGGACGCGGCGGCCTATGGCACCTCGCAGGTCAGGTCTTGACCCTCGCACGTCAGGTCTTGACCTCCGTGGGCAACCTCCGGCGGCCCGCGGGGGTCAAGGACGTTGGACGCTTCCCGGCCGCTCCGGTCGGCAAGGCGCCCCTGAACCTCACGTGCTCCCTGCCGATCCAGGTCCACACGAGATCACCGATGCGACCAAGGCTGCGATTCCCCAGGGGAGGCTTCAACACCGTCCCGGTGGCGCTGAACAGGCAAGGATCTACCTGCGATCGCACTCGCCTCGACCGGCTTCGTGGATCTCGAAGAAGGTCGCACTCACCTCGCCCGTCTTCGTAGATCTCGGGGAAGCTGGCTGGCTCCACCGGCCCCGTAGATGGCCTACGTAGGGTAAGGCTCACCCATCCCCTCCTCGCTGGCGTGCTAGAAAAGACCTCAGAGTACTCATGGAACAGTCGATCTGGGAATTGATGAGTCATGGCGGCGGCGCGATGTGGGTCGTCGTCGCGTTCTCCGTGATCGCCCTCGCCGTCGCGATCGAACGTGCGATCGCGCAGTGGCAGTTCGTGTCACGGGCGCGCGCACTGGGCGAGCTCGTCACGAAGGGGCTCTCGCGTGGGGCGATCGAGGAGAGCCGGGCCGCGTGCGAGCGATCGCCCTCTCCGATCGCAGACGTGTTCCTCGTGGGCTACGACCGCCTCGGGCGCACGAAGCCCGAGCACGTGGTCACGGCCGTGCACCGCGAGCGGCTGCGGGTCAACCAGGATCTGCGCGCCCGGCTGTGGATGCTCGGCACCGTCGGCGCGACCGCCCCGTTCGTCGGCCTGTTCGGCACGGTCGTCGGTATCATGAGCGCGATGGGGAGCTTCCGCGGCGATGAGTCGGTGAAGTTCAGCATGGTCTCGGGGCCGATCTCGGAGGCGCTGATCGTCACCGCCGCAGGCATCTTGGTCGCCGTCGAGGCGGTCATCTTGTTCAACTACTTCAGCCAGCGGGCGAGCCGGATCGCGACGGAGATGAAGCTTCTGACCGACGAGTTCCTCGAGCTCTTGCTCGAAGTCCCCGGCGATTCGCAGCCGCGCAAGGCCAAGCGCGAGGATGCCGAGGTGAAGGCGGAGCCCGACAAGGCCGAGAAGTCCAAGCGCACGAAGGGTGACGACGATGGCGATCGGGAAGCAGCCTGATAGCGACGGCGACGCCGACGGCGAGGGTGGAGACTCGATCTTCGCCGAGATCAACATCACGCCGCTGACGGACGTGTTCCTCGTGATGGTGATCATCTTCATGGTCAGCGCGCTCGCCGTGCAGGTGGAGCGCAACCAGGAGAAGCAGAAGATCACCAAGGCGCAAGACGAGGTCGAGAAGGAGAAGCGCTCCGGGATCACCGTCAACCTTCCGAATGGTGCAGCGCAGGAGATCGATCCGTCCAAGGCGTCTCTCGTGCTCGTGATCCCGATCCAGGGCGACGTCGTCGTGGGTGGCAAGGCGATGCACGACGGTGACCTCGACAACCTGTTCCGCGCCGCGTTCACGCGCGACAAGGCCACGCAGGTCGTGCTCAAGGCCGACAAGGGCGTCCAGCACGGTCGCGTGGTGAATCTGATGGAGCGCGCGAAGCAGGCCGGCCTGACGCGCCTCGCGATCGGGACCAGCGGCGGCTGACTCACGCCCGCTCCATCGTCGCGAGCAGCGCGCGGGCATCGAGCCGGCCGTGGAACCGGAGCATCCGCCCGCCGGTCGTCGCGGGCGCCTCGCGGGCGCGCTTGTCGTCGATGCAAACGATCACGTTCGTGAGCTGCACGGCGGCGTAACGGGCCAGCCTGGCTTCGACGTAGTCGGTGGTCGCGAAGCCGAGGATCTCGATCCACCAGCGCGCCCCCCCGTGGTCGATGCGTATATCGGGATACAGCACGTCCGCGCCGCTCGCGATCGGCGCCGGATCGAGCTCGACCTGGCCACCGGGCGCGGCCTTCGCCAGGTCGTGTGCGAGGCGGGCGGCCAGGCTGGGCTTGCCGTGCGAGGCGCGCACGGGCGGGAGGAGCACCGGCGAGGCCACGCGAAGCGTGGTCGGCCCGTGGCCGAAGTCGCACTGCACCTCGAGCACGAACGGCGCATGCTCGGCGAGCAGCGGCACGAGGGCGGTGAGGGCCGTGCCATAGACGGTGGTGTCGTGGAACAGGGCGAGCGGCCCGATCACGTCGAGCACGGTGGTGTCGCGATCGAGCGTGACCGTGGCGAGCAGCCCGTAACGTCTGGCCGTCCGGATCAGCTCGTGGGCATCGCCGCCGACCCGGAGCCGCAGCGCGTGCGCACGTCGCACCGTGCGCTGGATCCTGTCGAGGTTCGCGAACGCGGCGAGCTGGAGCTCGGCCGGCCGCCCGCCGGGCAACGTCACCGGCCGCTCGTCACCGAGGTCGAGCCACAGCAGGCCGCGGATCTCGTCGGGCAGGACGCCGAGCACGTCGGCGGCGGCTGACAGACGCCGCCGGTGCTCTAGGTCGTCGAGCGCGGGGTGGCCGAGCACCAGCTCGCGGACGCGGCGCGCGATCTTGCCTCGCTCGGCGCGGCCGCCGATCACGCGGCGGAGCGCGCCGAGGATCGCTGCCACGCGCACCGCCGGGATCGGGCCGTGCTCGAGCCGTTCGCGCAGCACGCGCCATGGCTCGCCGACCGATGCGACGATCTGATCGACGATCTCTGCGATCCACGGCGTGTCCGTCGCGTCGTAGAGGTGGAGCGAGCTGCCCTCGCGGGTCATGGCGCACCTCCGGCGAGCCGCCGCTCGTCGCCCAGGCCGGCGCGCCGGCGCTGGACATACCCGACCTCGGTGGTCTCCTCGACCGCGAGCTCGTAGATCCGCGCGCGCTTGCCGGGCTGCGGTCGCAGCACGCGCCCGATCCGCTGGACATGGCGGCGCGGGCTGGCCGTACCACCGACGACGATCGCGATCTCGGCGTCCGGGACATCGAAGCCTTCATCGAGCACCTGGGACGACACCAGCACCGAGATGTCACCGGCGCGGAACTTCGCGAGCGCCGTGGCGCGCTCGGTCCTGCCGATCTCGTGCGTGATCGGCATGACCAGCAGCTCGCGCGCGATCGCGTACGTGGTCGCGTTGTCGCCCGTGAACACGAGCGTGGGCTGGCCCGCATGGTGAGCGAGCAGGCCACGCAACGCGTGCCGTTTGCCCTCGGGATACCCGAGTAACGCGCGGTACGTGCGCCACGCTGCCAGCGCCAGTCGCCCCGCGGGGGTGCGCCGCGATGCCTGGACGAAGCCATGCCAGCTGCCGTCAGGCGAGGTGCGCTGGAACCCGGCATAGGCCGCGGCGAACCGAGCTCTCGCCTCGCGATAGCGCGCGCGCTCCTCGGGCGTGAGCGAGATCGGGACGGTCACCAGCTGGTAGTCGGCGAGCGCGTCACCGACGAGATCGTCCACCGAGAGCGAGTACACGACCGGGCCCACGTGGTCGGCGAGCGTGCCGGCCACCTCGGGCGGCGTCGCGGTCAAGCCGAGGCGCGCCGGAGCCGTCAGCATCTCGAGCACCTCACCCGGGCACCACGCGCCGACGTGGTGCGCCTCGTCGACGATCACCAGCCCGAACTGATCGCCGATCCGCGGCGCCCATGCGACGGCGCTCGCATAGGTGGCGACGGTGATCGGCGTGACCTGATGATCCCCATCGCCGAGCCGGCCGATCGGATGCGGCCAGCACGCCGCGAGCGCTCGCGCCCACTGGTCGAGCAGCACGCGGGTCGGCACCAGCACGAGCGTCGACACCGCGAGCTCCGCGATCGCCGCGATCGCTGCCACGGTCTTCCCGGATCCGGTCGGCAGCACGAGCACGCCTCGGCGACCTGCCTGCTCCCACTGCTTGATCGCGACCTCCTGATACCAGCGCAGTGGCGGCAGGTTCCAGTCTCCGGACAGCCTGATCGTCCGGGTCTCGTCCGAGATCCGTACGCCCGCGTCCGAGAGCCGGACTTTCAGGACACCGAGTTGCTCGGCAGGGAGCCGCCACGCGAGCCGCTCGGCGTCCCACGTAGCCCCTGGAATCTGCCCAGGATCTTTGTCCGCGTGCTCGGGTTCCAGGACCACCGTCCCACGATCGAATCTGAGGCGCATGCCGCGGTGCCGAGCAACCCGCGTGCCGCGAGACGAGCGGGGAGCGCGATCCGCGGGCCTCGAGCGCGTCATCCAGCTGTGTTCGCGCGGCGATCCACGCCGTCGTCACTTCACGAGCGGCTCGGCCTTCGCGAGTTGACGCGCGAACACGTCGGGATCGCTGGTCGGTTGTTCGCAAGAGGTGCCGATGCAGACGTAGGCGGTCGGCTTGCCCTGGCGTGCGACCTTGTGCTCGACCAGCGGACTTATGGCCGCGAGCACGCGCTGCGGTTCGCCCTCGACCACGCGGAGCACGACCCGGTTGGGGAGGAACGCCTTGCGGACGCGCGCGAGCAGCTCGGTGGGCTCCACCCCAGGTGGCGACACGATCACGATCTGCTTGGGTTGATCGAGGCGGAAGTCGAGCGCGCTCAGCATGGCGGGCAACATGCTCGGGGCGCTCGCGAGGGTCAGCCCGAAGGCCCGGAACGAGGCCTCGGCGCGGACGCGGTAGTGGTCATCGGACGTCAGCTCGTGGAGCCTCATCAAGTTCGCCGCGGCGATCGAGTTCCCGCTGGGAAGCGCGTCGTCGTGGTCGGGCTTGGCGCGCACCATCAACGCTTCCTGGGTGCTCGCGGTGAAGAAGTACCCGCCATCGCGAGGATCACTGAATCCCCGATCGAGCTCGTCCTGAAGCGAGATCGCTTCGCGCAACCAGCGGACATCGGGATCGGCCTCGTGGAGATCGAGCAGCCCGGCCTCGAGGAACGCGTAGTCGTCGAGAAACGCGTCGCCGGCGGCGACCGCGTCGAAGATGCTGTGGCGCAGCGCGCCGTTGCCATGCGCGCGTGCCAGCAGGTACCCAGCCGCGGTGCGTGCCGCGGCCAGGTAGCGTGGCTCGTCGAGCACGAGGGCGGCACGCGCCAGCGCCGAGATCATGAGGCCGTTCCACGCCACCAGGATCTTACGGTCGGTGAGCGGCGCGGGCCGCTTCGCCCGCGCCTCGAGGAGCGCACGGCGTGCATCGTCGATCGTCGATCGAACCACCTCTGACGATAGCCCGAGCCGTGCGGCCACATCACCGAGCGGCGCCGGTCGCCACAGCACGCTCTTTCCGCCCTCGAACGTTCCGCGCCCGGTGAGGTCGAAGTACGCGCGGACGATCCGGCCCCGCGCTGCACCGACGACGCGATCGATCTCGGACGGAGACCACACGAAGTACGCGCCCTCCGAGCCTGCGCTGTCGGCGTCGGTCGCCGCGTAGAACCCGCCGTCAGGCGAGGTCAGCTCGCGGAGGACGTAATCGAGCGTCTCTCGCGCGATCTGCGCGAGCTCGCCGCGGCCGGTCACCTGGTACGCCTCGAGGTAGATCGGGACGAGCTGCGCGTTGTCGTACAGCATCTTCTCGAAGTGCGGGACCCGCCACTGGGCGTCGACGGTGTAGCGGTGAAAGCCGCCGCCGAGCTGGTCATAGATCCCGCCCGCCGCCATCCGATCGAGCGTGAGGGTCACCATCTCCAGCGCGAGGGCGTCGCCGGTTCGGCGGTGATATCGGAGCAGGAGCTCGAGCGCGGCAGGTCCAGGAAACTTGGGGGCACCGTCGAACCCGCCCCAGGTGCGGTCGAACGACGCGGCGAGCGCGGCGACCGCGGCGCGGATCACCGATGGCCCGGGCATGTCGCCGGCGTCCGGGGCGACCTCGAGCTCGAGCTCGGCGACCAGGCGGGATGCGCGCTCCGAGAGCTGCGCCGGGTCCTCGACGTAGGCGCGATGCAGGCGCTCGAGCAGCGTCCGCAAGCCTACCGGCGCACCGCGCACGCCGTCGCGAGGCGGAACGTAGGTCGCTCCGAAGAACGGCCGGCGATCGGGTAACAGGAACACGGTCATCGGCCAGCCGCCGGATCCGGTCATGCGCTGGACCGCCGTCATGTAGATCGCGTCGAGATCGGGGCGCTCCTCGCGGTCGACCTTGATCGACACGAAGTCGCGGTTGAGGATGCCCGCGATCTCCTCGTCCTCGAATGACTCCTCCGCCATCACGTGACACCAGTGGCAGGTGGAGTAGCCGATGCTGAGGAAGATCGGCTTGTGCTCGCGCTTCGCCTTCGCGAACGCCGGTTCGCCCCACGCATACCAATCGACCGGATTGTGCGCGTGCATGACCAGATACGGGCTGGTCTCGAGGATCAGCCGGTTCGTGTACTTCGCGCTGCCGTCCCGGTTGAGGTGCCGCGTGTGCGGCTTGTAGCCCGGACCGCGGCGCGCGACGGCCTCGGCGAGGCGCTGGCTCAGCGCGCTGTCGAACGGCTCGGATCCGGGGACACCTGGGCCCGAGTCCCGGCACTCGCATGTCGCGCTCGACACGGCCAGCGCGATGACCATGACGAGGAACCGTGGTGACAGCCTGGCGCTCGACATCGGTCTTCACAGAGGACGGTAGCGTGATCGAACCGCGCGCGGTGTCATCGCGGACGCGCCCGCTCGCCCCGATCAGCGACGGCGCGCCCTGTAGAGGTTGATCAACCCGTTGGTCGAGGCGTCGTGCGAGCTCACGGCCGCCGCGTGCGCGAGCTCCGGGAGGATCTTCGATGCGAGCTGCTTGCCGAGCTCGACGCCCCATTGATCGAAGCTGTTGATGTTCCACACGATGCCCTGGACGAAGATCTTGTGCTCGTACAAAGCGACCAGCGCGCCGAGCGCCCTCGGCGTCAGCGTGTCGACCACGATCGACGTGGTCGGCCGGTTGCCGGTGAACGTCTTGTGCGGGACCAGCGGCTCGATCCGATCCGCCGGAAGGGCCGACGTGGCGAGCTCGGCGCGCGCCTGCGCTGGCGTCTTGCCGCGCATCAACGCCTCGGGCTGCGCGAAGAAGTTCGCGAGCAGGATCTCGTGATGCTCGCCGATCGGGTTGTGGCTGTTCATCGGTGCGATGAAGTCGCACGGGATCAGCCGCGTCCCCTGATGGATCAGCTGGTAGAACGCGTGCTGGCCGTTGGTGCCGGGCTCACCCCAGATGATCGGCCCGGTCGAGTAGTCGGTGATCCGGTGACCGCTCCGGTCGACGCTCTTGCCGTTGGACTCCATATCGCCCTGCTGGAGGTACGCGGCGAACCGGTGCAGGTACTGATCGTAGGGCAGGATCGCGTGGGTCTCGGCGCCGAAAAAGTTGGCGTACCAGATGCCGAGCATGCCGAGGATCACGGGGAGGTTATCGGCGAGCGGGGCGGATCGGAAGTGCTCGTCGAGCTCGTGCGCACCGGCCAGCATGTCCTCGAAGTGATCCATCCCGATCACGCACGCGATCGACAGCCCGATCGCGCTCCACAGCGAGTAGCGCCCTCCGACCCAGTCCCACAGCTCGAACATGTTCGCGGTGTCGATCCCGAAGCCGGCGACCTCCTGCGCGTGGGTCGACAGCGCGACGAAGTGCTTGGCGACCGCCTCGGATCCCGCACCGCCGGATGCGGCGACCGCCTCGAGCAGCCAGGTCCGCGCGGTCCGCGCGTTGGTCAGGGTCTCCTGGGTCGTGAACGTCTTGCTCGCGACGATGAACAGCGTGCGCTCCGGATCGACGCGCGCGAGCGTCTCGGCGATGTGCGTGCCGTCGACGTTGGACACGAAGTGCGCGTTCAACCCGACCTTCCAGTATGGCCGCAGCGCCTCGGTCACCATGACGGGACCGAGGTCCGATCCGCCGATGCCGATGTTGACGATGTCGGTGATCGTCTTGCCGGTGTACCCCGTCCACGCGCCGCTGCGGATCCGATCGGTGAACGACCGCATCTTCGAGAGCACGGCGTTGACCTCGGGCATCACGTCCTTGCCGTCGACCAGGATCGGCCGGTCGCTACGGTTGCGCAGCGCGACGTGGAGGACGGCGCGATCCTCGGTCGTGTTGATCTTGGCACCCGCGAACATCTGGTCGCGCCAACCTTCGACGTCCGCTTGTGTCGCGAGCGCGAGCAGCAGCCGCCAGGTCTCGTCGGTCGTGCGATGCTTCGAGAAATCGACGAACAGGCCACACGCCTCGCGTGACAGCCTGGGGAACCGGTTCGGATCAGCGGCGAACAGCTCGTGCATCGTCGTGCTCGCGATCGCACGTTGATGTTCGCGGAGGGCGTTCCACGCCGGCGAGCTCGTCAGGGTCGACATCGGCGGAGCAGACCACGAATCTCGCTACGTATCGAGGTGATGGCCTCGGGAGCGTCCGGCGGCGCGAGCCGAACGAGGTCGCGACCCCGCTCGTCGACCTCCGTCGTCGTGTCGTGGGTCCGACGGTTCAGCGACGTACGATCGGGAAGCGCTCGACCCACTCCGTGTACGCCACGGCGAACGCGGTCAAGAACTGGCGCGTCTGCTCGTTCGGCTCCCCGCTTGTCTCGAACAACTTGGTCACGTTGCCGACGTACATCTCGGGCTGCTGCAGGCAAGGCACGTCGAGGAACGCGAGCATCTGGCGCAGGTGATGGTTCGCACCGAAGCCCCCGATCGCACCCGGCGATACGCTGACGACCGCGCCCGGCTTGCCAGACCACGCGCTCTTGCCGTATGGGCGCGACGCGACGTCGATCGCGTTCTTGAGCACGCCGGGGACCGAGCGGTTGTACTCGGGGGTCGCGAACAGCACGCCGTCGCAGGGCTGGATCGCCTCCTTGAGCTCGACCCAGTCGCGCGGCGGTGTCTGCTCGAGATCCTGGTTGAACGGAGACACCTTGCTGATGTCGATGTGACGGAACGTCAGCGAGGGAGCGAACGTGACGATCGCATTGGCGACCTTTCGCGTGAACGACTCCTTGCGAAGGCTTCCGACGAGCAGCGCGATGGTTCGTGCCATCGGGCGACGGTACCAGCTCGCGCTGGTGGTGCCAGGGCTGTGCCGGGACTCACGGTTGCATCACCCGCAGCACGCCGCCGGTCCGCGGTGCGCTCCCGTCCAATCCTCGGGCGTGCGTGCGACCGAGCCCGCAGCGGCGACGAAGTCGTCAGCGCGCCGTCACAGGAGCACCCCACCCGTGGGCAGCCCCGCGTCGGCGGGCGGGGAGCTCGGCGCCGGCTCGGTCGCGCGCTCCGCGGTGCCGTGCTCCGGCTCGACCGGGAGCGCGACGCCTGCGGGCGCACCGGGCCGCTCGGCCGGAGGCAGCGGTGGGAACGTCGCCTGCGGAGCGCCGGAGGGACCCGTCCGCAGCTCCTCGGCGAGCTTGCGCGCGTGGGTGGCCCACGCGCTCGCATCGGACACGTGCCGCGGGCGCTGCGCGGCCGCGACCTCGAACTGCTTCGCGGCCTCGGTCATCGCGTCGGCGGCGGTGCGGAGCTTGGCCGAGGCGCGCCAGTACACGACATCGCCGAGCAGCCGCTCGATCTCCTTGCGCTTGTCGCGACGGTCGTCGTCACCGGCGAGCTCTCGGGTGACGAGCAGCGCCTGCTTGAGCTGGGCCTCCGCGTCGTCGACCTTGGTGACCTCGCGTGCGGTGAGCAGGCTGCTCGCCTGATCGATCACCATCGTGAGGTACCAGCTGGCGAGCTCGGTGAGCTGCTCGGTGTCGCGCGGATGGCACTCTGCCTCCGGTGGGATCTTGAGCGGCTTCCATTCGGCGCCGTCGAGGGAATGCGTGCCCCACGGGGGGAACGATCGGCCCTGCTCGACGACGACCTGATCGGCCTCGCACGCGATCACGTAGCGCGCGCTGTTCGCTCGGCCGAGGAACACGAGCGCGGCGATCGCGAGCCCGCCGAACAAGCTCAGCGCCGAGACGACGATCGTCTTGCGGCTGCGTGGTTTGCCCGGTGCGCCTGGATCATCGTCTTCGTCGAACGGGGTCGGTGCGCGCCGGCCCGTCGATCTCGGCGTTGTGCGAGGCGTCGCCCCCACCGCGTCCCGGAGCTGGCTCTCGCTGTACGCCGGGGGCAGCAGCGGCGGCTCGGGCGGGGCCGCCGCGCCGCTCATCAGATCGGGTGAAGGCACGTCCCAGGCCTGCCCGGACAGTTCGGGCGACGGTGCGGGCGAACGACCAGACAGCTCGGGCGACACGGGCACACCGGACAGCTCGGGCGACACGGGCACACCGGACGGCTCGGGCGACGGCGCGAGCGAACGACCGGTCCGCTCGGGCGACGGTGGGGGCGAGCGACCGGACAGCTCGGGCGATACGGGCGGCAGCGACGGATCGACGACGGCGTCCCAGCCCGAGGCGTCGGTTTCGTCGTCGGCGGTGGTCATCCGTGGACGCGGAGGTGGTGGGCCGTCACCTCCGGCCGCGTCGGTCACGGCGCGACCTCGACGCGATTGCGCCCACGCTCCTTCGCGCTATACAGCGCCACATCGGCCCGCTCGATCAGATCGGGCATCGGCTCGCCGATCCGCCACTGAGCGATCCCGACGGAGATCCGCAGCAGCAGCGCCATCCCATCGCCGACATCGAACGCGCGCTCGCACACCCGCTGGCGCATGCGCTCGCCGACCTCCCAGGCGCGGCCGGCATCCGCCTTCGGGAGCACCGCGAGGAACTCCTCGCCGCCGTAGCGCACGAGCAAGTCGCCGGTGCGGATCGCGCTGCGCAGGCGGCGGGCGACCTCCGCGAGGACGACGTCACCGACGCCGTGGCCGTGCTGATCGTTGACCGCCTTGAAGTGATCGACGTCGACCATCGCGATGGAGAGCGACCGGTCGCGATCGATCGCGGCCTCGATCTCCTGCGGCAGGCGCTGCATCAAGAACTCGCGGTTGAACGCGCCCGTGAGCGGATCGGTCACCGCCACGCGGTGGAGCCGGACGTTCTCGATATCGAGCGCGATCGTCATCGAGATGAACCGCACCAGCTCGAGCTGGTTCGCATCGAACGCCTGCGGGCGATCGCTGGTCGCGGTCACCACCCCGACCCGCTCGCCGCGCGCGATCAGCGGCACGCAGATCAGCGACGCGATCGGCGTCTGGTTCATCGGCAGCTGGATGAACCGCGCGTCCTTGGTGACATCATCGATCAGCGCCGGCGTGCCACGCTCGACGACCCAGCCCGCCACGCCTTCGCCGACGGCGAACGACAGCGTGTGCATCCGCTCGGTGCGCAAGCCGTACGCGGCCTTGGCGAGCAGCCGCTTCCGGTCTGCGTCGAGCAGCATCACCGAGCACGCCTTGGCATCGATCAGCTGACAGATCAGCTCGGCGATCCGTGACAACAGGATTCCAGGGTCGAGATCGGAGCCGATCAACTTGCCGATCTCGAACAGCGCCGCGGGAAGTTTCTGCAGCCATTCGGTGTCCACGCTCAGGCGCCCTGTACGTAGCCGATGAACGGCAGGTTCCGGTACTGCTGGGAGATATCGAGCCCATACCCCACGACGAACTTGTTCGGGATCGTGAAGCCGAGGAAGTCGATCGCGATCTGCCGCTCGGCCCGGTCGGGCTTGTGCAGCAGCGAGCACAGCTTGATGCTCGCCGGTCGCCTGGTCCCGAGGTTCTCGAGCAGGTAATGGACGGTGTGGCCGGTATCGACGATGTCCTCGATCACGATCACGTGCTTGCCCTCGATCGGCCGCGACAGATCCTGCGTGATCTGGACGACTCCGGACGACTCCGTGGCGTCGCCATAGGACGAGATGCCGATGAAGTCGAGAAAGATCGGCGCTCCGACGTGACGGGCCAGATCCGAGAGGAAGATCACGGACCCCTTGAGGACCCCGACGAGCACCACGTCGGCCGTCCTGGCCAGGGGAGCGTACTCCGCGGTGATCTGAGCCCCGAGCTCGGCGACCCGGGTGGCGATGGCCTCAGCCGAGATGAGCTCCGCAAAGGGCTCCGACGAACGGTTCCAGGGGGTCGGCGACGGTGCCATGACGCGTAATGTATCCCAGTCACGTACCCCGATGAGTGGGCTGGACCGGCGCGATCACGCTACAATTATCGAGAATGGTCGGCACAGGCCTCGACCTCGACCCGCAGCTCGGCGCGCTGCTCGGCGAGACCTCGACAGAGATTGACGTCCCGCGGAAGAACCGCGTGTTCTGTAACCGCAACCTGCGGATGGACTCGATCGAGATGATCGGGTTCGACATGGACTACACGCTCGCCCTCTACCATCAGGAAAAGCTGGAGCAGCTCTCGATCGACCTGACCCTGGGCAAGTTGATCGAGAAACACGGATATCCCGAGGAGATCCGCACGCTCACGTACGATCCCAGGTGGGCGATCCGGGGCGTGATGGTCGATCGGCAGCTCGGCAACGTGTTCAAGCTCGACCGCCACAGCCACGTCGGGCGCTGCTACCACGGGGCCCGAGAGCTCAACCACGACGAGCGCAAGGCGATCTATCGCAACGAGAAGATCAACCTCTCGAACGACCGCTGGGAGTGGATCGACACCCTGTTCGGCCTCCCCGAGGCGGTGATGTACACGACCCTGGTCGGCTGGGCGGACCGGCGGACCGGGACGGTCGATTACGACAAGCTGTTCGGAGATATCCGGACCGCGATCGACGAGGCCCACCGCGATGACACGCTCAAGAGCGTGATCAAGGCCGACCTCGCGACCTACATCGTCAAGGATCCGCTGCTCGGCGAGACCCTCCACAAGTTCCGGAGCTCCGGCAAGAAGCTGTTCCTCCTCACGAACTCGCTCTACGACTACACCACCGTCGTGATGAGCTACCTGCTCGACGGCGAGCGCAAGGCGTATCCGTCGTGGCGCAACTACTTCGACATCGTGATCGTCGGCGGTGCCAAGCCGGCGTTCTTCAACGAGCTGCGTCCGTTCGTGCAGATCGATCCGCAGACCTTCGAGCCGATCAGCAGCAACGGCGAGATCAAGCACCTGACCCGCGACAAGGTCTATCAGGGCGGCAACGTGGTCGCCTTCGAGCAGATGACCGGCATCAAGGGCGAGCAAGTGCTCTACATCGGCGACCACATCTATGGCGACATCCTGCGGCTGCGCAAGCAGCACATGTGGCGCACGGCGATGGTGCTGCAGGAGCTCGAGCGCGAGATCACGGTGAGCGATCGGCTCGAGGCGCAGATCAAGGATCTCGAGCTGCTCGACAGGCGTCACCGCAACCTCGAGTCCGAGATCGACTACCAGACCCTGCGGCTCAAGAAGCTCCAGCGCCTGATCGATGACGAAGCCTCGTCACCGGCGTTGCGCACCCGGCTCGAGGAGGAGCGCAAGCTGGCGCGGGCGAGCGTCGATTCGCTGCGCGACCGTGCGGCGCTGATGGAGACGGAGGTCGACTCGCTCGAGTCGCGGATCGACCGCGCGTATAACTCGCATTGGGGGTCGTGCCTGCGCGAGGGCAACGAGAACTCGCGGTTCGGCGAGCAGGTCAACGACTACGCGGACCTCTACACGGGCCGCGTATCGAACTTCGGGCCGTACTCGCCGCTGCGCTACTTCCGCGCGCCGCGCCGCCCGATGCCGCACGAGATCTAGTGGTCTGCGCATCGCCCACGAAGCCCGGTCCGATGCGCATGCTCGCCGTCTTGTCCCACCCACGCCATCCTCGAGCATTTCGACCTGCCCCCAGGCTCCACGCCCCCGCGCGCATCCGCCCTCCCTCGTGGTTCGACCACCGTGCGGTCACCATCGCCCAATCGATCGCACCGCACGTCGGCTGGGTTCACGCGTCTGGAACGATCTCGGCTCTCAGGTGTGCGGGCGCGCTCCACGTGGCGCCCGCGGCGAGCAACTCGCGAACTTGCTCGGGCGTGATGGGACAGACGGCCTTCGGAGCCCCCTGGGGATGCTCGGAGTCAGGGCTCTCGAACAGGTAGGCGACGCATCGCTTGATGGGCGCATCCCGCGGCGGCAACACGTTGAGGTGCACCAGCCCGGCTCTTTCACGCTGGGCCGCCAGCATGTCCTCGTAGGGCATGTGCTCGTATGGCTCGCTCATACTGAACATCCTATCGCGCGCCGCGAAGCGCGAGCAGGAAAATGCGCGGGTCACGCACGATCGCTCTGACGATCGGCGGCTAGTTTGCCGTTGTGGTCTGGCTCGGATCTGGGTGATTTGACTCACCCTTGTCCCACGGCTCGGCCGAGTTCGAGGTGATGCCGAGCGGCGTCGCGGCCTTGCGCGATCGCGGGCATAGGCTCGAAAATCCGCGTGTCGTGCTCGGCGCCGATCCGATCCAGATCATGCGAGCTCGCTCGGCTCGACGACACGACGCACTTCGACTTCGACCTCCTGGCCCGGATGCACCTCGGTGCTGAACGGAATCCGCTTGGCCCACTCGAGCGCCTCTTCCTTCGAGCGCACCTCGATCAGCCAGTAGCCGCCGATCACTTCCTTCTCGCTGAACGGTCCGTCGACCACCTTGCGCTCGCTGCCGTTGAACTTCACCTTCGCGCCCTCCGCGGTGCCGGCGAGTCCGTTGAGCTCGAGCAGGACGCCCGCGCGCCGGAGCGCCTCGTTGTAGCGGCCCATCGCGGCGAGCTCCGTACGGTCGGGCAAGCCCGCGTACCCGGTGCTCGGTGGCTTGACGATCATCATGAAACGCATCTGAGTCTCCTGGTTGTTACGGGGGCGACGAACGAGCCCGCCGCCGATCGACACGCGCGGGCAAGAACTTTCACTCGCCCGGCCGCGCACTAGCGAACCGAGCGACATCGTCTCGAACATAGTGAACGCGTAGCGCACACCGGGCTCCCCCGCGATGAACCGCCCGCGCAGAGCGGTCGAAGACATCGAGAGTCGACGGGCGAGCCTGCGCATGCCGCGAGCGTAAGCGCTGCGCGAGACTCTGCTTTCACGCTTCGTCGTGCGAATCTCGTCGCCCGTGAGGATCAAACAGACGCTGAAGCCGCAGGGCCCCGCCACCGCGATCGTGCTCACCGATGCCCAGGTCGACGAGCTCGGCGGCAGCAAGCGCGCGCCCGTCACCGTGACCATCGGCGGCACGACCGTGCGCCTGCGGCTCGGCGTGATGGGCGGCAAGAACCTGATCGGCATCTCCAAGGCCAACCGCGAGGAGCTCGGCGTCGACATCGGCGACACCGTCGACGCCACCATCGCCCTCGACGCGGCCGCGCGCACGGTCGACGTCCCCGACGACGCGGCCAAGGCGCTCGCCAAGGCGAAGCTCCGCAAGCAGTTCGACGCGCTCGCGTTCACGCACCAGAAGGAGCACATCCGCGCGATCACCGAGGCCAAGAAGTCCGAGACGCGTACCAAGCGGATCGAGGCGATGCTCGAAAAACTCGAGGAGGGTTTTCGACCCAAATCCACGCGATCGTCGACCCGAAAGGCCGGCCGCTCCACGTCACACTAACTCCGGGCGAACGCCACGAGAGCGAGAAGGCGGATGCGCATCCGTGACCTGTAGATCACGAATCGTGTTGTTCAACCTGCCGGCGATCGACTTCATCGAATCAGGGCGAGGGTTCGTGCCCCCGCTCAGCAAGCCGCAGCGACCTCCATCGTGCGCGATGTCGAAACGCCGTTCTGGACTAAGCTCGGCGCATGTCTACGCTCGCGCTGACCGCCGCCCAGATCGCCGAGTTCCTCGCGCGCGAGTTCCCGCAGGCGGCTGACTTCGTGATCGACCGCGTCGATCCCGACGAGGTCGTCGTGCGGCTGGGCGTCGACGATCGCCACCTGCGCCCGGGCGGAACCATCTCCGGGCCGTCGATGTTCGCGCTCGCCGACATGGCGTTCTACGTGGCCATCCTCGCGCGCATCGGGCCTGTCGGACTCGCGGTGACCACGAACGCGAGCATCGACTTCTTGCGCAAGCCTGCCGCGGGCGTCGACCTCGTCGCCACCGCGAGGTTGCTCAAGGTTGGCAAGGTCCTCGCCGTCGGCGAGGCACACCTGCGCAACCCCGGCGTTGTCGACGTCGTTGCGCGCGCCTCGATGACCTATTCACTCCCGCCGCGCTGAGTGCCCCCGCGAGTAGCGCTCCGATGGTGACCGCAGGCTCGGCACAGGCTCCGATGGGCAAGCGCTCGGGCAGGCGGTTCGACCGACGAGCCCGATGCCGATCACGACGTTCGAGCCAGACGAGGTTGCAGGTCACGCGGCGCGCGAGGCTACCGGGTTGACTGGGAGCGCCGGCGAGCTGGCGTCGCGAGCAGCATGCACGACCGCCGGTCGGCGTGCGCGCACGCGCGGTCGAGCACCGCGGCGTATCGCCGGACATCGCTCGCGAGGGGCGGCGCGCGGATCTGCGCCGCCACCGTCGTGCAGCCAGCGCCGTCGAGGAGACACGCGGCCTCGCAGCTCGGCAGATCGTGGCAACGCTGGTTCTAGACGAAATGGACGGGCGGCGGGCTCGCGGATCCGCACTCGACGATGACGATGACGACCACGCCGGTCTGCACGAGTCGCGACATGCCGGGCCAGATAGCAACCACGTGCCGCGCGGCGCACACGGTCGCTGGATCTCGACGTGGCGAGCACGCACGCTCGCAGGTGCGATCATCGCCTCCGGTGGCATCGAACCCTCACGCGGCTGACGTCGAGAAGCCACGGTGTTGCCGCACGACCACACGCGCGCATCATATGGATCAACGCATTGCCGCCGAGATCGCGCTCGCGCGTTCCTCGATCAACTCGCGGCTCGAGGTTCGGTCACGCTCGTCAGAATGCGATCCGAATGAAATCGATCGAGACATCGTGCCGCACGTTGCCGCCGACAAACGTCGCTCGATAGCCGAGCGACGGCCCGCTCAGCCGGCGCGTGCGGTACGCTACGAGTCCGCCGCCGACCACGACGCCGTTGCCGTCGGTCCCGACAAGGCCCGCAGCTTCCACGAACACCGCGCCGACGCCGTCGTCGCTGCGGCTTCCGGTCGGCCACATCGGGCCAACCGTTAACCGGCCGCCCGCGAGACCGCGCCAGTCGTGGCCGTCATCGCGGTACTGTGCTCGATCCACAGGTCGGCCGCGAATCGCTCACCGTCGCCCCCCGCGACCTGGACGACCACCGGGAACGTCAACACGATCGACGTTCGGCCCCCGACTTCGAGCCGGAGATCCGGAATGAGAAACTCGGCGACTTCGCTCATCCTGGCCAGCGAATCGCTCGTACCGGCCAACGAATCAGCCGCCGCGAGCCTGGACACCAACAATACTGCGGCGATTGCGAGGGCCGAGGAGCGCATCTGCACGCTCCGTGCACCGATCGTGCCGTCGCCTACCGTTGCGCATCATCACCGCACCGTGAGGTTCACCACGACGTGACTGTCGTGGCTCGTGCGGCCGGTGCCACAGTCGACGCGAGCCGAACGGTTGGCGCATAGACGCAGGCCACCGGCGCACAATAAGCTGACGTTCGCGATGCTCGCTGGCAGCCGCCAATGCGAGACGGAAGGCGGAGAGGCTCAGGTAATCTGGAACAAGTGGAAACGACAATAGAAAGTCGCCAATCAGTTTAGGTTTGCAGCGCGGTCAAGCAGTACTGTGCTAACCGATCCCATGATGAACACCATCACCATTGAGTCGGGTGGTTCCGCGATACATGCAGATTGTCCAGATTGTGGGCGCCATACCATTGGCGTATGGGGCTATGTATATAAGAACGAGGTTCCATATGCTGTGTATCATTGGCGATGGACCGAGGGTCACGTTGAGCGCGGCGCGCAGATCATTGTGAGTGTCGGTACATGGGGGGAAGGAGCCACGCCTGACGGTCGCCAGGGGATTGGCCTTGAATGCCGGGTCGGCGAGAGTGGGCCCATGTTTATGGTCATCGACGCGTCGAGTACTCCTTGGGGAAAAGATCCTTTTTTTGGGAAGAAGTTGCAGCGTCGCGATGTCATCACGCGTCCAATTGCCCAGGAGGTATTCGCAATCATGGACCGAGTGATAGAAGACGACCAAAGAGTTCACAGTTTCCTTTCTGGTAATCCAACGACCAGCTAAGGACCCCGTGCAGAAATCGTGTCCCGCTGATCTCGCAGTGCGTCTCGAACTCGCAACTTCGACGTGCATGCACGGATCGTCCGGTCGTCGGC
>WBZN01000572.1_pt1 | contig 27501 bp, 26 predicted proteins | sample 5204281 | NCBI WGS metagenome assembly WBZN01 (sample SAMN12344347, study PRJNA552823) | activated sludge metagenome | biome: Activated sludge suspended growth; feature: Nitrification reactor; material: Wastewater; isolation source: activated sludge from nitrification reactor of wastewater... | reverse complement strand
TCACCTCCAATGGTTTTACGGATGCCTGGACGCTGCGCCCCCATCCCAAATCAGGCCCGACGTGCTGTCAGGCGGAGGACCTGACAAACGGGCGGAGCGAATTGTATGAGCGGATCGACATGATCTTCTCGCTGCCCCGGCCGGCACACGTGATGGACGTGGCGCTGCTCGGCACGAAGCAGCGCGATAAGACGGACCCCCCGCCACACGGCGGGCTATGGCCGTCAGACCATGCGGCGTTGGCTGCCACTCTGAAGTATAGGTGATCTTCTGCATAGAAGTAGGTTATGCAGCACGAGGCACGGTGGACTTGAACACGTGATCCCACCTTCTCCTCGATAATGCTCTCGTCGTTACACTCTAACCTGTGTTGTCCCTTTCTACCTCAAGTCTATCCATACAGCTGTCCGCTTTCGCCGCGCGCAATCCAGCGCATTCAGAAGGTGTGATGTCTCAATGCGATACACCTTTGTGGGGGAGCACCACCCTAAAACCGAGACCGTTCTGCTCTGTGCCAGCAAGTCTCGCCGCATGTCGCTTCAAAACGGCTGACTTGTCGAAGACGAGGCGAATCGGAATCTGTCTGATTCCACAGAGATGGCTATCAACTGCCGAGCCGAGGGAACCCTTCAGAGAGTGGAATGATGTCGACGGCACCCGAGTCAATGACCAACCCAACGTCCTCTGACTGGAATCCTAAAACGGCAACACTTTTTTCATGTCCTGTTGCAATCTGACCAGGTCATACTTCAGGAGAAAATTAATCCTGAAACCATCTCCTGACACCTCGTTCTTGTTGACTCGCTGCCCCCACAGCAATCCTCCCCCGATTGTGATTCCTTCCGCAGGACTGTACATAAGATTGCAATCGAGGTACTGCGTTCTCTTGTAGGTATCGGCGGGAGCGGTCACAGTCGTATCGACTTGTAGATATCCATAGGTCACCGTGGAACGCAGTTGATCATTCCAGAAATGTTGAATGGCGGCGTAACCTCCGTAGGCAGGCTGAGCTTTGAGGAATCCCGAGGAGTCATAGCCCGCATCAAGATTGAGATTCTTCGGATCGATAAAGTACCGAGAGATCCCCTCACCATAGACGGCCTGAAATACGATATTATCTCTTCCCCATAATCTCACCAAGCCCGATGCCATCACTCCGTATCCGAACACATGGTCCGACTGGCCGGAACTCATCACACCACCGACCGAACGAAACAGTCCCGCGGTGTTAAAATGGTAGTCATCGGTTTCATACCGATACCGGACTACAAAATCAGGCAGAGGGCTGGTCGAAGAAACAGGCTGAGCCGTCACAGGATTAACCAGAGGGATGCTTGAAGAGGGTTGCTCAGCTGACACAGAAATGGTCTGCTCCGTGGCCAGACGGTGCGTATAGCGCACTTGTGGATTAAACTGGAAGATCCAGGAGTTCGGGCCGTTGAAATCCACGGTTTCAGGGATCACATCCGAATCGTGAAAAGTAGTCCAGGCTTGTCCGACCAGGATGTTTTTGAGCTGCGCGTAGAAATGGCGAAGACGAAACTCGGTACTATTTCCTGGGCCGACAAAGTCGATTTCGATATAGGTTCGTAAGACATCCCATTTGGTATCGGTCCGTGATTCGAAGGTGAGGCGAGAGGCCCGTGCGGCCATGTTGAAATTTGATATATCCAGGTTTGGAGTCGGTATCGACTCGGGCCTAAACTGGTTCACATTGCCAAGTTGGCTGAAATCGTACATCGCATCGGTCCTGAGATAGCCTCCTACTCGCATCATGGTGTGAGAACCGGGGACGCGGAAAAATCCACGCAAGGCTGGATCAAATGGAGCATTGTCGAGTCGAGCATCCGCATAGGCATCTCCAGTAAATAGCTCACGTTCCCGGCCGATAGCAGGGACGACCGTGCTGGTGCCCGATGAGAGTGGCTGAGCAGGCGTCGATTCTCTTTTCTTGATGTCCTCGACTGATTGCTCCAGTTGCCGGACCTTCGCCTTCAATGACTCTATCTCCGATTGTTGAGGGGTTGGTTCAGGACCGTGAACGCCGGCGGTGTGGTCCTGCGCCAATGCCGAAGCCAACATACATGTCGTGGTGAAGACAATGATGACCGCTTGTCCGATCACCAATTGCCAGAGAGATAGGCCCTCCACTCTGGCACAATCCTGCCCCATGGAGACGTCTTGTCTTTTCCTGCTCATTAAACTTCTTTCAGGAAATTGCTGTAAGCATGTGTGACTGGGGCAGATAGTTGAATCCAGGCATGCGTATGGGCTTAGGATAACCCCACCGAGGTTACTTCAAGCGGCGGATTTCTTCGTAATGCGTCGACACGGTCTGATCGAGCGCTTTCCTGAGTTCCTCTCCCTGATAATGGCGGTTCACCACCTTTCGGAGACGTGATGCCAGTCCTGGATCGCCGAGAGTCCATTCGGCCCATTTCACGAAATCCTCTCGACGATCGTGATACTCCAAACTCTCCACAGGAAGCGTCGGAATCAGCCGGCACAGTTCATACAGGCTGGCGGCTTCGATGCCCACGTACCCTTTCTCGGTGCGAAACACGAATCGCTTACCTGGTGGGAGTGGGATATCGAGGTACTTATAGAGGTGACGGACGTGGGGGACACGGCGAATCGCCGGGCGCATCCGGACAATGTCACCGCCACAGAGTAAGGCGCTCCCCATCGGAATCTGATCGAAACTTGCTCCTTGTAAGTTGCACGAGGTGCAGTGGGTGCGCAGGCAATCTGCTATGACGTTATCCGTGATTCGGGTTAAGAGCAGATGGTGTAGCGAGGCGAGGACTGAGCCACTGAGACGATCGGGACGGTACGACACAAAGGCCCAGCCTCCGCTGTTCAGAACGGGGCGGAGCAACGAGGAAACCTCGCTGCCTTCAAACAGGAATTCCTGCGCTTCATCCAGGACGATCCAATGGGGACGAAACTTCTGCTCTCGGACTGGTCGCAGGGCGCGCAGTAACTCGGCAACATAGTGACTGCGCGACGTGATTGGATACCGGCTTAGATCGAGGACCAATGACACGCCTCCTTCTTCGATGAGTGACACGACAGCGGAGGGTGGGGGCAGCGAAGCGCGGTCGCCCGTGATCGACACGAAGCGAGGGAGTACTTTCAGTCCACGGAAGTCTCCTTCGGGGTCGATGAGGAGGACCTGATAGTCTTCATGATGGAGTCCTTCTGCAATCAACCCGACCATCCATGACTTGCCGGTGGCTGAATTGCCGAATACGCCAAGATTTCGTCCCGCCAACCTGGCTGCCGGTACGCTGATAGGCGTACCCATTTCTGTTTGCCCGAGCAGAAGGGGTCTCTCACGTTTGAGAGGGATGTCGAGGAATTTCCCGCTCAATGGATATTCTCTGAGGATCTCAAGAACGCCTTGTGGCCCTGGCGCTGTAGCCAGCACATCCGATGTTTCGATGACAGCAGGGACGGCATCGCCGACTGCAACCGACACTTCGGCTAGAGTCAGCATCGAGAGATCATTTTCTGCGTCACCGAACGCCGCAACGTTTCTGGGAGAGAGACTGCAGAGTGCCAAGAGTCGTTCGAGGCCCGATCCCTTGGTTGCCCCGGGAGGCAACACCATCACAGCGCCTTTGTTGTACTCGATCGAGGTGGTACCGCCGTAAGTACTGAGAATTCGCCAGAGGGCTTGATCGTGGGGTGTCCAAGTGGCTGCGATCGCCAGGCCCCGCTCAAAGGGGATTCCCGCGTCTTCCATGGCCTTGAGTAAATGTGGATCTAGTTGCCCGAATGGGAGATATGTCTCTCCGCTTGCCGTATGGGAGAGCACGGCCCCGTTTTCCCACACGATGCCGCTGAAGAGTTCGCCGAGATGGCCCAGGGTGATGGTCTCGAAGCGGCGGCCGGTCACGAGGAAGAGCACGTGTCCGCTTGCGCGGCATTGCTCCAAAGCGGTCTCCACCTCCGGAGACACATCCCCGTTGACGGCCAGGGTGCCGTCGAAGTCGAAGGCTAAGACACGGCGATACATGAGCACCCTCTTACGGGAGGTGGATCCATCGGATCATTGATTCACTGAACAACTGAGCAGATGGTTCAACTCTGCTTCAGATGCTGTCCAGGGTTCGATGGGAGTCGTCTTTTCATGGAGTCTTAAGCCGGAGCGTCCGATCGACCACGGTCGTGTCCTGCATCAACTTGCTGAAACTGCCGGTCAGGACTTCGTTGACGACCTCCTCCATATCTTCGGGATCGAACCAGAAGATGTCTTCGGACCCAGCTCCGTTCAACGTCATCCGCACGATGCTGTCATCCGACGAATTCTTTGCCTGAATGGCCAACTTGGTCTTTGTCGTCATCTCCGTGAAGCCGACCCGGCTTTTGGCATGGACGAACAGCTCAAGCATCTTTCCCGTCAGGACGACATCGGCGCGCTCGGTGCTACCCTCCTTCAAGACGTTCCAGCCGTTGGCTGTGAGATAGTCGGTCAACAGGCGGGCGACAGTTTCGGCCGGCTTGCCTCCCGGGACATCAAAATAGCTGACCCCTCCCCAGAGGTGGGTCCGTATCCCAAGACCTGTCTGAGACTTCCGTCCATCTACAAATTCACCGAAGACCACCTTCAGGAGTTCATCTGGCTTCACGATCTTCTTAGTGCCTGCTGGGGCTACGTGCAGTTGCATGGGAATTACCTCACCGGTCCCTACACATCCAATGAGAGCGATGAGCACCATCCCACCGATGAGCGGCATAAGTAGATGCTTCACAAGAACCTCCCCTCATGCATAGGTTGAAACGAGTTGCTTCTCGCCACTGGAGCGGGAGATATTGCTTCGTAATGCCGCTTACGGCTTCCTGAAATGCACACGCCGGTTCGATTGCCAGCATGCCTCGCTGTGCTCGGTGCAGAAGGGCCGTTCTTTTCCATAACTGGTGACTCGGATTCGAGGCGCGGTCATACCGTGATCCTCCAAATATTGTTTGGCGGCCTGAGCGCGCCGTTCTCCCAAGACGAGGTTGTAGGCACTGGTGCCTCGCTCGTCACAGTGACCTTCGATCACGAGTTCTTGAGTCAGTTCTGATTTAAGCAGGCCGGCAAGGCGCTTCAACGTCGATTGCGCGTCTGCGCGGATCGCATACTGATCGAAATCAAAATAGACGTCCGAGAGCTCGTCCGGCGGTTCGACCGGTGGCGGCGCCGGTTTGGCTGGGGGCACCGACGCAACAGGCTGTTCCGCCACGCGCATCTCCGGTTCTTCCGGCTTCGTTGGGGGTACGACCTTCGTTGCTTCACCAACAGATGTGGGGGAGGGACCCGGCTGGAAAGCTTGGTCCTCAACCGCGGTCATGTGTCTCCGGCCGCTGCAGCCCGACACAACCGTGAGCACAATCAGCCAGAGAACGAGCCTATGACGGTGACGCCGAATCTGGAGCGACATCATTCCTCCTGCGGGTTATTGAACGTGGATGGATCGCGTGACCAAGCCATCGGCGGTCTTGAGATAAGTGATATCCGCCTTCTCACCGACTTTCAGATCAGCTAACCGTACGGCCTGTTTCCCTCTCAAAATCCTCGCATCTGTCGGCACACGAGCTCCGACCACGAGCGCTTCATTATGAGGGAGCAATACCTGCACCACGATAGTCGGAGGATCGACAGTGACGTCCGTAGCGACCACAGTACCCTGGACCGTTCGCTGAATCGTCTCTGCCGATCGACTGGTAACGGGGATGGTTATGCTGACCAATCCACATGCCAGAGCAAGAGAGACTATGCAGGCTTTCGTTCTCATAGAAACCACCCTTCCCTCCCGGCGCCGATGATTCTGAGCAGGACCTCACCAACTGTACTTTAGTACCTTGGCAAGAAGAGAGCCACGCAATGTGACCACAAGGAACCGCGCAACTCGTTGAAAACTTCTGCGATTGAGCGAGGGGAATGAGGCGAACCGCATACCGCTCTGAGGAAATCCGCTACAAGAGTTCCCGACGAGCTGTCGCGAAAGGGTACACGAATTTTCAGAACGGAAGGTTTCCGGACACTCGCGCAAAGGATTTGATGCCCCAACGATCATCCGATATCAGCGAGTTTGCTCCGTAAATAGCCGTTCGGTCTTCCTCAAGAGACTCAGACATCGGTAGGCACTTCACTTGCTCCGTACGAACGAAGTCGAGACGTGATGGGTATCCGTTCGTGAATGTGCCGTGACGGAGAAGGAGGCGACATGACCGTGTCCCGCCATGTAGAAGAAGCAGCAGGCAAGCTTCAGGAGGCCGCCCGGCAGATCGTGCTGGCACGGGAAGGCCCCGATAGCTGTGAGAATCAGAGGGTCTGGCTTGAGGCCCTCACGGCCTACTGCGAGGCACTCGCCGATATCCATACTTATAATAATGAATCCATACACGAGAAGCTTCACGAGTTGGCAGGACGGATAGGTTTGAGAAAGTTTCCGTCCTCGTCGTAGTACGTCGCAGATAATGTCATTCACGAACACGAAGCTGCTGCGTCTTGCAGTCGTCGGAGTCGGGAGGGTCGGACAGGCCTGCGCGGAACTCATCGCTCTGAGCCATGACCTCACGGTGGAGGCATTCGTTCGTCGGCCGGCCAGCGGAGTGGAAGGACTGCCCGACCGCCTCCGACACATTCCACTGGTGACCCATGTGAGCCAAGTGAAGAAAGTAGACGGAGCAATGATTTGCGTGCCGACGAACGCCGTCATGGAGGCTGCCTCTCAGATTCTCCAGCATGGAATTCCGGTCGTGGACTGCGCCATTCTCCATGGAGAATCATTTCACGCCCACAAGGAGGCGATTCACAAGCTGGCTCTTCATCACAAGGCTCCGGCCATTGTCGGAGCAGGGTGGGATCCTGGGGCGCTCTCGGTCTTTCGATCCTGGTTGGCGCTGCTCACACCCGGAGGGATGACCGAGACGACGCATCGGCCTGGGATTACTCTTCGCCACACCGTGATGGCCAAGAGCGTTGTGGGCGTGAAAGATGCGCTGTGTACCGAAGTCCGATCGGCAGACGGCAGGGTGCAGCGTTATGTCTATGTCGAATTGGAAAAGGGAGCGAATGCAGATCTGGTGGCCCAGGCCATTCGTGCTGATCCGTTGTTTCTTGGCGAGGAGACACAGGTATTCCCCTTGGAGAGTCTCGCTTCGCTTGAACAGGAAGGACGAGGTGTCGTCCTCGACCGGCGGGGTTCTTCGCAACGGCTCGGTCGCCAGCACTTCGTGCTGGAGGGGCGTTTCGACGAAGCGGTGGTGACGGCCGAAGTCATGCTCGCGGCAGCCCGTGCGTTGCCGGACCTCGACCCCGGCGCCTACTCACTTACAGATATTCCTCTCAGCGCCTTGTGGGGCGAACTGGCCGACAAGGCGGAGCGAGAATGGCTCTAATAGCGGCGCGATGACGACATGGCAGTTCATAGAAAAGCGGGAGCCGGAGTCTCCGGTGGTCTGGGAGGCCTTTCCCTCCTGGGCACAGTTCAGTTGGCTCTACCTCCTGAGCGCCCTATCCGCCCTACGTGGGGCGCTGTTTCATAGATTTGGCCTGGGCGGCTGGGAGATGTGGATGATAGGGGCAGGGATCCTGCTTGCCTGCGCCGCACTCCTGCGGCACTGGGCGCACTACGAACTCACGAGGGATCAGATCATGGTACGCAACGGCTATACCGGCCACGTGATTCAATCCATTCTCCTGAGTGATGTCTGCGAAATGACGATACGGCAAGGCTTCGTCGCGCAGTACTTCGGAATCGGCACGCTGGTCATTCATTCGCGGACCCCCGATCGAACGATCTCGTTACGGGGAGTGTGTGATCCCGAAGACGTGAAGATTCGCATCGAAGCTCTGATCTGCTGAGTCTGGCGGGAGATACTTCTGGTGCTGCAATGATGAGAATCGCCCTGACCGGCGATGTGATGCTCGGACGGTTAGTCGATCAATATGTGATCCAAAACCGATCGGTGCGTCCCGAGGCGCTCTGGGGCGACGTCCTTCCGATCATGCTTGCCGCCGACTGCCGGCTCACCAATCTGGAATGTGTCATCAGCGATCGGGGAGAAGAATGGCATCCGACCACGAAGGCATTTCACTTTCATGGTCGGCCTCGCACCATCGATTTTCTCTCAGCGGCTAAGGTCAACGGTGTGACCTTAGCAAATAATCATGTGCTGGATTACGGTCCTGAAGCCTTGCTGGATTGCTTCACGCTGCTTGACCAAGCCGGGATCAAACGGACCGGCGCCGGCTCAACGATAGAAGAAGCACTTGCTCCCCTTGTGTTGGACTTGCCGGAAGGCCGTGTGGCCGTCGTTGCCCTGACGGATAATGAGCCGGAATGGGAAGCGACAAAGACGAAACCGGGTGTCAACTACGTCGCGTGCAGTGACCGTGGGTTGAAAGAGCCGTACCGATCGCGACTCACTCAAGCGCTGCTGTCGGCACGACGGCAGGCAGACCTCGTGATCGTCAGCGCGCACGTCGGCCCTAACTGGGGCGCACCATCCAAGGACATCCAGGCGTTGGCGCATGACCTCATCGACATGGGCGCCGACCTGTACTGGGGCCACTCCAACCACACGCCTCAGGGGATCGAATGTTACAAAGGAAAAGCGATCCTCTGCTCAACCGGCGACTTCATCGATGACTACATGATCGATAAGGACGAGCGCAACGATCTCTCGTTCCTGTTCATGCTGGAACTGGAGGGAGGACGGGTAGAGCGGATCAGACTCCATCCGACTTGCATAGAAGATCTCGGAGTGCGGTTGGCAAATGAGCAGGAGAGGGGGTTCCTCATTCGAACCATGCAGGCCAAGTGCAAGGCGTTTGGAACCACCATGAGTGTAGAGGGACAGGTAGGAACGATCACTGTGAATTAAGTGTGTCGCTCCGGGGATTGACTGATCATGCAGACTCCTTCTTCTGAGACCGTGCAAGGGAGTTGGGAACATTTCCCGCACGAGGCCGATATCGGTGTGCGAGGCATCGGCACGACGAAGGAAGCAGCGTTTGAACAGGCGGGGCTGGCACTGACCTCCGTGATCACAGACCTGGCCTCTGTTGCTCCCCTGCAAGCCGTACCGATCGTCTGTGAGGCTCCTGACGAGGAGCTGCTGTTGGTCGATTGGCTGAACGCGCTGGTCTATGAAATGGCCACGCGGAAGCTGCTGTTCAGTCGATTCAATGTTCGCTTCAACGACCATTCCTTGCACGCGACGGCCTGGGGAGAGCCGATCGAGATAGCGCGACATCAACCGGCCGTCGAGGTGAAAGGCGCGACCTACACCGAGTTGTCGGTGAAACAGGATAAACACGGACGCTGGATTGCCCAGTGCGTGGTCGATGTATGACTCACCGTGAGAATGGAATTGCGAGGTTGTGATGGATCTCAATCTCTTGAAACGACGCGGTCGAGACGAATGGCACATTTCTCCGCACGGCAAGATGCGGGTGCCGGGGGTCATCTATGCCACTGAAGACCTGATTCACGACATGGACGAGAAAGTCTACGAGCAAGTGACCAACGTGGCGACGTTACCCGGCATCGTCCAGGCCTCCTATGCGATGCCTGATGCCCATTGGGGCTACGGGTTTCCCATCGGGGGGGTCGCAGCGTTCGACCCTGATCTGGGAGGGGTGGTCTCGGCAGGCGGTGTGGGTTTCGACATTTCTTGCGGCGTCCGAACCCTTCGCACAGGCCTCACGATCGAGGACCTTCAACCGGTGAAAGAACTGCTGGCCGAAGCCTTGTTTCATCGCATTCCCGCCGGTGTCGGGAGTACCGGGAAGGTACATTTGGATCGGCACGAGATGAATGCCATGCTTGCCGGAGGGGCGAAATGGGCTGTGGGGAAGGGCTATGGGACGCATGAGGATTTGGAGTTCATCGAAGAGCAGGGTTGTATGGCTGATGCCAAACCGGAGTGCGTGTCGGATTTCGCCAAGAAGCGGCAACAAGATGAAATGGGGACACTCGGCTCCGGGAACCACTATCTCGAAGTGCAACAAGTCGTGAAGGTGTTCGATCCGGAGGTCAGCGCGGTGTTCGGATTGCGTGAAGGCGACCTCGTCGTCAGCATCCATTGCGGCTCGCGTGGACTCGGCCATCAGATCGGCACCGAGTTTCTGAAGAGCATGGTCACCAGCGCGTCGCGGCATCACATCGAACTGCCCGATCGTGAGTTGGCCTGCGCCCCGATCAATTCCGAAGTGGGACAAGAATACCTCGGCGCGATGCGGGCGGGAATCAACTGCGCACTGGCCAACCGTCAGATTGTCACGCATCTCGTCAGGCAGGTCTTTGCCGACATCTTGCCGCAGGCGACACTCTCGTTGCTTTACGATGTCTCCCACAATACCTGCAAGGTCGAGGAGCACGACATCGACGGAACGCCGACCCGTCTCTTCGTCCATCGCAAGGGGGCAACGCGAGCCTTCGGCCCAGGCCATCCCGATATTCCTCCACCACTACGATCTGTGGGCCAGCCGGTCCTGATCGGTGGAACGATGGGAACGGCTTCGTATGTGTTGGTCGGAACAAAGGAGAGCATGGAATTGGCCTTTGGGTCCGCCTGTCATGGGGCAGGCCGCAGCATGAGCCGGCATCAGGCCCTTCGCCAGTGGCATGGTCGTGACGTGGTCAAGGGATTGGCCGAGCGTGGAATTCTGATTCGCAGCCCATCCATGCGCGGAGTTGCCGAGGAAGCACCGGGCGCCTACAAGGACGTCAGCGAGGTGGTGGATGCGGCGGATGACGCGAAGCTGGCGAGGAAGGTGGCCAGGCTGGAACCGCTCATTTGTGTGAAGGGGTAGGAGAAGAGAGGCAGGGGTTTAGCGATGATCGCATGAGATACAACGGAGGCTACGAGGGTGAAGTCCGAGCAGACGGAACAGAACGCAGAAGGGAAGCAAGATGAGAAACTGCCGTTCGAAGGGCCCAGCTATTGTCTTTTCTGCGGAGTGGTGGGGCCGGCGCTGTTGTATGGCCACTGGGTATGTGAACGTTGCAAGAACGTGGTGCAGGCTGAAGCGCTGTCAAAAAAGCGCAAGATCGAAAAGGAAGGCGGCGGGCCGTCTTAGCTTGCTTGGGAGGGACCTATGGACATGAACCGCATGACGCTGAAGCTCCAGGAGGCACTGCAGGCTGCCTCAGCCCATGCCATGCGCCGAAGCCATCAAGGCATCGACGTCGAGCACCTGCTGCTCGCGCTGATGGAGCAAGAAACAGGTCTGACCGGTCCGATTCTTGAGCAGGCGGGCGTCTCTTCGCCCGCGGTACTGAAGGCCGCCGAGGCGGCCTTAGACAAGCTTCCACAGGTGCAGGGGCCAGGATCAGCGCCCGGACAGATCTATGTGACGCAGCGCTTATCACATCTGCTGACCCAGGCTGAACAGGAGATGAAAGGGCTGCACGATGACTATGTGAGCGTGGAACATGTCCTGCTCGCGATGGCGGAAGAGGAGGGCATTTTTAGACAGCTCGGATTGACCCGGGATCGGTTGTTATCCGCGCTGCAACAAGTACGGGGGAATCAACGGGTCACCAGTCAGGGCCCCGAAAGTACCTACCAAGCGCTTGAGAAGTATGGTCGCGATCTCACCAGACTGGCCGGGCAAGGCAAGCTGGACCCGGTCGTGGGACGGGATGAAGAAATCAGACGGGTGATTCAGATCCTGTCCCGCCGGACGAAAAATAATCCGGTGCTCATCGGCGAGCCCGGCGTGGGGAAGACGGCGATCGTAGAGGGATTAGCCCAGCGAATCGTCAAAGGAGATGTGCCTGAAGGCCTGAAGCACAAACGTCTCATCGTGCTGGACATGGGAGCCTTGATCGCCGGGGCCAAGTTTCGCGGCGAATTCGAGGAGCGCCTCAAGGCGGTCCTTAAGGAGGTCCAGTCGGGCCATGGGCAGATTCTGCTGTTCATCGATGAGTTGCACACCGTCGTTGGAGCGGGCGCGGCTGAAGGCGCGATGGATGCGGCCAACATTCTCAAACCCATGCTGGCCCGCGGCGAACTGCATATGATCGGGGCGACCACACTCGATGAGTACCGCAAGCATATTGAAAAGGATGCGGCGCTCGAACGCCGGTTTCAGCCGGTTCTCATCGGTGAACCGACGGTGGAGGACACGATCTCGATCCTACGAGGACTCAAAGAACGATACGAAATCCACCACGGTGTGCGTATCAAGGATGCCGCACTGATCGCAGCCACCAAGCTCTCGCACCGATACATCGCGGACCGCTTCTTGCCGGACAAGGCCATTGACCTCATGGATGAGGCGGCCGCTCGCCTCCGGACTGAGATCGACAGTCTGCCGGCAGACTTGGATGAGATCTCGCGAAAGGTCCTGCAGTTGGAGATTGAGCGGGAAGCCCTCCGCAAGGAAACAGACCCCGCCAGCCGCGCACGATTGGAGGCGCTCGAAGAGGAGTTGGCCGAGAAGGTGCGCGATCGGGATGTACTGAAGACCCGCTGGGAAACAGAGAAAGTGTCTGTCGGTCGCCTGCACAAGCTTCGGCAACAGATCGAAGGCATGAAACAGGAGATGGAACGGGCCGAGCGGGCATACGACCTGAACCGGGTCGCGGAGTTGCGGTATGGCGAGCTGCCCAAGCTGGAGCGGCAACTCACCGCCGAGGAACAGCACCTGGTGAAAAAGCAAAACGGACACCGGTTGCTGAAGGAGGAAGTGGACGAAGAGGACATCGCAGAGGTCGTCAGCCGTTGGACGGGTATTCCCGTCGCCCGTCTGGTGCTCGGTGAGATGGAGAAACTGCTGCATTTGCAGGATCTCTTGCACAAGCGGGTGGTCGGTCAGGAGGAGGCGGTTCGGGCCGTGGCCGATGCGGTGATACGCGCTCGGTCGGGAATCAAGGATCCCTCCCGGCCGATCGGCTCATTCCTGTTCCTCGGTCCAACCGGCGTTGGAAAAACAGAGCTCGCCCGCGCCTTGGCTGCCACACTCTTCGATGATGACGCGAACCTCATTCGCATTGACATGTCGGAATACATGGAGAAACACACCGTCGCTCGGCTCATCGGCGCTCCGCCCGGCTATGTGGGGTATGAGGAAGGCGGCCAACTCACTGAGGCGGTCCGGCGTCGTCCGTTTTCCGTGATTCTGTTCGATGAAATCGAGAAGGCGCACCATGACGTGTTCAATATGTTGCTCCAGGTGATGGATGACGGCCGACTCACCGGCTCGCATGGTCGCACCGTGGACTTCAAAAATACGGTGCTGATCATGACCTCGAATATCGGAAGTCAGGACATCCTGGAGGCTCAACAGCGACAGGTGCCGTACGAAGAAATGAAGAAGGTGGCTATGACCGACCTCCACCGGCACTTTCGGCCGGAGTTTTTGAACCGCGTGGATGAGACGGTGGTGTTCCATCCACTCTCCACGGCGCAGTTGGTCGCGATTGTGGATATCCAATTGGCTCGCTTGGAAAAGCGTTTGGACGAGCGGAGGATTGATCTTGAACTCACGGCTCAGGCGAAGACCGACCTTGCTCAACGTGGCTATGATCCCGTGTATGGCGCGCGCCCGCTGAAGCGATTAATCCAGCAAGATCTGGAAACACCGATCGGTTATGCACTCGTCAAGGGCGAGCTACGGGACGGCGATACGGCTTATGTGGATTTCAAAGACGGGAAGATCGTGCTGATTCCAACGGTCCGGCCCCAAGTCGTGTAACAGGTTGTTGACAAACTCTATGACGGTCCAGAAATGAAGCTTCGATTACGATCACAGACGGAACCCGAATGCTCAGCCGGTTGGTCAAAAAGGCCATCGCTCCCACCCGCCCACCCCTGCGCGCCAAGACGCGCCTGTCACCGAACAAGCCCGCAGCGAGCCTCTGAGCGATGCGAGAAGGCCAGTGGCAGTCTTTTCCTGCAACCTGCTAGACTCTGTTCTTCTCAAATCCGGGGATCTCCTCGAACTCCCTTGCTATCACTCAAGCATGTCGCTTGTGGATCGTAATGTGATTTCCATCCGGATCCTCGATCATCGCCATCCGGCAGACAGGCGTATCGAACACCTCTGTGACGAACGTCACGGCCCGCTTCTTCATCTTGTGTGCGAACGCGTCGAGATCGGACACCTCGAACGCCACCACCGCTCCCTTTGCGCCGGGGGTATGGCCCATCTCCGTCGTCGTGAGGGCAAAGGTCGAACCAGCCACATCGTATTCAACCCAGACATCGCGATAGTTGTAGCTTGTGTGCAACCCGAGCACATGTTCGTAGAATGCCCGCGCCCGTTCCATGTTTGAGACGGGGTACACAGTGAACGCGATCGATGTAATCATTGAAAGTTCCTTGGTTGGCGCTGCATCGCTCGTCGCCCTGACACGGCCTGTGCGGACAAGCGCATCATGCTGGTGTCACATGTGTTCTGGCAGCATGCTCGAGCACCTGTTGGATGTGCACATCCACCTGTCGGAGCACGGAGGGCGAGACGGCGTACCCGTCGCTCTCATAGGTGAGAATGGGCATGCCTTGCCGGATGCTGAGCGGTTTGAGAATGGCTTCTGAAATTCGATAGGGCAGGCAGTTGAACGGCCCGATGACGAGCATGCCGTCGTACCCCTCACGCGCCGCTTCAAGTCCCTTGCCCACCGTGGGAAGAAGTTCGCCATAGATTGCGGGTGAGACGTGCTCGGCGCCCTTTTCGAAGATGGCCGAGACTGCGTTGGGTCCCGCCACCAACAATCCGGTCTGGTGAAACAGCCCTCGGTAACGTTCCTCCTCGTATTTCAAGGTCTGGTAGCTCAGCCATTGCTGGATGTACTCTTTCCCTTCCGGGTGAAACATTCTCGTGCAGGCCTTGGCGAGGGCCAGGCCACCTGGTTTCATCCCCCAAGTACCGGCCGTTTCCGCCATGGGGTGATACGCCACATAGAGAAACAGTTCGCTCAGATCGACCGGCTTGAGGATGATGCCTCGTTCGGCGTACAGGTCGCGTACACCGTCCATGAAAAACGAACTGAAGCGAGTGAAGAAGTCGCCGGCCACGACGACGCGCGGGCAGGTCTGTGGATCTTTCATGCGAGGCAGGTGCGCCAGGCGCTCGACGAACGTCGGCAGTGTGGCATGGAACTCGTCGAGTGATCGGGTTTCCTGAGCGAACCGTTCCCATTCAGTCTGTAGTTGATCAAGCGTGCCCTTTTCTCCGACGACGCGGAGCACATGGTCGATCTCCACGAGAATGTCGGCAAGGATAATGGCCGGCGACATATGCTGCGCCAGCACATCTTTATCGAAGCCCAGAAAGTCGTTCTCCGGCTGCGGGTTGAAGAGGAAGAGATCGGTCAACCGTTGCTCGGTGAGGAACCGTTCAAAATATCCCATGTAGGCGTCACTGACGCAGGGCGCACCGCCTTGGAGCATGTAGAATCCAGCGATTTCTCCAGGCGGTCGATGCTCGTGGACTTGGAGCAACTGGCCGATGCAGATCGGCAGAGGAAGACATTCGCGGCCGGAGGTATATTGCAGGCCCCTGTCGAGTTGCGTTCGGTCGAGTGGAATGACCGCGCCGGGGTGGAGGCCGAGCCACCCGACTGCCAGAGCCAGGGCCCGAGTGTGGTAGGGAGAGAAGTTTGGAAAATAGACTGTGACTCGTGGATCCGTGAGCGGGACGGACTCGCCGTTCGATCGGAGCACGCGGCCTGATCCGACAAGCCGGCAAGGCACGAACGGCTGCTCGCCGCCGCGTTGCACCGCTCGATAATTATGGATGATGTCCAAGAACGCTTCCAGTCTGGTTTGGACGCCGGCATCGGCAGTGTGCGCATCGATTTCGAGGACGAGGTAGGGTTTCGAGCCCAACTCCGAGGCGAGCATGGAGTGGGTGAACGCGTCGATGGTGCAACTGAAATTGCTGACACTCAGCAGAAACAGGTTGGGATGTTGCTTCGCGATACCGACGGCATTCAGGATCTGGTTTGCAAAGTGCCAGGAGGTTGGCCCCTCCCCTCCCGGCATCAGACAATCGGCTGGGATGACGGCGACCCCCATACTGGAGAGTTTCTTGCCGACCGATTGCGACGCCTCCGGTGTGAAGGCGTTGTAACTGTGGCCGGCCAGAAGGATGGCAGGCCTGCCCGCCGTGATGGCTGCTTCAAGTGCCTGTTTCCCGAGATCTCGGAGTGTCTGCTCCGCCTCTGTCTGGGCTTGCACAGCGGCTGACCAGGCTTCGGTGGCCAATTCTCTCCCGATTCCAAGCTCCGACACGGCCATGTCGACCAGGGCGGAACAGGTCTCGTAGCCGTCAATGAACTCCAGCACGGGCGAGAGTAAGCGGCGATCGGGAAATGCCTTGGCCAGAAAATAAGGTTCGGCCTGTGTGATCGGACAAAGATAGGAATCTTTGCACTGATTTGGGTGAGGCATGCGTACGACGTGCGGGATGAAGATCAGACCTACGCCTTTATTCACCAGGTCCAAGACGGCGCCGTGCGCAATCTGCGCAGGGAAACAAAATCCGGAATGTGAGCTCAGATCCCCCCGTGGATCCACATCAGAGAGGACGACGTCCATGCCGATTTGAGTAAAAAATGTGGAGTACAGCGGAAACAGAGAATGGGTGGTGAGGGCCCTGGGAATGCCGATCTTCGTGCCGCTCGGCACCGTCGTACCGTGGGCATAGCCCAGAGATTCCCGGACAAAGGCCTTCGCGCTTTCGTAAGCCGGCCCCACACCCCAGTACGCGCGCTCCACTCGCTCGTGCTTGGGAGTGGCAGAGGGTGGAATAGGGGTGACTTGAAAGAGCACCTCGGCCCGCTTCTCAACCAGGTCCTGCGCCGCCACGGTCCGGGCCTTGCGCTTCCAGACGTTCTCATAGAGACTGCACCGCCCTCCGAATGGGAACCGCCGGCCTGCGACCTCAAACCGGTCGATGGAGCAGTACATCTTGCAGGCGCCACACGTGAACCGGCCGACGCGCTTCATCTCCGGTGCACCGAGAGTGAGCAGATCGACCGTGTGGCTCAATATCATCTCGGGCCGTTTCATGGCCAGGAGCCCGACGCCCAATGCTCCCAGCAATTCAGGGTTGGGTGGGATCACCACCTGGCGGCCGACACTGTGGGCGAAGGCGTATCCGACGGCGTGGTTCAAGGCGACACCGCCTTGCAGAAAAATTTTCTTCCCGACATAGCGTGGTCCCTTGACGCGATTCAAGTAGTTGCCGGCGATGGCATACACCAGTCCAGCGATGATGTTGTCGCGCGGGTGGCCCTGTTGTTGGGCGAGGCGAATATCGGAATTAATGAAGGCTGCGCAGGTCGCCTTGAAGTGCACGGGAGACGGAGCGGCCAGAGCCAGATCGGCGATGTCCGAGACCGTGATGCCGAGATCGCCGTGGGCGCTCTCCTCCAGGAAGGAGCCTGTGCCTGCCGAGCAGGCGTTATTCATGGCATAGTCGATGGGCACACCGTTGCGCAGATAGATATACTTCGAGTCCTGTCCGCCGATCTCGAAAATCGTGTCGACGTCTGGATCGTAATGTGTCGCCCCTGCCGCATGGGCCGAGATCTCGTTATAGACATGTTCGGTGCCGAGGTAGGCGCCGGCGAGTTCACGCGCCGACCCGGTCGTGCCGATCAAGCCGATCCGTCGATTGCCGACCTGCTCGATGAGGGCCTGGAGACATTCGCGGGTGGCAGCCACGGGATTTCCTTTGGTGCGCCCGTAATGCGACGCCACCACGGCCTGTGTCGAGGGGTCGATCAAAACGGCCTTGGTGGTCGTCGATCCCGCGTCCACTCCTAGGATCAGCGGCTCGTCAGAGGGAACCTGCCGGGGCGGAGCGGCGATCACGTGCACGTGGTCGCCATAGAGGTGGAGCGGCGGGAGGCGCCCCAGGCTCGGTTGCGCGGCAAGTTTCAGAGATGTCTCGCTGGGCGAGTCGCGGACAAGCAAAGCGGTGCCCCAGGCCTCGAACCAGGGGCTTTCGGGAAGCACCACGAATTCCGCGGCGGGCAGCTTGGTGCGCAATGCCGCCAGCATGGCGTCGTTGCGTGTGACGCCTCCGATCAATAGCACTCGTTTCAGCTCGTGCGCGCCTTTCTCCAGCAACGCGATCACTTTGTTGGACATGCTGTCGTGCAGTGTGTGGAGGATATCCTCCGGCGTGGCCTCGTTTCGGTTGAGTTTGTGGGTGATGTCCGATTTGCAGTGGACTGAGCAGCGCGAGGCCAGGGGTATGACCTTGCCGCTGAAGGACCGCTGGATCGCTTCCTCAAGGCCCAATCCCATCCGCCCAATCTGCTGCACGAAAAACTCGCCGCTTCCAGCCGCACATTTGTTGTGGGACACCACATTGGTGATCCTGCCATCCATCAAAAGGTAGACGAGGAAGGACTCCCCACCGAGCGACGCCACTGCGTCAAACGTGCCAGCCAGCTCACGGAGCGCCCGCTGAACTGCCGCCACTTCTGAAATATGACCGAGCTGGCCGGACACGCCGAAATACTCCGCATCGGCGAACTCCGGACGGGCCAGCACGTCAGTGAGGACTTCAAGCGGGCGGCCTTGATGGGCGAGTACTGTGGCAGTTCTGGCGTGACCTCGGAGGGCTGCTACCTTTACTGTGAGGGCGCCGATGTTTACGCCGACGTATGCCATACATGTCCTCTCGATCGAGTGAGTCGACCGACCGTCGACGGAGGAGGAAGCTCTCCTCAGACCGGAGGGATCCGACTGAGAATCTCCCGCTCCGCGTCCAGCCAATCATCAAGCGCATTTCCGTGCCGATAACCTCGCTCGCAGTAGAGCTCGTAGGCCCGCTTCGCGATCAGAATATGTGGCTCATCGCAGGGCGACACCGGTTTGCGCGTGCGTGCGGCAGTGGGAGCCGCTGGCCGGGCTGGTGTGCTCGTCGGTGCTCGGGGTTTTGTCTTTTTGGTCTGGCGTGAAGGTTCGACGTTCATGGCTCAGTTATCCTCCTTCAATAACCAATAGGCGATTGTTGAGATGCAGACCCTACATGGACCATACCGATCTGCATGAGAAAAGAGCTGAGCAATGATCGTGCCTTGTCATCCGCTATCCAATAGCGTGCAAGCACCGTAGTCCTTGTAGCAGTTCAGGGCAATGTGACGTGATGTGCTGACGCCTTCTGCCACAGCTTTCTGTGAGGTGGTGGTTATGACATACGGTCTTGGCCCGCTGAGAGATCAAAACCTGCTCCACGACGATCGAACTGGCCAAATGGAGTTGTAGGCTGTCGTCGTTGGTAAGGAGGGAGGACGCTCAACATCGTGGTGAGGACACAGTCTTCAATCTGGCGCAAGAGTAGTGCATAGGGTGACCACCCTATCGTGGATCTTCCGGACACTAGGCATTTTCCTAGGCATGTGTATAAGTGCTACTGGATCCTTACTAATCCAGCCGTTCGGCAGCTTGCTGCTCTTGCTTGGTCGCCGTGATGAGACCTACAATTGCGTTCTCTGCTATGCCACGGAAAACAATCAAGAAACAATCTTCACTCAAGAGAAAGACACCCGCAGTCCGAGAAGCGCGCACAACACAAATGCAGGATGAGAAATCTGTTCGAGGCTCGCGCGATTTTCTCCGGCAGGTGATCGATATCGATCCTCATTTTATCTTTGCCAAGGATCGGGGCGGACGATTTACGATGGTAAATCAAGCCGTCGCCGATGCTTATGGCACCACGATCGAGGACCTCATCGGAAAGACCGATGCGGACTTCAACCCAAACAGAACCGAGGTTGAATTGTTCCTTCAGATGGACCGTGAGGTGATGGACTCGAAGAAGGAGCGGTTCATTCCGGAGGAAGTCATTACTGACGCGGCGGGGAAGAAGCGATGGCTCCAAACCATCAAACGCCCGATCATCGGTATGGACGGACGGGCGAACCAGGTGCTTGGCGTCTCGACCGACATCACCGAACACAAACGGGCGGAAGAAGCTTTGCGTCAGAGTGAAGAACGATGGCAGCTCGCCGCGACAGGGACAACTGATGGGATGTGGGATTGGGATGTTGCTGGGCATACCGTGTTCTTATTCGGACGGTGGAAGCAGCTGCGTGGCTACCGCGATGAGGAGATCGGTGTGGACGAGACTGAATGGTCGTCTCGGATCCATCCGGAAGACTCCTCACGAGTGATGGCCACGGTGCAATCCTATTTCAACAAGGAGATCCCTGCGTTTGACTGTGAATATCGTACGCGGCGCAAGGACGGAACTTACTACTGGGTCAACGACCGCGGGATTGCTGTCTGGGATAAACAAGGACGAGTGGTTCGCATGGTGGGATCTGAAACGGACATCACCGAACGCAAACGGGCGGAGGAGGCGCTACGCCGGTCGAACGAACGGTTACGTGCTGAGATTGCTGAGCGTAACGCCGCGGAGATCTCTCTGTCCGAAAGCAAGGAGCGGCTTCAAAGCATGCTGGATCACGGCCCGAACTTGATCTTTATGAAGGACCTGCAGGGCCACTATGTGGACGTCAATAAGCAATTCGAGCAGGCCTTTCATCTCACGAGGCAGGACACCATCGGCAAATCGGATCAGGATATCTTCCCGCCTGAGCAGGCTGCCGCCTATCGAGCTAACGATCTTGAAGTATTGAAAACTGGCCGGTCCATCCAGTTCGAAGAAGTGGCAGTTCACGTTGACGGTCTCCATACCAGCCTCGTATGGAAATTTCCGCTTCGGCGACTCGACGGTACCCTGTACGGAATGTGCGGTATTGTTACGGATATTACGGAGCGGAAGAAGATGGAGGAGGCACTCCGTCAGAAGCAACGTGAGTTACAGCAGTCACAAACACAGCTACAAGGCCTGACCGCAAAGCTCTTTACGGCTCAAGACAGCGAACGCCAACGGATCGCGCGCGACCTGCACGATGATTTCAGCCAGCGGCTGACGGCGCTGGTGCTCGATGTGACGTCACTCGCAACGCATCCGCCGCGCGTGCCCGAGTTGATCGGCAAAGCGTTGGAGCCGGTCTGCAAAGAACTGGAGCAGCTGACCCGCGATCTTCACAACTTAGCCTACCGGCTGCACCCGCCTCTGCTGCGACATGCGGGGCTGCAAGCCGCCATCGAGGATCATCTTCACAAGGCGAGTGAGCGGACGGGACTCCGTATCAGTTTGAAGGCCAACGACGTTCCTAGGTCGATCCCACTGGAGTGGTCCCTCTGCCTCTTTCGCGTGTTCCAGGAGAGTCTTCAGAATATTGTGAAGCATGCGAAGGCCAAGAGGTAGTTGTCCAGCTGAGCGGGTCATCAAAAGGGGTCGGCCTGTCCGTGATCGATAACGGCAAGGGATTCGACAAGCACGACGAGAGCGGTCATCAGAAGGGGTTGGGACTGATCAGCATGCAGGAGCGGCTGCGGTTGCTGAACGGATTACTCAACATCCATTCCAGGTCGGCGGGCGGGACCAAGGTCTGTGCCTGGATTCCCTTCCGGGAGCAGACACGGTGACTCGCCCTCGCATCCTCATGGCCGACGACCATTCGCTTGTGCTGGCCGGCCTTCGACGACTGGTTGAGGAGGAGGGGGAGGTGGTCGGCGCCGTCGAAGATGGCCGGGCTTTGGTCGAGGAGGCGCAACGGCTGCGGCCGGACCTTATTCTCTTGGACATTTCCATGCCGCTGCTCAATGGCCTGGATGCAGCAAGACAACTCAGGAGCCTCGTGCCGGACAGCAAACTGATTTTCTTGACCGCGCATGCCACCCCCACCTATGTGACCGAGGCTTTTAAGGCTGGGGCTGTCGGCTACTTGGTCAAACAGTCCGCGACGGTGGAGCTCAAGCAGGCCCTCCAAGCAGTCCTGAGGGGGCAGCACTACATGACGCCGTCGGTGACCAAGGAGATGTTGGGGACGAAGCGCTTCCCAGCCGAGGGTCCGGTCTGTAAACGGCCCGTGACCGCCCTCACGCCACGCCAGCGGGAAGTGCTGCAACTCATCGCGGAGGGAAAAGGCGTCAGGTCGATCGCCTCCATGTTGAACATCTCTATTAAGACCGTGGAATTCCATAGGGCCCGGATCATGGAAGAATTGGATCTCCATTCGGTTGCCGAGCTCACCAAGTACGCCGTCAGTGAGGGCTTGGTGAGTCTCTGAGCAGAATGCTGGAAAAGTCTGCCAGCGGCGTTCTCACGTCGCTCAGAGGCTCACCGTAGAGCAGGGGCCACTGGAGGAAAAGAACCTATCCGCTCGCATGTGATTGAGTCGAGCGGTTCAAGCGAAGCTTGGTATGTACCTCCTCGCTTCTTCGCTTGCTGCGGCCTTGCCTGTGGAGAGGCGCGTCTTGGCGCGCCGGGGTCGGGCGGGTGAGAACAGCGGCCTTTTTGAGCATCCTGAAGTTATTCCCGCGTTGACACCGTAGGGACAATTCCAGCCAGATTATTGGCATCAACCGAGTTTTTGCTCAGCCTGCTAAACAAACCTCATCGTTCGCCACACTCATTCCAGTAATATTTCTCAGCGCACCTAGGCTTCGCCTAGTATGCCTCCGCCATTCGTTTACCTATGATGCGCTGCCTGGAATGTGGACGTTACAAGAAGAGGGGTGTCCTATGGAGCTCGCGGCGATCATAGTACGTGTGCACCGTGTGTTGGAGCAGCTCGGCACCGATTGTTCCATTGAAGAGGTCATGACCCTCTGTCCGGAGCTGACGTGGAACCAAGTGTTCATCGCGATCGATGACTTGAGTCGAGCCGGGCAGGTTCGTGTGACGCTGGATGGCGACAGGACCTATCGGGTGCAGGCCCAGCACGCCGTCCCGGTCGCGGCCCCATAGAACCTCAGAACCTCCCTCCAAACTCATTGCAGCAGGGGGAGCGATGCGACGTGAAATGAGTCCAGAAGGACGTGAGATGCCTGAACCGACCCTGGCTATCGCGGGAGGGGCAGTCACGTTCCGTGTGATCCTTCGTGCGCTGTCTGAGTCGTTTTCTGCCGAACGACCTACCCCCGAACCCATAGCAGGATCCCCCTAGCCCACCCAGTGTGTCGTCTTGATGAAGGAAACGTCATGATCAGCACCAGCGCCGTGAGTCCATCCCTTATGATCGCGATTCTGAGCCGTCAGTGTCTCGTGTGGTTGGGCTTGCAGACAGTTCTCGAGGGCCGCGCGATCGTTCAGATGGTTGTGCCTCCGTACCAGCGGAGGATCGCGGATGGATTCCTCGGCGGAACCAGACCAGACATGGTCATCCTGGATCTGGAGTCTGTACCAGATGTCATCGGCACCATCAAGCAGGTTCGGGATTCCGCCCCGACCTGTAAGATCGTGTTGTTATGCGGGTTTGAAGACCAGGCCTGCACGCGCGAAGCATTTGCGGCCGGCGTCGACGGCATCATCCTCACGGTTCAACCGCCCACCGTCATCCTGGCAGTGATTGAGTCGCTGTATGCCCCCGCCCAGCCCCAGGCCTCTGGAGAACGGGATCGCGCTGTGGAGCTGGGTCTCGGACCCCCCGTCAAGAAGACGAGTGATGCCGATCTACCACCGCCGACGTGGCTCGACGCCGTGACCGAGCGGGAACGCGAGATTATCCGGTTGGTAGGGCAGGGCCTCTCGAACAAAGAGATCGCCTACCAGTTGTCGATTAGCGACAGTACGGTCCGGCATCACCTGACGAACATTTTCGACAAAGTCGGCGTGTCCAATCGGCAGAACCTCCTGATCCACACGCATTATGCCTGCTCCAGCCCTGTCTAGCCCGCATTAGGGAATAAATCAGGGATTCACTAGACATTACCTAGTATTTCTCAGCGACTCTTTCGTCTACGATGCGTCGCATGGAATGTTGAATTCATCAGAGAGGTGTCCTATGAAACTCGCGGCGATCAAGGTGCGCGTGCACCGTGCGTTGGCACAACTCGGCACCGGTTGTTCCCTGGCTGAGGTGGTGACCCTCTGTCCTGAGCTGACGTGGAACCAAGTGTTTCTCGCGATCGATGACTTGAGTCGAGCCGGGCAGGTTCGGGTGACGCGGGATGGCGACGGGACGGATCTGGTACAGGCCCTCACGCCGTCCCGATCGCGGGTTCCTCGTCATCGACGGCTCCTTTGTAAACATTCTGTAACTATTCGCCCTGGACTAGGGAATCTCTAGGTGCGCAAATGGAGTCATGGTGCTAGGGTGCTTCGCACCTAGTCTTATGAGATGTCTGGCCGGAGGATCTCAATGGACCTATCACAACAGGTGCCACGCAACGACTCTTCGACACCTGAAGATGCGGAGGTGTCTATGGAACCACAGGTGATTCAGGAAACTGATCTAACTTCCGGCAAGGCTATCTCGGACGCTTGCTGTGTTCATCAACGGCTGATTGACGACGTCCGGACCAGGAGCGGCAAACGGACCGGCAAGGTGCGATGCCTCGAATGCGGGACCATCTTCGATGATCCTTACCAAGGTTCGAAGTGACAGGACCCGGTTTACGTAGCAGTCCCTGCTACGCCTGTGCGCGGTCTCCCTTATAATGAGGTGCCGTGACGTGCATCACAGCTAGAGTGCGTCTCGGCGCCTGCGGTATTCAGCCACAAGGTTCCTACGGCATTGCCGCGAAATACCCCACGTCCTTATAGGGCTCTCCGAGCTCATCGGTCGCTGACCCTCATCCCGGGTGCTCAGAACAGCCTCATTTTCCGGAGCTTTGTGTTGTCGTTTCATCAGCGACCCCAAGTGGCATCCAAGATGCACAAGGAGTCTCCCTGTTCTCATCTTTGAGAATGAAATGTGCCGTACAAACCACGAGAGGGGTCGCATCATGAAAGTCATCATTCGTTCCCCCGGTAGCCAGCTCGAAGAAGTGGTCCTCGAATGTCCCGACTTGACCTGGAACCAGGTGTTCTGTGAGCTGGACCGCCTGAGCTGAGCGGGACAAGTCCGACTGACGACGAAAGGCCCCGGCCTCTATGCGGTCTCGAGCCCAGCCGCAACCAACTCGTCTATATAACGGAAAGGAGAGTGGAATCATGCAACCACATGCTGCAAGAGAATCCCGAAGGCGGAAGAGCTCTGAATCTCTTGAAAAGCTGGAGCCGGCAATGCCCCAGAAGGAACCGGTCCATAGCCACCCGGTGTCTCCCTGTGACGATCTTCAAGCCCGCATCACTGATCGTGCCTATCAGCTCTATACCGAGCGGGGCTATCGAGAGGGCTATGCGCTCGATGATTGGTTGGAGGCAGAGCGGGAAATCCTCGGTCTCGAATGTCTGGCGTAACGACGTCCGGCAGAATGTCCTGCGTGAACGAGCGGTTAACTAAAGGAGGAGGGATCCATGAGACAACAATCATTCATCCTGTGTGCCTTAGCCCTGTTATTGATAGCTGGAACACTTGCCGTCACTGGGGGAGCCCACGCTGACGAGAAAGAGAAAAACGGAAAGGCGGAGATGGCTGCAGCAGCCAAAGTGACGATCGACCAGGCGGTCAAGACCGCGTCGGAGAAAGTGCCGGGCACAATCATCGAAGCTGAACTGGAGAAGAAGCAGCACAAGCTCGTGTGGGAGGTTGAGGTTGTGACGGCAGACAAGAAGGTAATGGAAGTGCACATCGATGCCGACACCGGGGCCGTGATCGACGTGGAGGAGGAAAAGGCGAAGCCGAACAAATCTCCCAAGATGAGATGAACGGCTTCATCTGAAGCTGCAATCGGCGCGCTTGCTGGAGCTGCGACCAGGTGAGGCATCCTACTTCTTTAAAGAGGGAGGAGCGAGTCGCCTTAGCCCTCGCAAGGATGGCTGGCAAGGCGGTGCTTGAGGTGTAGGCATATCGGTTTGAAGGGCGATGCAGGAGATGTGAACAGTTGTGCCGCCGCGAGGTAGTGCTACAACGTTTCGAGTCATAGAACCTTATCGCGAGGCGTTATGACCCAAGAATCCTATCCGATATCTGAGGAATTTCAAAAGCGCGCTCATATCACCGAACAACGATATCGAGACCTGTACAAACGCTCGATCGAGGATCCTGAAGGCTTCTGGGGAGAACAGGCCGACCGGTTTGTGAGCTGGTCCGGACGCTGGAAGAAGGTGCTCGATTGGGATTTCTCGAAAGGACACGTCCGTTGGTTAGAGGGTGGGCGGCTGAACGCCTGTTTCAATTGTGTCGACCGCCATCTGACGACACGCGGGGAGCAGACGGCGATCATCTGGGAGGGCAACGAGCCGGATGAGAGTCTCACCATCACCTATCGGGAACTGCATGAGCAGGTTTGTCGATTGGCGAACGTACTCAAAGATCGAGGCGTCGGCAAGGGCGACCGGGTGTGCCTCTACATGCCGATGATCCCCGAAGCCGCCGTCGCCATGCTCGCCTGTGCCCGTATCGGCGCCATCCATTCGGTGGTGTTCGCCGGGTTTTCGTCCGAGGCCTTGAAACATCGAGTCAGGGACAGTGAGTGCCGATTGGTGATTACCGTGGACGGCTATCGACATGGCAACAAGATGATCGGTCATAAGGAAAAAACGGATCAGGGCCTCAGCGATTGTCCTAGCGTCAAGACCGTGTTGGTCGTCAAACGGCTCGGTCTAGACCTTCCATGGGACCGCACGCGGGATGTCTGGTATCACGAGGCTGTGAGGGGGAGTTCGTCAGAATGTCCGGTGGTGGAGATGGAGGCTGAAGACCCGTTGTTCATCCTGTATACCTCCGGTTCCACCGGCAAACCAAAGGGTGTCGTGCATACGACCGGCGGCTACCTGTTGTTTGCGGCCATGTCACATCGGTATGCCTTCGATTATCACGATGGCGACGTCTACTGGTGTACGGCGGACATCGGCTGGATTACCGGCCACACCTACACGGTGTATGGTCCGCTGACCAACGGGGCCACCACACTGCTGTTCGAGGGTGTGCCGAATTATCCCGATTACTCTCGCCTGTGGCAGCTTGTCGACAAACACCAAGTCAATATTTTCTATACGGCGCCCACCGCGATCCGTTCCCTGATGGCGCAAGGCGATGAACCGGTGAAGAAGACCAGCCGCCGGAGCCTGCGCATGCTGGGAAGTGTCGGAGAGCCCATCGATCCCAAATCCTGGGAATGGTTCTATCGCGTGGTTGGCGAGCAGCGTTGTCCCATCGCAGACACCTGGTGGCAGACGGAAACGGGCGGACTGCTCTTGACTCCGCTACCGGGCGCGATGGCATTGAAGCCCGGATCCGTCGCCAAGCCGTTCTTCGGCGTCGTTCCGGCTATCGTGGATGAGAAAGGCAATATTCTCGAAGGGGAGGCTCAGGGTCGTCTGGTCATCACGAGACCGTGGCCGGCGCTGGCGCGCACGATCCACGGAAGCCATGAGCGGTATCTCAAGACCTATTTCAGCCGATTTCCTGGCCTCTACGATACGGAGGATGGTGCCCGGCGCGATGCTGATGGGTATTACTGGATCACGGGCAGAATCGACGATGTCTTGAACGTGTCCGGCCACCGCATGGGGACGGCTGAGTTAGAAAGCGCGCTGGAGAAGCATCCGGATGTGGCCGAAGCCTCCGT
>WBZN01000570.1_pt1 | contig 27519 bp, 18 predicted proteins | sample 5204281 | NCBI WGS metagenome assembly WBZN01 (sample SAMN12344347, study PRJNA552823) | activated sludge metagenome | biome: Activated sludge suspended growth; feature: Nitrification reactor; material: Wastewater; isolation source: activated sludge from nitrification reactor of wastewater... | reverse complement strand
GGACGACCGCGATGGAACTTCGTCTCCTACGAGTATTCCTGGGCCGGGCCGGTGGAGGCAGCGCAGAGCGTCCGGTTCGTCATCCTGCCGACCCTCGCGATGTCGGCATGGCGGGTGCTCGGAGTTGCCTTGCTGGCTCTCGTGTTCGTCGTGCTGGCGAGAAGCGGGGATGACCTGCGGGCGCAGTGGCGCCGGCTCCTGGCGATGCGGGGTATAACCGCGACGATCCTCGTGCTGCTGTCGCTGCTCGGAGCTGGAACAGGATCGGTGCGCGCCGCCGCGACGCCCGATGCGCAAGTGCTGAACGAATTGCGGAACCGGCTCACGCGCCCGCCCGAATGCCTGCCGAGTTGTCTCGAGGTCCTTTCGGCCCGCGTGTCGCTGGAGCCGGGCAACCTCGAGGCTCAACTCGAGGTGTCGGCGCTCACGGACGTGGCGGTGGCGCTGCCTTCGGCGGCGAACCGCTTCGAGCCCGACTCGGTGAGCGTCGACGGCACGGCGGTGGCCGGAGTCTATCGTGACAGTTCCCAGCAATACTGGATCGCGCTCCAGCCGGGTGTGCACCAGGTCAGGGTGGCTGGCCACCTGCCGCCCGCAGACTCGATCCAGCTCCTCTTTCCGCAGGTGCCGCGTGCCATTTCAGTCGCCGGCACCGGCTGGGATGTCACGGGAGTGAATGCGGGCCGATTGCTCGCCAACACGCTGGAGCTGGTGCGGCGCAAGGCCGTCGCCACGAACGAGCCGTCGGAGACCTCCGCCCAGTTCCCGCCCTTCGTGCGCGTGCATCGACAACTGACGCTCGATCTGGACTGGTCGGTGTCCACCACCATCGAGCGGCTTGCACCCGCAAAGGGCGGATTCTCCCTGAAGGTGCCCTTGCTCGGCGGGGAGTCGGTGCTGACCGCCGGCGTGGAGGCTCGCGATGGCAACGTGCTGGTGGGCTTCGACAGCAACGCCGCCGGCGTGAGGTGGCAATCGGCACTCAGCCGGTCCGACACGCTCATCCTGGCGGCGCCGAAGGAGGCGGCCTGGATCGAGGTGTGGAGCTTCAAGGTGAGTCCGACGTGGCGAACCCGCTTTGACGGGCCGCCCGCCGTGCTGCCGGAGAGGATCGCCGGTGACTGGACGTATGAGTACCATCCGCGCCCGGGTGAGACGCTGAAGGTGAGCGTGACGCGGCCCACCGCAGTGAAGGGCGCGACACTCGCGATCGACCAGGCGACGCTCAGCGCCGCGGTGGGCAAGCGGGCGAGCGAAACGGATCTCACGCTGTCGTATCGCAGCACCCAGGGTGGGCGTCACCTCATCGCGCTTCCCGCCGATGCACAGGTCAGTGATGTCAGGATGGACGACTCGGTCATTTCGGTGCGGCCGGAGAAGGGCGAACTGCCTTTGGCCGTCCTGCCGGGTTCGCACCGCATCCACATCCACTGGCAAAGCACTGCGGGCGTCGGCTTGCTGACGCGCCTGCCGGGCGTGGATCTCAGGACCGCCGGCAGCAACCTGAATTCGGTGCTGCGACTGCCCTCGGACCGCTGGATCCTGATGGCCGGCGGGTCGGGCGTGGGTCCGGCGATCCTGTACTGGGGCGAGCTGCTGGTGTTCATCGTGCTCGCCGTGCTGCTGTCGCGAAGCGTCCACTCCCCGCTGCGCATGCATGAATGGCTGTTGCTGGGCCTGGGCTTGAGCACCTTCTCCTGGGCGGTGCTGCTGCTGTTCACGGTCTGGCAGTTCGCGCTGCGCTGGCGCGAGGGCGTCGACGCCGCGGCGTGGAGCGTGCGCCGGTACAATGCGCTGCAGGTCGTCATGATCGCCTTGTCGGTGATCACCGTCGTGTCACTGGTCTCAGCGATTCCCAATGGACTGCTTGCCGTGCCCGACATGCGCATCGCCGGCTGGGGGCAGACCTCCACCGCGCTGACCTGGTTCAACGACATGTCTTCTGGTCCGGTGCCTGCGCCCTGGGTGCTGTCGGTTTCGCTGTGGTGGTACAAGCTCGCCATGCTGCTGTGGGCGCTGTGGCTCGCTTTCGCGCTGGTGCGATGGCTGCCGGCGGCGTGGCGCGCCTTGGGTGCGGGTGGATGGTGGCGCAAGGAGGCGGAGCCGGTCATCGTTCCGGCCGCGACCGAGTGAGACCGTGACGGGTGTTGCCTCAAGGTCCCGTTGAGGCTGCGGCGCTACGCGGCGTTGTCGCGCCTGCCGGCCGTCTTCAGCGCCTGGAATCGGCCAGTGGCCGTGAAGTCCTCGAACTCCGCCTGCGCGGTCCAGTGGGCGCTGCGGTTGGCGACGAACACCGAGTCGGAAAGAGTGTCGAGCGAGGTGGGTCGGGCGAACAGGAAGCCCTGGCCGGCGACGCAGCCGAGCCCAAGGAGCGCTGCGACCTGGGGCTCGAACTCGATGCCCTCGGCCACCGTGTCGAGACCCAGCGTCTCGCTGAGGGTGATCACCGCACGCGCAAGCTCCGATCCGTTGTCCGAGTTGGTCAGCCGGTTCACGAAGGATCGGTCGATCTTCAGGATGTCGATCGGGAAGCGATGCAGGTACGACAGGGAGGAGTAGCCGGTACCGAAGTCGTCGATGGCGAGGCGCACTCCCAGTGCCTTCAGCCGGCTGAGCTTCTCGAAGTTGGCATCCGAGTTGTACATGATCGTGCTTTCGGTGAACTCGATGACGAGGTTGCCGGCTTCGAGTCCGGAGAATGCGAGGGCATCCGCCACGTCCCGCGCCAAATCGCCGTGCTGAAGGTGTTGGGCGGAGATGTTGACCGCCACCCGCAGGCCCGCGCCGCCGGGAATGGACTTGCGCCACTGGCACAGGTCGGAGCAGGCCCGTGACAGGATCCAGCGGCTCAGCGCGATGATCTGCCCGGACTCCTCGGCCACCGGGATGAACTGGCCGGGCATCATGACGCCCGCATCCGGATGACGCCAGCGCACCAGCGCTTCCACGCCGAGCAGGCAGCGCGTGCCAAGATCGATGATGGGCTGGTATTCGAGGAAGAATTCCTGCTTCGCGAGGGCCCCGGCCATGTCCGCCTCCAGGCGGAATCGCCGATGCAGCTTTTCCTGCATTTCGGGCTGGAACATCACGTAGCGCTTCTTGCCGGCGGACTTCGCGTGGTACATGGCGATGTCGGCATTGCCGAGCAGTTCCTCCGCATCGTTGGCGTAGCGCGAGGAAGCCACGCCGAGGCTGGCCGCGACCTTCACGCACGTGTCGCCGAGCGAGAACGGTTCATCCAGCGTCGAGATCAGGGCCCCCGCCAGCGCCTCCACGTCCGCGCGCGTGGCCACGGCCTCGAGCAGGACGGCGAACTCGTCTCCGCCCAGTCGCGACACGGTGTCCGAGCCCCGGGTCGTCTTGACCAGCCGCTGCGCCACTGCCTGCAGCAGGCGGTCTCCGGCATCGTGACCCAGCGAATCGTTGACGTTCTTGAAGTTGTCCAGGTCGAGGAACATCACCGTGACCTCGGTCCTGTCACGCTGCGCGATGGCAACCGCATGCTGCACCCGGTCGCGGAACAGGTTGCGATTGGCCAGCAGGGTGAGCGGATCGTGGAAGGCGAGCTGGCGGAGTCGCTCCTCGAGCATCTTGCGCTCGGTGATGTCGCGGAAATTGAGCGCAAGACCCTGCACGGCGGAGTCGCCGGTCAGGTTGCTGCCGACGATCTCCAGCACGAAACGCTCGCGCTCACGTTCGATGCGCAGTTCCACGGGCCCGACCATGCCATCCCGGCAGGCCGCCACTTCCTCGAGAAAGGTGCGCAACCCCTCGGCGTCCTCGCCGGCCCACAACTCGAGCAGGTTGCGTCCGGAGACCTCCCCGGGCTTCAATCCAAGCGTGCGCTCCGAGGCGGGGGAGGCGAACCGCAGCTCGCCATCGACGCCCACGATCATGATGGCGTCGGAGGCGTTGGCGATGAGCGAGGCATAGCGGTCCTCGACGCGTTGCGCGGCGATGCGTTCGCGCACCTGCGCGTGCTCGCGCAGGACCATGGCCTGGCGGGCGAGCACCAGCACGGTGAGCGTGAACACGATCATGGTCATGATGAGCACCGGGCCGCTCATGTCGTCCCTCGTCAGGAAAACCAGCACGAACAGCGAGGTGAGCATCGCGGCATACGGCAGCATCTGCGCCAGCGCGTCCACGCCGGGCGCGTCCACGCCGGGTGACCCTGCCTCGGTGCGGTAACGAACCCTGCGAAGCTGTTCGCGGGCGGCGAAGCCGATGGGGGTGTAGCAGGCGAGGTACATGACGTCCTGCAGTCCGCCCGAGAGGTAGTATCCGCGGATCTTCATCAGCGACCACACGATGTCACCCAGGAACATCGTGGCGAATCCGGCGAGCAGCAGGAGCGGCACGCGCCGGGCCCCTGGGCGGCCGCCGCTCGACAGCACCTGGATACCCAGCATCAGCAGCGCGATGCAGTTCATCGCAAGGTAAGCCTGGCTGAGCGTGTTGCGGATGATATCGGCCTGGGTGACCGCCGCGCTGGGGCGGATCACCAGGAACCAGAAGAAGGCGCCGAAGCCGACGATGAGGATGGTCGCATCCATGCTGAGCTGCACCCAGGGCACACGCCCGGCCATGCCCCGGATGAAATACAGGATCGAGGCGAACAGGACGGGAAAGAACGCGACGAAGAACACGTCGGATATCCCCGGGAAAGGTTCCACGCCCTGAATCCACGACGCTATCGTGATGGCACTGCCGACGCCATACAGCGCGATGGCGCCGGTCAGCAACAACCACGCCATTCGGACGGGTCCCCGCGGCTCGTGCCGTGCGACGATGGCGGTGAGGACGGCCGCGATGACGTTGGCCGGCGCATCCGACAGCAGGCCGAAGTAATGGGCAAAGCGTTCACCACCCGCCCCGGTGAGCATCAAGGTGGCGCCAGCCAGGGTGTACACCACGAGCCCGAGCAACAGCCGGTTGACCCAGGCCATGATCGGCTTCGACACTGGCTTTGGCTGTTCGTTGCTGGAATCCATGATCTCGTGGCTTTACGGGCGCGCAGCGTGGCGGCCGGCTTCACCGACACCTCCCGGTTCATCGGCCGATTCACAGGGAAAATAGCCCTTCGCGCGCGCCGGGTCGCGGAAAGAGTTCACGATGTGACGGAGGTCCGGCTTCGTGGGCTGTGCGGCATTGAGTGCTTCGCGCCGAATAGGGCATTGCCTGAATTTCCGCGGTGCGGTCAGGGCGGTGAGTTCCGCCATGATGAAAGCGGGGGCGCCGGGCCCGCTTCTTCCCGGCCACTGGAAGGAGCAGGGGATGGGCTAGGAACAGGCGGAACAGGTGCAGTGGCTCATCGCCCGCCCTTGCTAATATGCGGGCATGGACCTGCTCAAACTCGCCTCACGCATCGAAGCGCTCTGGGACTCCTCCATCGTCCCCGCGCTCGAGCGCTACATCCGCATCCCCAACAAGTCGCCGCATTTCGATGCGGACTGGGAGGCGGCCGGGCACATGGAGGCCGCGGTGCAGCTCATGGCCGAGTGGTGCCGGCAACTGCCCTTGCCGGGACTCGACGTGCAGATCCGCCGCCTGCCGGGCCGCACGCCGCTCCTGGTGGTGGACATCCCCGGCCAGCGGCCCGACACGGTGCTGCTGTATGGCCACCTCGACAAGCAGCCCGAGTTCACGGGCTGGGCGGACGGTCTCTCGCCCTGGGAGCCGGTGATCCGCGATGGCCGGTTGTACGGCCGGGGAGGCGCGGATGATGGCTATGCGCTGTTCGGTTCGCTGGCGGCGATCCTGGCGCTGCATGAGCAGCAGGTGCCGCTGGCGCGTTGCGTGGTGCTGATCGAGGGTTCCGAGGAAAGCGGCAGCATCGACCTGCCCGCGCACCTGGAGAGCCTCGGCGATGCCATCGGCGAACCTTCGCTGGTGGTATGCCTGGATGCCGAATGCGGTGACTACGATCGCATCTGGAGCACGACCTCGCTGCGCGGCAATCTCACCGGCCGGCTGGAGGTCCGCATGCTCACCGAGGGCGTGCACTCCGGCATGGGCACCGGCATCGCTGCCACCCCGTTTCGCGTCGCGCAGCAGCTCCTTGCGCGCATCGAGGATCCGCAGACGGGCGAGGTTCACCTGCCGGGCATCGAGGTCGAGGTGCCGGCGGACCGCCGCGAGCAGATCACAGCCGCCGCCCGCGTGCTCGGCGATGGCGTCGCCGGCAAGCTCCCCTGGGCAGGGACGGCCGGGCCCGTATCGGCCGATCCGGCCACGCTCATCACCAACTACACCTGGCGTGCGACGCTCGCCATCACCGGCGCGGATGGACTGCCGCCCGTGGCCACGGCCGGCAATGTGCTGCTGCCGGCCATTGCGCTGAAGCTCTCGTTGCGCCTGCCGCCGACCTGCGATGGCGCCCGTGCGGCGCAGGTCCTGCAGCGCACGCTGCAGGAAGATCCGCCGTATGGCGCGCAGGTGCGCTTCGACATCGATCCGCCCACCGACGGCTGGAATGCACCGTCGTTCGCGCCCTGGCTCGAGCAGAGCATCGCGAATGCCTCACGCGTGGTGTACGGAACCGAAGCGATGAACGCGGGCTGTGGCGGGACGATTCCCTTCATGGCCATGCTCGGCAGGCGCTTTCCGCGCACGCAGTTCTTCATCACCGGCGTGCTCGGGCCGAAATCCAACGCCCATGGACCGAACGAGTTCCTGCACATTCCCTACGTCAAGAAGCTGTGCGCGGGGCTCGCGCTGGTGCTCGCCGACCACGCGGCTAGAACTGCTCCGGATGCCGCGCCATCTCCGCGCGGAAATACGCCTTGATCTTCGGCAGGTCGGCATCGACATCGCCGCAAGGCTCGAAGGGCGGGTAGATGATGATTCGCTTCGTGGGGAAGTCGAAGGCCACCGGCACGATGGGCACGTGCGCGCCGTTGGCGACGTAGTAGAACCCGCGCTTCCATTCGGGGACCTTCTTGCGCGTGCCCTCGGGGGTGATGGTGAGGATCATGCGATCCCGCTTCGCGAACTCGCGCAGGTAGGCCTGCACGACATTGGTGGCCTGGCTGCGGTCGATGGGCGCCGCGCCGAAATAACGGGCGAGGGCTCCCAGCGGCCCGCGGACCGCAGAATCCTTCACGAGCCAGGTGGTTTCCATGCACAGCGTGAAATACGCGAGCGCGCCGTAGAAGAAGTCCCAGTTCGAGGTATGCGGCGCGACGATGAGCACGAACTTCGGCAAGTTCGGCAGGTTGCCGGCGATGCGCCAGCCGGTGAGGCGCATCATGAAGATGCCGAACCCGCGTCGCCACGCGCTTCGCACTTGGGGCGCCTGGGGCGGCGCCATGGGAAAGCCGCCCGGCGCGAGAGACAGGTCGTCGGTCATGCCGGGGGCTCTCTAGCAGGTGCGCTACGATACCATCCAGATGCCCACGAGCGCGACCAGCGAGACCAGCAGCAATGCGCCATTCACGGCGAGCAGGAGCGCCCGCGGCAGGCGCTTGATGTTCGGCACCGGCAGGGGTGCGCCATTGCCTGACCCGCGCCAGATGGAGGCGATGAAGCACAGCGCGCTGAAGATCACCAGCAGCGAGCTCATCGCATTGATGAGCCAGGGCGTCATCACATCGTTCGAGACGGCCTTCGCGCCCACGCCGCTGGCCAGCGCCGCAAGCCCGGTGCGGATCCATGCGGCATAGGTACGTTCCGTGGCCAGCACCGTGCGATCGGCGGCGAGCGTGGTGGCCTGGTCGGCGCTGCGCTCGGTCGCGTGCGCGGATTGCTTCAGGTGCTCGACGGATTGCTTGACGGATTCAGGCGTCTTGGGCTCAGCCACGGGATTCTCCGGTCGCGGGCGCCGGCTCGCGGGACAGGAACAGCAACGAGCAGGGTGCGCGCTCCAGCAGGCGAGCTGGAACCTCGCCGAAGTACAGTTGGCGGGCGGATCTGGGGTTCACGCCGCTGACCAGCAGGTTGAAGGCGCCGTCGTCCAGCGCATCGAGGATGGCCTCGGCCGTGTCGCGGTGATTGACCATCAGCCCGCGAACCGGCACGTGATACAGCCGGCCAAGGCCTTCCATGTCGCGCAGCACGGCTTCGCCCACCTCATCGCGCGGGGCGGCGCTGCGCCATAGCGATGTGGATCGGCGAGCGGCCCGGGTGCTGGGGGCCGCCACGTACAGGACGGTCAACTCGCCATGCGACCCGCGGCCCAGCGCAATGGCAAGTTCTGCCCCCTGGCGGGAGGACAGCGTACCCGTGACGGGAACCAGGATGCGCAACGGTGCGTCCAGCAAGCCGCGTTCATGCGCGCCGCGCGCCGCGACGATCGCAAAGCTCCCACCGAAGGACATGGCGCTGCGGGTGATCTGCTCGTGGATCGTGGGCCCGTCCGACACCGGCTCCCGGCCGATGAACAGGAGTCCATAACCCTTGCGTGCTTCCTCGGCGATCCGCTGCTCATCCAGGGCCGGCGATGCGACCCGCAGATCGACGTTGGCGGCGGATGCATCGGAAGGTCCCGCCGGACCCGCATCACTACCCGCCTCGGCGGCACGGGTCAGCACTTCCTCGGTACGCTTCGCCTCCGGGGCCTTCGGGCCGGGGCCTCGGGTCATCCCCTCGTCCAGGTGCAAGGCCGTGGCGGGAATGCCCCTGACGCCCGCGAGCAATCCGACCAGGTGGGAGGCCAGCTCACCGCTGCGGCTCGCATCCACGGTCACCAGCAGCCGCTCGATGCCCGCAACGAAGCTCCGGGATTCGATCTCCTCGCGCTCCAGGCGCCGCTGCTCCTCCGGCGTCATCTTCAGCCGCCGCACTGCCCAGCGCAGCATCGGCGGCATCGCGAGCGTGGTGATCACCGCCATGGTGACGATGGCCGTGAACAGGTCGCGGCTCAAGGCTCCCATCGACAGGCCGAACGTCGCGATGATCACTTCGGTCGAGCCGCGTGCATTCATGCCGGCGCCCACTGCGAGCGACTGCGGGAAATCCAGCCCGCCGATGCGTCCTCCCACGAGGGCGCCGGAGAACTTGCCGATGCTGGCCACCGCGATCACGCCCAACGTGAGCAGCAGCATGTCCGGTTGCGCCAGCGAACGCAGGTCGGCCGTGAGTCCGGCGAGCCCGAAGAACACGGGCATGAACAGCGCGACGATGAGCCCGCGCAGGGCCTCCTCGATGTGACGGGTGAGGATGGGCGACTGCCCGATGAGGATGCCGGCGACGAAGGCGCCGAGCACGGTGTGCACGCCGATGGCGTCCGTAAGCAGCGCCATGGCGCCGGTGATCACGAGGATCATGGCGATCACCGGCAGTTCGCTCTGGAAGCGGTCGTTGGACCAGCGGATCAGGCGGAACACGAGCCGGCGTCCGACGGTGAAGCTCAGGCCGAGGAATGCCAGTGTGCCGAGCACGCTGCGAGCCAGCGAAGGCAAATCGACACCTCCGTGCAGCGCGATGCCGAACACCAGCGACATGAGGATCCAGCCGATGGTGTCATCGATGACCGCGGAGGCGAGGATGACCTGTCCCACGGTGCGCCGCAGAAAGCCGAGGTCCCGGATCAGCAAGGCGACGATCTTCACCGAGGAGATCGACATCGCCGTGCCGAGGAACAGCGCCGTCACCAGGCGCTTGCCGGGATCGGGGATCAAGGCATCGGGCAGGTGCCAGGCCAGTACCACGCCGCAGACGAAGGGCAGCGCGATGCCTGCGAGAGAAACCGACAGCGATGCACGCCCCGATCGACGCACCAGCGACAAATCGGTCTCCATGCCGGTGAGCAGCAGGATGAGCAGGACGCCGAGGTGGGCCACGCCCTGGAGCATGGCCTGCTGGGTGGCCGAGGAGGGGAACAGCAGGTGCTGGCCCGCCGGCCAGAGGCTGCCCAGCACGGAAGGGCCCAGCAGCATGCCGGCGATGAGCTGGCCCATCACCGCCGGCTGGCCCAGCCGGTTCATGATCTCGCTCATCAGCCGGCCCATGGCGATGAGCGCCACGACCTGGGCGATGAACAAGGCTTCGGATGCCTGCATCAGCGGATTATTCGGTGCCGTGCGGGTGCGGGAAATCGCCGATTCTCCCGACTTGGCCTTCCCATCTGCTGACACCGAGAAGGCGCCATCTCACCTTAGCGTGTGCGGTCCGGGGCGGCGTGCGTCGCGCGGCCTGCGCGCGATTCCAATCGCCGCACGATGATCTGTTGGCGCCGTGCGTCGATGGGAAAGTACCACAGCAGAGGGGCGACGATGGCCAGCAACAGCGCCGGGAGTCCGCAGAACGTCAACAACAGCGCCCTCGTGCCGTCAATCGACTGCTCCATCCGGTGCGCGTCGAACCCGCCGGACTCCACGAGAGCGAGGGCGAGCGCCGCGCCCATGCCGGGTACGGCTTTGTACATGACGTTGTAAATGGAAAAATACGTTCCCGCGTAGTCGGCATCGAAGCGCCATCGGCCATAGTCGATGACATCGGCGAGCACGGCGGGAGCCGCAACGGGGAAGCCGGCGAACAGCAGGAATACGACCACCTGGATGATGACCAGCCAGATCGTGCCCGCATCTCCCGCCGGCACCAGCGCGTACAACAGGATGGCCAGCACCGTGCCCGCGACGCCGGCTGACCACGCCCGCTGCTTGCCGAAGCGGCGACACAGATGGCCCCAGATGGGTACCGCGATGGCGCTGAGCGGCAGCGCGAGCAGCAGCAGTCCCGCCATGAAGCGCCCCTGGTGAAGATGGGAGTCCAGGTAGAAGTAGAGCAGCCCTGTGATGATGCCGGATGCCAGGTTGTACAGGAAGAACAACGCGGCAAAGCGCAGCAGCGGACGGTTGGTGAAAACACCGCGCCAGACGGTTGGCCGCGCCACCGTAATCGCCGCTCCCGCCGCGGCGGGAACATTCAGGACGGCGATGGTTGCGAACATCGGCAGCACGATGACCGCCACCACTGCCGTGGCTCTCAGGCTGTCGGGCGTGAACTCGGAGGTCGGCAGCCAGGGCAGGAAGGGGATGGCGGCAAATGCCATGGCGCCGCCGTACATCGCCACGCCGCGCCACGTGGCCAGGCGCGTTCGCTCATCGTAGTCCGAGGTGATCTCGGCCATCCATGCGGAGTAGGGCACTTCGGCGCTGGCCCAACTGGCGTAGGTCAGCAGCAGTACGCCGAGAAAATACGCTGTCGTCACCGGTGCCATGGGGGCGAACAGAAACCAGCAGGCTATCGCGCTCACCAGTGAGCCGCCCAGGACCCAGGGTTTGCGAGTACCGCCGTTCGCGCAGTACCGGTCGGACAGGTAGCCGGCCAACGGACTGATGGCGGCATCGAAGATGCTGGTCACCAGTAACACCACTGCGATGTCCCGCAGTGGCACGCCGAAGAATTTTGCGTAGATTCCCTGGATCACCGAGCCGGTGGGTCCATGAATCAGGGTCTGTGAGAACGCCGGCGCGGCGTAGGCCAGCAGCACCCGGCGTGGCAGGCGCGCCTGGGGATCAGGCGGTGGCATCGCACTTACACGGCACGTTCGCAGAGGGCCTTGAGCAGGTGTAGATCGTCGTCGAGTTTGCGGCGCGTATCGGCGTTGACACGGCGCGCAAACTCCTCGAGCGGCGACTCATCCAGCGCATCGCGGGGCAGTGCACAGCGAGCAATCACTTCGCAATCGACGCGGGTGCCATCATCGGCTGCTGACAAGGAGTAGATGACGTAGCCGTCGGTCGCCGGGCCGTCCTCTGTCACCAGCGTCTGCACGCGCCAACGGGGCGCTTCGAGGCGAACGGTCTCCATCAGCACCGGGACGGTTCGATCGCCGGGCCGTTGCGCCACGCGCAGGCGTTCACCCTCGGTTCCCGGCGTGCCAGCCAGATGCTCGATCGCCACGATGCTTGGCTTCCAATCGCCGGGGCGATCCAGGTGCGACCAGACTCGCGCGATCGGGGCCGCGACCAGTACCTCGCTGCGAATGGCCAGGAAGAATGCCGCAAGATCGCCGGCTGCCATCATTGCGGTGCCTCGGGATGCGCGGCCAGCGCGCGTCGAATCACATCGAGGACGAATTCCGGATGTTCATAGGGGAAGTTGTGACTGGACCCGGCAGGTGCATACACGCGCTCCACATGCTCCGAGACGGCCTGGTATCGCTCCCGCGAACGATCCCAGAATCGACGCAGGCGTTCGCGGTAAGCGGCTTCGGGGCCCAGCTCATGGCTGTCGCCGCCGAGGTACATCGCATGAGCCATCGCCTCGAATCCCGGTATCCCCACGGGAGCCACCAGGTACACCGGAATCCTGCCCAGCTCACCGTCGTAGACCGAGTTTTCCCAACCCAGTCCGCCGCGGGCCAATTCCTGAAAGATCGAGTAATCCGCGGCGCCCACGGCCGCGGCATCGTCGATGGACTGCATCACCTCGAAATTGGACCCCAGGCGCTGCGCGACGATCGAGCCCACGCGCCGCGCCTCGGCGTCGGAAGCTTCGCCCATGATCTTCGCCCACGTATCGTGATGAATGCCGAACAAGCGCGTCAAGGTCATCAGCAAGGCATCGCGACGCATGCCGGTGAGATACGGATTGGGCGGTGCATGGTTGATCGCATCGGGCGGCGTCGCGTCGAGCAGCACCACCGCGGCGGTGATATCCGGGCGCTGGCGGGCGATGTTGGCCATCAGCAAGCCCCCGAAGGAATGCCCGACCAGAATGAAGGGTCCGCGTTCTCCGGCGGCTGTCAGCGCCGCGACGATCTCCTGCGCTTCCCGTGCGGTCGTCCGCGGAAACGGCCCCGCGTCGCTCCAGCCCGATCCAGGCCGATCGATGAGAATGGAACGCGCCTCAGATCTCAGGGCAGCATGCAGATGATACAGCGCGTAACCCGCCTCGTGCGCGCCGGGCATGATCAGCACGCTCGCGCGGCCATTGGCGGGCCCTTCGGCGAGGACGTGCACCCGGTAGCCGCCCACGTCCACCCGTTTTCCCGGCGCCGGCCACTGGCGATGGACATGTCCCAACTGGACGAGGTGGTACACCGCCCCGATGGCCAGCACGCCGGCGGCAGCGGCGATGACCATCGCGCCGATGCGGATGCCACCGCGCGTGATCCGCATGACCGCCATCGCCGGGATGGCCAACGCAGCCGCAATCCCGAGCCCCGCCCAATCATGGCTCAGGTATGCAAGAACGGCATCCACGGTCAGTTGTACTTGTAGCGCAGCTGCAACCCGAGGGTGCGCGGACGCAGACGTGCCTGTCCGAGATTGCCCGATTGCGCGGCATCGATTGCCTTGTCTTCATCCGTCAGGTTTTCCGCACTCAGGTAGGCGCCCCACGCGCGGCCTTCCAGCCCCAGCCGCAGATTGATGCTGTTCACCGCGTCCGATGGAACCGCCAGATTGACCGTGTCCGTGCGCTCGGAGGCATGCGCAAAGTCGGCTCGAACCAGGCCCTCCAGCCCCTCGGTCAGCGCCCAGCGATAGTTGGCGCTGGCCGACAGGGTGAACTTCGGCACATGCGGAATGCGATCGCCGTCGTGGATGTTGGTGTTGGCCACATCCTCGAGGTATTTTGCATTCACGTAGCTACCCGCCAGTTGCAACCGCAACCCGGCCACCGGCATCCACGCCAGCGAAGTTTCGAAGCCTTGGGTGCGCGCTGGACCGCCGTTGACCAACGCGCCGACGCGCGGCGCCGGGAACACCAACGTCTGGATGTTGCTCCAATGGTTGTAGAAGACATCCGCCTCCAGTTCGACACTCCCGTCGGCCAGGGTCCCCTTGGTGCCGATTTCGTAGCTCCACAGCTTTTCAGGTTCGATGCCCACCGGCACGATCAACGGCGGGTTGGCCAGGATCGCCAGCTCCAGCGAGATCACGGGCTGCGCTTGGCCGGTGCGAAACCCCTTGGCCACATTGCCGTACACCAGCCAGTTGGAGCTCGGGTGATAGGCGATGTTCAGTTTCGGGTTCACGGAGTGAAAAGAAGGGCGCGTCGTGCCGGTGAAGGTGGGATCCAGGGTCTGAATGAGCGCGAGCAGCGCCGGGTCGACCGGCTCCCGAAACAATTGCTTGTCCTGGAAGAGGCGCAGGCCCAACGTCAGATCGAGTTGCTGCGTGGCCGACCAGGTTGCTTCGCCGAACAACGCTGCGCCGTTGCTGCGATGGAACTGATTCTGGAGAAATCCGAGCCCTGGAAGCGTCAGATCCGTGTGCAGTTCGACCTGACGGAACGACAGGCCCGAACTCCAGCGGAACGGTCCCGATCCACGGGAGGTGAGGCGCAGTTCCTGGTTCAACACCGTTTCGCTTTCGATCGTGTCGAAGAGCCCGAAGCCGAAATAGTCGGGGAGAAACTGGTCATTCACGAGTTTCATGCGCGAGGTGGCACTCACCAGATCCACCGCATCGAAGCTGTAGCGAATGGTGGCGCCGTAGAGGTCGTATCGCGTCGTGTTGTATGTCAGCGGATCGGGCGTGGTCCTGTCGGGAAGTGAAGTCGCATCGCCGGCAACCGTTTCCTTGGTGTGCCAGCCGGACAGGACGATGTCGAGTCGATCTCCCAGCGCGTAGCGGATCTTGCCGCGGAAGGTGTCAGCGGTTCGGTCGTTCTGGTCCTTGACCCCGGTCGCGAGGTTGTCCACCCATCCGCCGATCTTTTCGTGCGATCCCACCAGACGAAGGCCCAGGGAGTCCTGCATCAGTGGGAGATTGAACATGCCCTGCTCGGAATGGCTGGAGGCGCCGTCCTTCGTCGTTGCGCCGAGGAGGTCGACCGAGGCCTGCATGCGGGTCAGGTCCGGATCGTTGGTGAGCATGCGGATCGTGCCGCCCAAGGAGCCATCGCCATACAATGTACCCTGCGGTCCGCGCAGGATTTCGATACGTTTCAAGTCATAGGTCCGTACATCCGGCAGCGCGGTCATACCCAGGAAGCTGAACGGCAGTTCGTCCAGATAATACCCAACGGTCGAGTTGCCTTGAGCGGCGCTGATGCCGCGAATCTCGATGGTCTGCTGGCTGGAACCCGAGTCGACGATGCCGACGCCCGGCACCGCGGCCAGGATGCTCGACAATTGTGTGGCGCCCGCGTCGCGCATCGCGCCTTCGGTGATGGCGGCCATCGAGATGGGCACATCCAGCAGCCTTTCCTCGCGTTTCTGCGCCGTCACCACGATCTCCTCGAGTGCCGTGCCGGGTTTCGTCGCATCCTGCGCCTGAACCTCGCCGCTGCAGACCAGGATACAGGCGGCGGCGAAGAAGCCGACGCGCAAACAGTTGATGCCAGTCATGACGCAGTCTCCCAAGTGGTGATCAGTTTTTGTCGAATGGTCATAAAACCTCATCCAGGAATTTCCGAACCGGTGGGACGAGGGCTTCCGGCTCCAGGATCAAGGCATCGTCGCGGCCGGGGACCTCGACGACGCGCCAGCCTGTGGCTTCGAGTTCTTCGTGGCTCGAGCGTATGATTGCCGCCAGGTTCAAAGGGATACCGGCGACGTCGGACACGGAGTTGGCCCCGTAGATGACCAGCCGCGGGCAGGCGAGAGGTGCAATGGCGCCATCTTCCAGCGCGCGCACGATGCTGTCGTAAAACGTCACCCATTGAGCGTATTGCGCCGGATCGCGCAATATCGCCCGGGCATGAGGCGGTGGTGAAGGCAGATTGATACGCACGCCTCGCAGCATCGCAGCGTAAGGTGCCCGCAGCGGCGGCCACCCGGCGCTGACGAAGGCGGACAGGCGGCTCGGGTGCGCGGCAGCGAGAAACTGCCCCGCAATGGCTCCGAAGGTGCCGCCCCACCACGCGAAGCGCGCAAACCCTGCCGCATCGGCGACCGACAGCAAATCTGCGCACACGCGCTGGATGGTCAACTCGGCGGCCGGCACCGTTGCACTCTTGCCGATGCTGGGGTAGTCGACGATCAGGACCTGGTAGCGGTCCGTCAGTCGTTCGAGAAACCCGCGAACCGGCGACCGACTGCCTGCGCCCGGCATGGCCTCTGGCGAGGCCACGACGGGAAATGCCAGGAACACGGCCGGCCCGTCTGAGCCGTGCACTTCGTAGTAGATTCCCGTCGAGGTGGTCCCCCGACTCATCGCAACCGGGTGCGACTCGATGCGGCTGTGCGAGGCGGGGACGTTCATGGCCATTCGCTCAAACAGCCTGCGCTTCGACGCTGGCGATCCACGAGTCGATGTGCTCATCGAGGATGTCGAGGGTGACAGGCCCCGCATCACTCAGGCGATCGTGAAAGCGGCGCAAGTCGAATGCCTTTCCCAGGCGACGCGTTGCGCGCTCGCGCAGTTCGCGCACCTTGATCTCGCCGACCTTGTAGCCGAGCGCCTGTCCGGGCCAGCCGATGTAGCGGTCGATTTCTGCTTCGATCGTCTCCGGCGGAAGGGCAACATGGTTGGTCATGTAGCGAATCGCGTCGGCACGGCTCCAGCGCATGGCATGCAGGCCGGTATCGACGACCAACCGGACCGCCCGCCAGATCTCCATGTCCAGTTGTCCGTAGCGCGCGAACGGGTCGTCGTAGAGCCCGAAATCATGGCCCAGCTTTTCGCAGTACATGGCCCAGCCTTCGAGGTAGGCGGTGTAGTTCGCAAGGCCGTTGCGGCGAAACGCGGGAAGTTCCGTCAGTTCCTGCAGCAGCGCGATGTTCATCAGATGACCGGGCCAGGCCTCGTGCAAGGTGATCGCCACGTGCATCGGCGATGGGCAGCGTTCGGGCAGTCCCGTGATCCAGAATACTCCGGCACTCACGCCGCTGGGCGGGTTGGGTTGAGCGTAGGCAGGTGGCAACTGCGCGGAGAGGGACTCGGGAATCGATTCGATGCCATAGGTCATGCGCGGGATATGGCCGAAGAATTCAGGTATCCGGCGGTCGATGCGCTTGGCCAGCACTTCCATGCGCTCGCGCAACTCTTCCTTGGACTTGGCGACGAACCGTGGGTCCGTGGCGATGAACTGCCTCAGTCCGGCGAGATTGCCGGAATAGCCAACCTGCGCCGCGATCGACTCCATGCCTGCGCTGATGCGTTTCACTTCCTCCAGGCCCATGGCGTGGATTTCCGCGGGACTGAGGTTGGTGGTCGTGTGATGCCGGACCAGGAACGCGTAGTAGGCTTCGCCGTCGGGTTCATCCTGAATCGCGACCGAGTCTCGACAGCGACTGGCCAGGCCCTGAAGCGATGCGAGCCAGTCCCGATAGGCAGGTTTGATCCGTTCGTCGATCAAGGCCGCGCCACGCTCGAGAGCCCCGGCAAATTCGGGAATGTGTCGATTGCTTGCAGCCGCCAGCGGTCGATAGCACACGTGCTGGTGCGTCGGCGTCTCGCAGTGGGACGCGACGTTCGCGCAGACGCGCGCGAGCAGCACGCGCGGAAGGCGGTAGCCGGCGTCGATTCCTGCCTGCAGGCGCGCGCGGTACTCATCGAAGAAGGCGGGAATCGTCCCGAGCCTGGCCAGGAAATCCTCTGCGTCGACGGCATTCGCCAGTGATGTCTGTTGCATCGCGTAGGCGATCATGCCCTCCGGTCCCTGCGGGAACAGCAGCGGACGCAAGTGGGTCTGGTATCGGTAGTGTTCGCGTGCTTCGCCTATTTCGCGCGAAAGCAGGCGATGGGTGATACGGTGCGGCGTTGCGAGTTCCGCCAGGGCAATGCCGGAGAGCTCGCCCAGCATGCGCTCGTGTTCGGCGTCACGGCGGGCGTAATCGGCCATGGACTCGCGAAACAGACCACGGCGATAGCGAGGATCGCCCTGAGCCTGCGCCAACACAGGCTCCTCCTGGAGCCTGTGTTCCCAGTAGCCTTCAGACAGTGAACGCAGCGCCTCGGTCGCGGTCATCGCCATCGCCATTGACCCAAGGGTCTCCCTTCGGCCCGTCAGCTTCGGGCTCTCCTACCAAAGGTAGACAATTCGGTTCTGGTCTGTCGGGGGTGCGTTACCGAGAATTCGTGCCGGCGTGACTATTTTGTGCCAGAAGTCGGTCCGCCGTACCCTTGCATTGCGAGGGGAGGGCGCCAAAACGAGCCTTGAAGGCTTTGCCGAAGCTGCCCACATCGCTATAGCCTGCGACGCTTGCCGCATAGGCGACCGAGACCTTGCGCTCGTTCAGCGACCGGCGGGCGAATTCCAATCGAACTTCGCGTTGATACTCCGCGACTGGCACACCGAACAACAACTTGAAGCCGAGCGCGAGCTTGCGGCGGTTGACGCCGGCGCGGCGCGCCAGCTGCTCAAGAGAATAATTACGATCCGCCTGTTCGATGAAGCATTTGATGTGCTCCAGGGCCAGGACATCGCGATGGCTCAACTTCAACGGTGGCTCGGTGAGCGCGGCTGGCCGTCCCACATGCTCCACGGCCAGACACACCAGCTCGACGGTCTTGGCCTGAAGGTAATACGGCCGCATTCCGCCGTTGACGACCGGTTTCAGCAGAGCGCCCGCTGCCAGGCGCATCTCGGGCGTGAAACGGCTGGTATAGAAAAAATCCACATCGGGATCGCCGGCGCGAAAGCGCCGCAGGTCCTCGGGCAGAAAGGCGCCGCTGACGGGAAGGTTTGCCAGCATTTCGGAAGGGCGGCAGGCAATGCTGACGACCTGCCAGGTATCCGAGAGCACCTGGCGTGCCATGGCGCTCGGACCTGGTGAGCTGCAGATCAAAAAGGAGCCACCGCTGACCGTGCGGGTGGGACCGCCCGGCAAGCGATCGACGCTGATCCCATCGAGCCGGAAATGAAAATACAACCAACCGCGCGTATCGATTTCGAACAACGCGCCGTGGGTCTCACACAATCGATTCGAATGTACGTCAGATCGAACCAGCAGCAGGTCCTCGGACAGGCTGGCGATTTCCTGGGTGCCCCAGGGTGGGACGGCAGTCATTGTCGCCAAATGCTGCAAGTCATTGATCGACAGGGACATGGTCCTGTCGGGTGTGGCAATGGGCGACTCGGTCCGCAATGTCGTTTCCGCCTGCTGAACTTCCGCACGCATGGTCTCACCGCAGCAGATCGGGTGCAATCCCGCAGATTTTGAATAACGCTGGCCTGAATTCAAAGTAACGCCGCCCCGAATCAGGCCGGCATCGCCGCAATAATGTGATGCTCGCAACCCGCGGACACGCGACGCTCGGCGTTGCGTCCTGAGTCGGATTTCCGTGCGAGGAGCGATCATGACCGCTTTGAAGATCCGAAATTGTTCGTGGGCCACATCGGCGCTGCTGGCCATCGGAATCACCATCACGATGCTGAGGGCCGCCGTCGCGGAGGTGGCTGCGGTCGAAGCGCCGGTCGGGAATTGGGCGCAGCGGGCCGCGTTGCCCATCAGCAGCATGACCCATGGCTCCGACGACACCGACCTCGAACCGCTGGCGAAAATCATCGGCAATGCGCGCATCGTCTCCTTTGGCGAAGGGTTGCACGGCGGTGCGGAAGCACTCGAATTCCGCAACCGCCTGTTCCGCTTTCTGGTGCGGCGGCTGGGCTTTACGGCGATCGCACTCGAATCCGGCGCCTTCGAAGGCTTCCAGGCGGATGACTACGTACAAGGCGGCTCGACGGGTCTGGATGAGGCGCTCAAGAAGGGCTTGACCTTCGGTTTTGACCAGCTTCCACAGGAACGTGCGCTGCTGCAATGGATGCATGACTACAACCAGGATCCGCGGCATGGGACCCGGATCGCCTTTTTCGGCATGGATGTGTCAGGCAATGACAAGGACATGCAACGACCGCTGTGGGCGGCGCTGGATTATCTGGCTGAGCGCGATCCGGCGGCGGCTTCGACCCTGCGACAACGCATCGCCGATCTCAAGCCCCGGCTGGTGCTCGATCGGATGTCCACGGCGCCCCATCAATACACCGAGCTTACCCAGGCCGAGCGGGACCGCGTGTCGGGCGTCATCAGCGACTTGATCGCGCTGCTGGCGATGCGGGAGACCGAGTACGCGAAAGGCCCTTCGGTTCGCGGCTACGTTCGTGCGATGCGCGCGGCGGTGTCAGCGCGGCAGGTCGATGACTACCTGAGGCGCTTGCCGATCGGATGGTCCATCAAGAGCGGGTACGCGGGACTCGAATCCACGGTGGCATCCGCCGACGCGACGAAGGCGGAGAATATTGCCTGGATTTTGCAGCAGACCGGTCCACACGGCAGGCTCCTGCTGTTCGCGCACCGGGATCATCTCGTGCCGGCGCCCTCGGTGATCAAGCTCACCCCGGACGCGGCGCCGTGGGCCTTGCCACCGATGGTGGGACTGTATCTGAAGCCGCGCTACGGCCATGATCTGGTGACCATCGGCCAGTTCTTCGCTCGCTACAGCGTCGACTGCGGCAAACCAGCGGTGGAAGCCCCAGCGGGCTCTTTCGAGCGGCAACTAGAGAGCGTGCCGTACCCGTTCTTCTTGCTCGACCTCCGGCACGCGCCGACGGAGGTGGAGGCATGGCTGGCCGAGCGACGCCCGTTGTTCGGCGTTCCCCCGATCAACACCGCTGCGATACGGCCGGGATACGATGCGATTCTGTTCACGCAGTCGGTCACGCCGGCGGTCGCATGTCGATGATTCGGCGCACGCCTGCAAGTCAGCCTGGGAGAGTGCACATGAAGATTTCTGGAGTCGCTTCGTGGCGCCGCTTGATCCGATGCACGGGCGGCCTTGTCATCATGATGATCGGGGCTGGGCAATTGGCCTGCGCGGCGCCCGCCCAGGAGGCGCCCATGGATCCTGCGGTTCGGCGATTGCTCGAGCCATGGCCGGGGCGCTATGGCGGCCTGCCGCCCTTTGACGGCGCGACTCCGGCGGCGATCGAGGCAGCGTATGTCACGGCGATCGAGCAGGAGCGACGGGAGGTGCGGGCCATTGAGGAGAACCGCGCGCCACCGACCTTCCACAACACCATCGAGGCGCTGGAAAGGGCGGGCCAGGCGGCGCGTCGAGTGCAGACGGTATTCGCCGCCTATGCCGCCAACATGGGTTCCGAGCGCATGAGCGAGGTCGCGAAGAACGTGTCACCGCTGCAGCCGAAGCTCGATGCCGAAATCGCCCATTCGGATACGTTGTTCGCTCGGGTGAACGCTGTCCACGCAGCGCAAGCCGCTGCCGGTTTGTCGGCCGAGCAGCGGCGGCTGATCGAGGTGATCCGGGCGCGATTCGTGCGTGCAGGGGCCGGATTGCCGCCGGAGAAGAAGGCCCGGCTCGAACACATCGCCGAACGGCTGTCCGTGCTGCAGGGTCAGTTTTCCCGGAATCTCAACGCCGACGAAGCATCCGAAGCCGTCATCATCGACGATGCCCAGGAACTGGACGGGATGAACGAGGAGACGCGCAAGTCCGCGGCCGCCGCGGCCGAGGCGCGCGGGCGCCGGGGTGCCTGGCTCGTGGCGAACACCCGGCCGGCGGTGTGGTCCGTGCTGCAGACCGCGAAGCGGCGCGACCTACGCGAACAGGTGTGGCGCATGTGGAACATGCGCGGGGATCATGCCGGGCCGCACGACAACAAGCCGATCATCGCCGAGATCCTGAAACTGCGCGGCGAGCAGGCGGTCTTGCTGGGGTTTGCGGATTACGCACATTTTGCCACGGCCGCGCGCATGGCCGGTGATCCGCAGGCGGCGCTCGACCTGCTGGAACGAACCTGGCAGCACGTGCTGCCCGCGACGCGCTCGCTGCTGACCGACCTGCAAGGATTGGCCGATGCCGGGGGCGCGACGTTTGAGCTCGCCCCCTGGGACCGCCTGTACTACACCGAGCAGTTGCGGCGCGAGAAGTTCGGATTCGACTCGGCGTCCGTGAAGCCTTATCTGGCGCTGGACTCGGTGTTGCAGGCGATGTTCTGGGCGGCGGGGCGCGTGCATGAATTGCAGTTCCGTGAGATCAAGGGCGTTCCGGTCTATGACCCGGACGTGCGCGTGTTCGAGGTGAGCCGGTCGGGCAAACCCGTCGCGGTGCTCTACGCGGACTTGTATCGCAGAACGGGCAAGGGCCGCGGTTCGTGGAGCACGGAGTTTCGCGTCGCCGAGTCGTACGAGGGCACGGTGCTCCCGATCGTGGCCATCATCTCGAGCATCGAACGGCCGATCGAGGGCAGGCCGGCCCTGCTCACCTGGGATGAAGCCAATGTCTGGTTTCATGAGTTCGGTCATGCGTTGCACATGATGAGCAGCCGCGCGCGCTATCGCTCACTCGGGCCGACGACCGTGCCCTGGGATTTCATCGAAGTGCCGGCCTTGCTGAACGAGCGCTGGTTCCACGATCCCGAGTTGTTGCACCGGTTTGCGCGGCACTGGCAGAGCGGTGCACCGATGCCGGCCGAACTCATCGAGCGTGTGCAACGCGCGGCACGCTTCGAGCGGATATTCAGCCTCAATCTGGATTACCTGGCGCCCTCCATCGTCGACCTCCGCATGCACCTGCTCGCCGACGGCCGGGATGTGGATGCCATGAGCGTGGAAGCCGGCGTGCTCGCAGACCACCACATGCCGGCTGCCTGGGATGAGATCATGCGGGTACCGCAGTTCCATCACGCGTTTGCCTCGGCCGAGTACGCCAGCGGCGTCTACGGCTATCTGTGGGCCGACGTGATCGCCGCGAACGTGACCTCGGTGTTCGAGCGCTCTCCAGGTGGGATCTATGACCTGCCGACGGCTCGACGCTGGCGCCAGGAGGTTCTCGATGCGGCCAATACGGCTCCGGTCGCCGAGACGTTTCGGAAATTTGCCGGCGGCGATCCGGATCCGGCGGAGTTGCTGCGCCGTTTCGGTCTGCTCGACGTGGCGCCCCGGTCCGGCGGTGTGCCGTGAGCACGGCGCGGGCTCATCATGAAGCGCGACCGGTATCGGCGGACGCGTTGGCGCGGGCGCGCGAGCTGATCGCGGGCACGCTCGTGTGGGACTACCACGCCTGCATGCCGTTGCGGCCGCTCGATGACTCTTTCCTGCCGCAATTGAGCCGGCACCGCAGCGCCGGGTTCGATGCGGTGATGCTCAACGTCGGCTTCGGCGAGATGGGCGTGGAGGCGCATGTCCGCATGCTTGCCGCCCTGCGCGGCTGGATTCGCGCGCGGCCGGAGGAGTTCCTGCTGATCCGAACGGCTGATGATGTCGAACAGGCGCGGCGAACAGGCCGGCTGGCTGTCGGCTTCGACATCGAAGGTGCGAATGCGGTGTCCGACCAGCTCAGCCTCGTCGAGCTCTACCATGAGCTCGGAGTGCGCTGGATGCTGATCGCCTACAACACGCCCAACCGGGCCGGCGGAGGCTGTCAGGGCGAAGATCCTGGGCTGTCCCGATTCGGCCGTGACCTCGTGGCCGAAATGGAGCGCGTGGGCATGCAGGTCTGCCTGAGCCATACGGGGCACCGAACCGCGCGCGAGGTGCTCGAGGTCGCCTCGCGGCCGGTGATCTTCTCGCACAGCAATCCGGCCGCGGTACATCCGCATCCGCGCAACATTCCGGACGATCTCATCCGGGCATGCGCCGCCACCGGCGGGGTGGTGGGCATCAACGGACTCGGGCTGTTCCTGGGCAACAACGATGTGTCGGCGGCGCGATATGCCCGCCACGTCGATCATGTCGTACAGCTGGTCGGCCCGGCGCACGTGGCGGTTTCACTCGACTATGTCTTCGACCGCCGCGAACTGGATGAATATGTGGAGAAGATGCGCGGTACCTTCCCGCCCGGTCTGGGGTACGATGAACCCGTTGATTTCGTGCCGCCGGAACGGGTGGCGGAAATCGTTGCGGTGTTGCAAGGCTGGGGCTACGACCGCGAAGCGCTGCAGATGATCCTGGGTGGAAATCTGCTGCGCCTCGCCCGGGCAACCTGGCGATGATGGAGTAAAGCAAGCATGCAGGAACCCGAATTCGCTCCCTTGAAGGGATACCAGGAGTATTCCCCCGAGGAAATGCAGCGCCGGGTTGATGAATTCGAAGCGCACATGCAACGGCGCCGGACGGTGCGCATGTTTTCCGACCGGCCCGTGCCCCGTGCCATCATCGAAAAATGCCTGCTCGCGGCCGGAACGGCGCCGAGCGGCGCGCACCAGCAGCCCTGGCATTTCGTGGCCATCGCCGATCCGACCGTGAAGCGGCGAATCCGCGAGGCCGCGGAGGCGGAGGAGCGCGACTTCTACCAGCGGCGCGCGCCCGCGGAATGGCTCGCAGCGCTGAAGCCCTTGGGAACGGATGAAAACAAACCCTACCTGGAGACGGCGCCGTGGATCATCGCGATCTTCCTGCGCCGCTTCGCACGACTTCCCGACGGCCGCAAAATCAAGCACTACTACACCGACGAGTCGGTGGGTATTGCCACCGGCTTCCTGATTGCCGCGGTCCACACAGCAGGCCTCGTGTCGCTGACACACACGCCCAGCCCCATGGGTTTCATGAACGAGGTTCTCGGCCGGCCGAAGGACATCGAGCGGCCCTACATGCTGCTGGTGGTGGGCTATCCGGCAAGCGACGCACAGGTTCCGAATCTGCGGCGACGAAGCCTTGCGGAGATCTCGACGTTCTTGTGAATCGTGCTTCCGATCGACAATAGCCGTCGTTGCGAGTCAGAATATTTCTGCAATCAAATCAATGCCTTCAACTGCCGGTTCGGTGGCTGCACGGCCCACCGCCGGCAAGCGGCTGCTTAGACTCGACAAGCCACTGTGGTAGGGTACCGACTCGCTGCCAATCGTGGCCTTCATCAGTAGTTCTCGATTCGCTGCCGCATTAGCTCAGTGGTAGAGCAGCCGCCTTGTAAGCGGCAGGTCGTCTGTTCAATCCAGACATGCGGCACCATCATCTTCTTCCAACGGGCCTGCTTTGCCGTCATTCCAATTCATTGCGGACGTCGGAGAGAAGGATGGCGCACGGTTTGTCCCCAGGAAGATGACGTTGGCGGGCGTTGACCCGAAGCGGTGGTCGGTAACCGTCCGCTTTTCTGGAAGCATCAATGCATCAAGTAGGAACTAAGGATTTCTAATCCTTCCATGCGACCTGTGCACCTCCGCTGCGCCAAAGAAATAGTTGCCCTTGGTGGACGCGCTCCGTTCGGTGGTCACCGAGCGTCAGTTCCTCAAAAGCAGCGGCAGCGTTCCGCGATTCGAGCGTCGTTGGACTGAACGGGTTGAAGGTCGCCCCAGCGCGGTGTTTCTGACCGTTAACGCCGATACGGCGCCAGGTGCATCGCGGATTTCCATCGTGAAATGGTCCGGCATCAGCCAACTGGCGTTTTGGATGACGATTCAGTCTGACTTGACAACCGCCTGCGAGGAAAAGGGTACACCGTAGCGATCAGGAAGTAAGCGGGCGCCGGTTGGGAAGGCGAGACGCAATCTTGCATCCCAGCCGACCCTCGAACGGCTACAACTGCTGCCTGGAGATCAGCTTTCCCTTCTTGATGATGGGTTCGGCCACGTCGCGAGTCGTGGAATGCAGGAAGAACCCCTGGTATCCCTCCCATTTCATATGAACGAAATAAACATTGCCCGCTTCCAGATCGAGATCCAGTACAGGCTTGCCGGCGTTGTGCAATAGGCTCGGCATGAGGCCGATGTCATTCGACCAGACGCTAAACTGGTAGCGTCCCGGTGGAGCAGACAGGATATTGAATCGGTTGCGCGCGACCTCGGCAACCGACTTGTCGTCCGCAGCGACTCTGCCGATCAAGTCGCCACCGAGGAAGCGGTCATCCCGAAACCAGTCCGCAGATGCCTCCTAACCTGCACAAACCCCTTCAGTCGTCGGCCGCTCAAGGCCAGGACGGAAGCATTGGTGGCGTGCCGCTAGGGCTTGAGCGGCAATGAGCGCCATAAGTCCGCTCGCTTGGCGGGTTGCAGCCACACGCGGTTCGCCAATCTCTTCGCCAATCGATCCGTTGACGCACAGTCCTGGCACGCAACAGATTTGACGAACTTGCCAATCGGCTCGGCAGTAGGTCGCTCCTCCCGCGTCAACAGAGCGAGGCGCGTTAGACTGACGGTCTCGGCGATCCCTTCCGCAAGATACGCCTGCAGAGTTGGCCGCGCGTCATCTATCCACTTCCCGAGCGCCGTGGCGGACGACGATTGTTTGCGATCCAGATTGAATGGAATGGACACCGAGTGATAATCGAGCTCAGCGATGTTGACTTGCCACGGCTCATCATCATCTCGGCCGAGACGCAATAATCGAGTGTACAGGTTGACGTAGACAGCATGTTTTTCCAGCGCGAGTTTGTATTCGACGCTCACGGCAAGTCCCTTGGAGCAATGCAGATCGGTCATCAGGGCATCAATTGCCTTGCGATCAGTTTGGCTGGGCAACATGATCATTTCTGGAAATTCCGCAGCGAGCGCTGAGGTCAGCGTCGCGGCAACAGTCTGAGGTTGGAATTCTGGGGCAGCAGAATCCGGTGCCGCAAACGATTCACCGTCGTCCCCGGAATCATGTGCAACTATCATTACCGTCCCTGCAGTGAGAGCGGTTAAAGCAAGGGATTTGAGAATGGAGCGGGTCATGGAACTATTGCGGGGCGCACGTTCCACGGAAAGCCCACTTTGACCCGTCAGAACGAGAAGTGCTGAGCGATCACCGCATTCCAACTGATTGTCGTTGGCCGCCGCCAACCCCGGAGCTGCACTTGCCAGAAGGACGCAAGCCAAGAATACGCGCATAGGCGATATCAACAGAAGATCATCCATGAGTCTTGGCATGGTCACGACCAGCATACCTGTTAACGAGCGTCTCGCTTGGCCAGGCAGCATTGTACGACTCAGACAACATCGAGCCAAACGAACAGCCGAATCCCTACGACATTGGCTGCCCTGGTAACGTTGCCAGGTCTCCAGCGGCGCGCCGACGATGAAAGCGATCAACGACACTCTGCGGTGCTGAGCCGCGCCCGTTCACTACGTCGTCGACAGCGAATTGCCCATGGAATAATTGTCTCGAAAATCACATCAGTCCGGTCGTAATCCGGCTGTCCGAGGCACCCGAAACCGGACAATCGCGGATAGCTTGATGGCCTGCCAACCCGAGATGACATGTCGTGCAGGATAGCCGCTTTCGGAAATGCCGGACCACTGGTTCCGGCCAACTGCGGACGGTCGAAGTACTGAACTGGCCGCCACAAAGCGGTCGCTCGCGTTCCCGGACTGAAGAGCAGCTTTTCGGTCAGCGTAACGGGTTCGATTTCCCTGCATTTCTGAGGGATTGCAACCGATTCAATGCTTGTTCCCATTTTGGGTGCATGATATCGTAAATAAATGAGGGTCATTGCTCGGCGTACGTTGCGGGATTTCGTCGAATCCCGAACCGGACACAAGGATCAGAGCGCTTTGAAATCTGCGCTCGATGCCTGGTTTTATGAAGCGCAAAAGGCTAACTGGCGCAGTAGCGCTGAACTCAAGAGCTTATATGCCACGGCAAGTATCGTGTCGGCGGATCGGGTTGTGTTCAACATCAAGGGCAACGCCTACCGTCTTACTTTCCGCACATCGCCGAGGTGATTTGCCGCGAATTACTGCCGGCGCCTCAGGCCCGCAAGGCGCTGGTGGGCACGCCCAGCAGATCGAGTAGCTGACGCTGCAGCG
>WBZN01000569.1_pt1 | contig 27531 bp, 18 predicted proteins | sample 5204281 | NCBI WGS metagenome assembly WBZN01 (sample SAMN12344347, study PRJNA552823) | activated sludge metagenome | biome: Activated sludge suspended growth; feature: Nitrification reactor; material: Wastewater; isolation source: activated sludge from nitrification reactor of wastewater... | reverse complement strand
ATCGAGGGCGCTTTTGAGCTGCTCGAGCCGGTTCTTGGCCTCGCCGAGCACGCGCCCCGCGTCCGCGATGCCCGGGAGCGTGGCGGTGAGCAAGCGGCCACGCTGGAGGAGGAGATCGGAGCGGCGCTGCAGCTCCTCGATCCGCGGCCGGTAGTCGTTGGCCACGGCCGAGGCATCTGCCTGCAGGCGCCCGAGGTCCGTGGATTTTTCGCAGCCGGCGAGCGCGAGCAGGCCGAGCAAGAGTGAGGACAACCAGATCGAGCGGAGCTTGTTCACGACACGCCGGTTGTGGCAGAAGTCGCGGTCCGACTCAAGGCAGTGGCGGCGCGTCGTCACTCCAGGCGCTGCCATGTGCGTCGATCTCGTCGACGTACTCGAGAAACCTCGCGTAATACGGGTGGTGGCCGAGCGTCGCCGAGTCCGCGATGACCAGCAGGAACCTGCGCGCCCGGGTCAGCGCGACGTTCATCCGGCGCGTGTTGGAGAGAAACCCGATCTCGCCGTGGTCATTGCAGCGTACCAGATCGACGATCACCGCCTCTTTCTCCCGGCCCTGGAAGCCATCCACGGTGCCGATCTCGAGGCCCGCCGCGCGCTCGGCTCGGAGCAGCTCGCGGAGGTGGCGCGCCTGCGCGGAGTACGCGGCGATGATCGCGACCTCGCTCGGGGCCAGGCCCCGCGAGAGCAGCCGCCGCGCCTCCGCGGCGATCCGGATCGCGTTGCCGGAGTTGAACGTGCTCGGGTCGAAGTGGAACGCGGGCATGTTGTTGAGCGAGCCGCCCGGATCGAAGTCGGTGCGCTGCTCGATCCAGTCCTTGCCCGCGGTGTCGATCAGCCACAACGCGCGAGGCCGCAGCGGATCCTCCGCCACGCCGACGTCGCCGAGTCGATGATCGGCGACCGCGGGTGACGCACGCAAGCGACCCGCATACATCGACCGGGACGGGAACGTCATGATCTGCTCGTGCATCCGGTGCTGCTGCTCGAGCATCACCGCGCCGGCGCTCGCGAGCCGCTCGAAGATCGTGGTGCCGAGGGTCGCCTCGGCGGCAGGGCCCCCGACGATCACCGGGCCGAGCTGGTGCGGATCTCCGGCGAGCACCGCGACCTTCGCGCGCGACAGCGGGATCATCAGCAGCGGATCGGCGGCCTGCGTCGCCTCGTCGACGATCACCGCATCGAACACGGCCTCGCCGAGCAACGGATGATCGCAGCCGACGCACGTCGCGAGGATCACGGGGGCGCGGGCCACGATCGCGCGCTCGCTGTTGGCGATCTCGCGGGCGGCGTCGCGGTCGAGCGCGCGCGCCTCCTGCCACAGCTCCTTCGCCTCGCCGCCCCACTTGCTGGCGGCGCTCTTGCGCAGCGCACGCGCGCGGTCGCGCCACTCGCGTGCGAGCCGGGTCGCACCGTCGGCGTCGACCTGGGCATCGAGCGCGAGCGCCGCGAGGGCAGGGGACACCCGCGCCGGATGCCCGAGGCGCACCGCACGGACTCCCGCTTCGGCCAGGCGGACGCCGAGGTTATCGACGGCGGTGTTCGAGGGCGCCGCACACAGCACGCGCTCTCCCCGCCGCACGCGCTGTCGCACGACCTCGACGAGCGTCCGCGTCTTGCCGGTCCCGGGCGGGCCGTGGATCACCGCGATGTCGCCGCTGCGCAGCGCCGCGTCCACGGCTTCGCGTTGCTTGTCGTCGAGCGCCGGATCGAGCGGCGTCCACGTCACCGGCGCGAGCGGACGCGGCGGCTTGATCCGCGCCGCGACGTCCCGCAGCCGCGCCAGATCGGAGGTCGCGAGCGCGCCCTTCGCGCGGGTGATCGCCACGTCACCGCGATCGAACGTGACCTCGGGGACCTCGGGATCCAGCGCGTAGTCGCGATCGATCTCGTCGACGGCGCGGTCGAGCATCAGCCACAGGCTCTGCTCCTCGCGCCGCTCGAGCACGCCCCGCACGGCGCCTGGCTCGTCGGGGTGCTCTCCCCACAGCCGCACCGGATCCCCGGGCGCGAGCCGCAGGTTGTCGAGGTCGACCGAGTCCGGGACCGCGAGCCGCACCCGAACACGGTCGCCCGGCGCCGATTGCTCGTCGACGATCCGCAGGCTTGCCAGCGCGATCCCGAGGGCGACGCGCTCGCTGAGCACCCGGCCCGACCGCTCCAGCGAGACCCTCGCGCGCGCGGCCAGCCGCTCGGTTCGCCACGCGGCGCCCAGGGCATCGAGCCAGTCGCGAGCGTCGGCTGCCACCTGCCTGAACGTACCGCGCCGGCGCCCCCTCGGGAACCGCCTCGCCGCGTTGCAGGGGGCCATCACGACCGGGCATATTCCTGCCCGCATGCCCGAGTCGACCGCTCCCGAGCGCCTCCACCGCAAGACCAAGTCGATCGCCCAGATGCTCGCCCGCCGCGTGCAGGAGACTCCGGATCGGGAAGCCTATCGCTACCCGCTCGGCGAGGAGTGGCGCTCGATGACGTGGCGCCAGGCGCACGAACGCGTCAAGGCGATCGCCGCGGGGCTGGTCTCGCTCGGCCTGCATCGCGAGGACCGGGTCGGCGTGCTGTGCAACACGCGGGTCGAGTGGTTGCTGTGCGATCTCGGCATCCTCTCGGCCGGTGGCGCGACGACGACGGTGTATCCATCGAGCACCGCGGAGGAGTGCGCCTACATCCTCGCGGACTCCGCGACCCGCTACGCGTTCGTCGAGGACGTCAAGCAGCTCGCGAAGCTCGTCGCGCATCGCAACGAGCTGCCGCAGCTCAACAAGCTGATCCTGATCGACGGCGTGCCCGACGCCAAGGACAAGGACTGGGCGATCACCATCGCGGACCTCGAGACCGCGGGCGCCGCGCAGCTCGCCAAGGATCCACACCTCGTCGACGGGATCGTCGCCGGCATCCAGCCGGAGCACCTCGCCACGTTGATCTACACGTCGGGCACGACCGGCCAGCCCAAGGGCGTGCGGCTGCTCCACGAGTGCTGGGCGTACTGCGCCGACGCGATGGACGCGACGCGGCTGCTGAGCAAGGACGACGTGCAGTACCTGTGGCTGCCGATGTCGCACTCGTTCGGCAAGGTGCTGATGGCCGCGCACATCGCGTCGGGCTCGGTGTGCGCCGTCGATGGCCGGATCCCGAAGCTCGTCGACAACCTCGCGGTCGTCAAGCCGACCGTGATGGCCGCGGTGCCGCGGATCTTCGAGAAGGTCTACAACAAGATCATCGAGGGCGCGAAGCAGGGCGGGCTCAAGCAGAAGATCTTCGAGCTCGCGATCGACGTCGGCAAGCGGGGCTCGAGGCTCCGCCAGGCCGGCAAGGAGCCGCGCGGGCTGCTCGCGCTCGAGCTCAAGCTCGCCGACCGCCTGGTGTTCTCGAAGATCCAGGGCAGGTTCGGCGGCCGGGTCCGCTACTTCATCTCCGGCTCCGCGCCGCTGTCGCGCGAGATCGCGGAGTTCTTCCATGCGTGCGGGATCTTGATCCTGGAGGGCTACGGCCTGACCGAGACGAGCGCCGCGAGCTTCGTCAATCGCCCGTCGAAGTTCGCGTTCGGTAGCGTCGGGCTGCCGATGCCGGGCACCGAGGTCAAGCTCGAGCCGTCCGATAGCGAGATCCTGATCAAGTCGCCGGGCGTGATGCAGGGCTATCACAACCTGCCGGACCAGACCGCCGAGGCGCTCACGCCCGAGGGCTGGCTCCGGACCGGCGACATCGGCGAGATCGATCCGCAGGGGTTTCTGCGGATCACCGATCGCAAGAAGGACCTGATCAAGACCTCCGGCGGCAAGTACATCGCACCGCAGTCGATCGAGGGCAAGCTCAAGGCGCACTGCCCGTACATCAGCCAGGTGATCATCCACGGCGACAAGCGCAACTTCGTCACCGCGCTGGTGACGCTCGACGAGGAGTCGGCGATGAAGTGGGTGAAGGAACACGGCAACGGGAAGACCTACAAGGAGTTCGCAGGGTCCCCCGAGGCCAAGCAGCTGATCTCGCCGTTCTTCGACGAGGTCAACAAGACGCTCGCGAAGTACGAGACCGTCAAGCAGTTCGCCATCCTGCCCAAGGATCTGTCGGTCGATGAGGGCGAGCTGACGCCGAGCCTCAAGGTCAAGCGCAAGGTCGTCGAGAAGAAGTACGCGGTCCTGCTCGACAAGATGTACGAGGGCTCGGTCGCCGACATGTGAGCCACGGCTCGGCCGCATCGGCGAGCAGGTCGATCGCGTCCTCGAGGTCGGTGCCGGGCGAGGCCGGATCCGTCGCAACCAGGGCCGTTGGCGTCGCACCGGTGTGTGAAAATAATCGCCGTGACGCAGACGTTGAGTTGCACGATGCAGGGGATCCGACTGGCCGCGTTCGCGTGGTTGCTGGTGGCGTGTCGCGGCGGGGCGCCATCGACCACGCGCGCCGCCGAGGCGCCTGCCAGACCCGAGTCCGTGGCGGCGCCGGTCGTGGCCGCGACGCCACCATCACCGCCACCGCAGGTGCCCGCGCCGGAGCCGCCGCCTGCACCTGCCGCACCGCCCGCACCACCACCGCCTGCACCGGCCGGCGCGGACTTCATCGACGACGCGCGGCTGCTCTACCGCGTCGCCGCATGCGGTGACCTCGACCAGCCGCTCCCCGAGCTGCTCACCCAGGGGGACGCGGTGAGGGCGGCCAAGATCACGAAGCTCGTCGATCGTCACTGCAAGGCGATCCTCGACAAGATGGCCGCGTTCCGCGCGCAGTACTTCGACAAGGGCCGGGCCTGGTTCGACGTGGTCGTGCCGAAGGACGTGCCCGCCACCGTGGTCTATCCGTTCGGCGGCGGCGATCTGTTGTCGGCGCTCGTCGCGTTCCCGAACGCCACCGAGATCACGACGATGTCGCTCGAGCTGTCCGGTGATCCACGCCGGTTGCGCACGCTCGACGTCGGTGCGCTCGACCGTAGCCTCGGTGCGTTGCGCGCCGAGATCGGAGGCCTGATCTCCGTCGGCTCGAACACGAGCGAGAACCTGTCGGCCCAGCAGAACAACGATCTCCCCGGCCAGGTCAGCTCGTTCCTGCTCGGCCTCGTGGCGGGCGGCTACGAGCCGGTGTCGATGCGTTACTTCACGCTCGAGGACACGGGCGAGATCCACTACCTCGAGCAGGCCGAGATCGAGGCGATCGATCAGGAGGCCGCCGCGCACCGGCCCAAGAGCCTCAAGCACGACTGGGCGCCGCCGACGTTCTCGCACGCGTTCGCGAACGTCGAGATCCAGTATCGCCGGATCGGCGACACCACGATTCGCGTGCATCGCCACATCGGCTGGAACCTCGGCGATCCGTACCTCGCGAAGCACCCGCAGGTGCTCCGTCACCTCGAGCGCAAGGGCAAGGTCACCCTGCTGACGAAGGGCGCGAGCTATCTGCTGTGGACCGGCAACTTCTCGCTGATCCGCACCTACATGCTCGATCACCTGGCCTGGATGCTGTCCGACTCCACCGGCATCCCGACTCGCTATGCGAAGGCGGCGGGCATGGTCCAGGAGACCTACGGCGCGTACAGCGGCGCGTTCCTCGAGGGCTCGCAGGTGTCACCGCACGACGAGGCCTTCATCGAGATGTGGCGGACCCAGAAGCGCCGTCGCCTGCCGTTCCGGTTCGGCTACGTCGACAAGGACAAGCAGGCGCACCTGCTGGTGACGCGCCCGAAGCGATGAGCACCTGGCACGCCTCGACGAGGACACGTCAGCCGAGCGCCTCCAGCACCTTGATCAGGGCCCACACCAGGTAGCCGCCGCAGGCGAGCGCCGCGATCGCGGGCTCGATCCAGCGCTCGGGCGAGGGCCCCCGCCCGACGTCTCGCCGCGCACGACGCGCGATCCGCGCGGCGGAGGTCGCGTCGAGGTCGATCGCCGGAAGTTCCTTGCCGAGCTCGGCCAGCCGTGCCGCGTCATCCTCGAACTCGAACGTCATGGCGTCGTCCTCCAGGCCGCGGGTGCGTGCTCTCCCAGCGCTTCGGCGAGCTGGGTGCGGGCGCGCGCGAGCCGCTGACGCACCGCTTCGGGTCTCTGACCGAGGATCTCGGCGACCTCGGCCGGTGAGAGTCCCTCGACACCGACCAGCAGCGCGACCTCTCGATACGCGGGCGCGAGCCCGGCGAACGCGCGCTCGAGCGCTTGCTGCTGTTGCGAGTCGGCGATCACCTCGAGCGGCGACCGTGCGCCGCCGGGTTGTGACCCCGCGCGCGCCGGCAGATCACCGGCGAGCTGAGCGCGCACCGCCTGCGCCCGGGTCCAGCTCACGAACAACCGGTGCGCCACGGTGAACAGCCACGCGCCGAGTCGCGTGTCGGGTTCGAGCTGTCTGGCGTGTTGCGCGAGCCGCAGAAAGGTCTCCTGCAACAGATCCTCGGCGATGTCGCGCCGGCGCGCCATGCGTACGAGGTAGCCGTAGAGCCGGCGCTTGTACGCGGCGAACACCGCGTCGAAGGCCGCCGGCGCCCCCTCGCGCAGGCCGTCGACCCAGGTGCGCTCGTCGGGCTCGACCTCCACGCCAGCACAACGCCGGACCGCGCCGGGCGTGACAAGTTTTTGGCGAGCCGCGGGCTCCCCAGGCGTTCGCGGGCCGCGCTCGAAATCGTCCGGAATCCTGTCACGCCGCCGGGACCTCCGCGTTTGCCACCCAGGAGAACACGATGCAGTTCTTGCGCTCGGGCGGCTTCAACATGGTCATCCTCGCCGCGCTCGCGGTCGTGATGCTCGCGACCGCGGTGCGCTTCGCGCGCAACGCGGACCCGCACCGGCTGGCGATCCTTCGATCGCTGACCTGGGCGCTCGTGTTCGCGACGCTCACCGGCTTCGTCGCCGGCCTGGTCGCGACCTGCAGGTTCGTCGTCACCGATCCGGAGGCGATCCGGGACCCGCTGCCGTACCTGCTGACCGGGTTCTCCGAGTCATGCGCCAACCTCATCCTCGGCGGCGGGATCGCCGTCGTGACCTGGATCCTCGTCGCCATCGGCGTTCGCCGGATGCCCGGCGATCCTGCGTAGCCCCCGTCGCGCAGAGGACTCCCCAGGGACCGCTCCGGGTTCTCGCTCGCGCTCCTCGGGCGCCGTCCTGGACCGCGCCGCGGCCCGCCGCTCGCTGCGAACATGTCCGAGGGGCCGCACGGGGCAAGCCCCGCGGCGGTCTGGCACGGCAGGACGGCAAGGCGTTCGCGCCGGTGTTCGAGGCGCACGTTCGGTACGTAGCTACTAAGTTGCTGGTTCTCCGGGGCGCGTGCTACCGGACAAGGACCAGCGGCATGACCGAGAGTGACGCCAAGCAGGGAAGGCCTCCGCCCGCCGCGACCGGAGCCGGCCGCGGCGTCCTCTACATCGCGTTCGCGAAGTTCTACTTCATGTTCGCGGGGCTGCTGATCCAGTTCCGGCTACCGAACATCCTGTCCCGCGCGGCGTTCGGTAGCTTCTCGCTCGTCAGCAACATCGCGTCGCTCGTCAACAACGTGCTGGTCACCGGCACGATCCAGACCGTCTCGCGGTTCGCGGCCCAAGAGCCCGGCAAGGCGCGCCTGGTCCAGGACGCGGGCCTGCGGATGCACATCCGCCTCGGGCTCGTGATCGCGATCGGGTTCATCGCCGCCGCGCCCGTGGTGGCGTGGGGGCTGCACGACATGTCGAAGACCGGCCCGCTGATGCTGTCGGGCCTGATCGTCGGGGGCTATTCGTTCTACGCGGTGTTCGTCGGGACGGCGAACGGGCTCCATCAGTTCCACAAGCAGGCGGGCCTCGACGTGACGTTCGCCACCCTGCGGGTCGCCGGCCTGCTCGGGATGGCGATGGCCGGGTTCGGCGTGGTCGGCGTGATCGGTGGGTGGGTCGCGGCGGTCGGGGTCATCCTGTGCGCCTCGATCGTCTGGATCGGTCTGCCGGGCAGGATCGGTCGCGATCAGCGCATGCCGGTGCGCCCGCTGATCGCGTTCTTCGCGGGCGTCGCGATCTACCTCGCGCTGTTCAACGGGCTGATGTTCGTCGACAGCATCCTGATCAAGCGGCTGACCACCGAGTACTACGCCGCGCACAGCCGCGAGCTGACGTCGTCGGTCGACCTCGTGATCCCGTGGGCGACGAAGCTCACCGGCTATCACGCCGATCCGAGCGTCCTCGCCGACGTCCAGAACGGTTACTACGCGGCCGCGCAGAACCTCGGGCGCCTCGCCTATCAGGCGATCATCGCCGCCACGTTCGTCGTATTCCCCTTGATCTCGCGCTCGACGTTCACCGAGGACAGGGAGACGACGCGCCGCTACGTCGAGGTCACCTCGCGCTACTCGCTGATGTTCGCGATGGCGATCGGCGTCGTGATCGCGGCGAACCCCACCGACATGCTCGGGCTCCTGTACGCGGAGGACTACGCCCACTTCGGCGGTCCGGCGCTCGCGTGGCTCGCGCTCGGCAACGTCGCGTTCAGCGTGTTCGCGATCAACGGCACGATCATGAACGGTGCTGGGCTGACGGGCCCCGCGATCACCACCGCGGGCGCGACGCTGGTGCTCGCGGCGATCGGCAACTACATCGCGATCCCGATCGCCGCCGAGTCGAACAACGTGCTCCCCGTCGCCGCCGCCGTCACCGGCAGCGCGATGGTGATCGGCGCGGCCGCGTCGGGCTGGATCCTCTACAAGCACCTCGGCGCGTTCTTGCCGCTCAAGAGCTTGGTGCGGATCGGGATCGCCACCGGGGCCGCGCTCGGGGTCGGCAAGTACCTCGTGCTTCCGCACGGGAAGTTGATGACGCTCGTCGAGGCCGGCGTCGTGGGCGTCGTGTTCCTGGGCGTGCTGATCGGCTCGCGCGAGCTGGGCAGACGCGATCTCGAAGCGATCAAGGCGGTGCGCCGCAAGCGTGCCCCTGGCGGAGGTGAATCATGAGAGCGATCCTGTTCGTCGCGTGCTTGCTCGCGGCGTGTGGAGCGGCCACGCGCGAGTCAGAGACCCTCACCGAGTCCATCCGCAGCTTCAACGAATCGGTGCGCTGGCAGCGCTACGCGGTCGCCGCGGCCGCCTTGCCCGCGCCGGCGCGCGCCAAGTTCGTCGATGAGATGGACGAGCGCGGAAATGACCTCAAGATCACCGACTACGAGGTGATCAAGGTCGAGAACCATGGCGCGCGGGCGGCTCAGGTCCAGGTCAAGCTGTCGTGGTATCGGGAGTCCGAAGGGACGCTGCGCGAGACCCACGCCATGCAGAGCTGGGAGCAGCGCGGCAGGTCGTGGCTCATGGTCGATGAGTCCCGCCTCCGGGGAGCCGAGATGCCGGGCCTGCCCGAAGCCATGATGAAGGAGTAGCGCCACATCGGGCACGGATTTCGCCGTCCCCCGTCGGTGTAGGGTAAGATTCGCACGGAGCAGGTGGCGCAAACCGACTTCGTCAATCGGGGCCAGGCGCTGGTCACCGCCGGGCAATACCAGGAGGCCGTGAAGGTCTGTCGCCTGGGCTTGCTCGGGCGGCCGACCGCCGTCGAGGGCAGGATCGTGCTCGGCCAGGCCCTGCTCGCGCTCAAGCGCTACGACGAGGTGCTCGCCGAGATGCGCGTCGCGCTCGAGCTCGACCATCACTCGGCGTCCGCGCTGGCCCTCAAGGGCGAGGCGCTGCTCCGCAAGGGCGACGACCAGGGCGCGATCGAGGTGTTCCGTCGCGCCCACGCCGCCGCGCCGACCGACCCGCGGATCGCCGCGTTGCTCGCCGAGGCAGAGCGCTCGTCCGACAAGCCCCAGCTGACCGCCAGCCACCCCGCGGTCGACTTCGTCGGCAATGACACCGGCAGCGCGACGTTGGAGAGCACGAAGCACTATCCCGGCGATCGCGCCGATGAGGCGGACCCCGGCGCGGCCGGCGAGGCAGACACCGGCGGCGAATACACGCGCCCGACATCCGTGGCGGCCCTCGGTTCGAAGAACAAGCGCTCCAACCGCCAGCAAGCGATGCTCCCCGATGCCACCCCGTCACCATCGGTGCTCGCGGTGGGCGACAAGTCCGGCACCCTCGAAGTCGATCCCGACATGGAGGTCGAGGATCTCGGCGACGAAGCCGATGACTTCGGCGAGGTCGCGGCGCCTCCGGTCGGCCGCTCGCAACCGCCAGCGCGCGACCCGGGCGCACGTGGCGCGGTCCAGGCGTCTCGCAGGAAGGCGCCCGAGCCGGCCAGCGCCGTGCGTGGCATGACCAAGGGCGAGGTGTCCTCGGTCGAGCTCGATGACGACGAGCTCGTGGAGATGCCCGACGCGCCGCCGCTGGATCGCAATGGAAGCGGTCGCCGCCCGCCAGGGCCGCTCGAGCAGGCCCAGAACCTCCGTCCGACCGCGATCGGGCAGGCTGTGGGCTCGAACAAGCCTCCGCCCAACCAGGTCCCGGTGATGCCCGCGATGCAGCGCAGCGGGTCGCCGCCGCAGCAGCGCACCCAGCTCGCCGGATCGCCGGCCGCGGCGGCGATGCCGGTTCCCCAGCGGTCACCGAACCCGTCCGTGCCGGCGGCGGGACATCCGACGGCGCTCAGCAGCGCCCAGCTGCACTCGGCGGCGGCGGTCGACGCGCTGTTCGGGGCCGAGCCCGACCCGTCCCCTCGGACGCGGAGCACGATGATCGCCGGAGGGCCACCGCTCGTCCAGGACCGGGCGGCTCCGGGCGCGCAGCCTGCGGGGCGCGATCCGCAGATCGCGGCGCTCGCGGGTAGCGCCGGTCATCCATCGGGCCCGGCGATGTTCACGGAGTCGCCGAACAACACGGACTCCAAGCCGCTCAAGGTCGGCACGCGCAAGGGCCGCTCGCGCCTCCAGGTCTTCATGTGGATCCTGATCGGCGCCGCGGTGATCGGCGGCGGCGTGTTCGCGGGGTTCCAGATCCGCGCGGTGCGCCTCGAGAAGCAGATCGCGGCCGCACGGGATCAGGCCGTCGACCTGGCGAAGGCCGACACCTGGCTGGGCTGGGCGGGGGCACGCGATCGGCTCGCGAGCATCGCCAAGGCGTCGGGCACGCTCGATAACCGCGCGGCGCTCGCGCGCGCACGTGGCGTCCTCGCCTACGAGTTCGGTGACGGGCTCGCCGATGCCCAGCGCGCCGTCGATCGGCTGGCGGGGAAGGGCGGCTTCGATGCGACGATCGCGGCGGCGTACGTCGCGCTCGCGCAGAGCGATCCGAAGGCCTCCAAGGCGCTCGCCGATCGCGCGATGGAGATGGCGCCCAAGGACGCCGCCGCGCTCTACGTCTCCGGTCAGGCGGCGCTGCTGAACGGCGATTACAAGACGGCGATCACCAACCTCCGGGCCTCGCACGAGCGCGAGCCACGTCCGCTCTACGCGATCGGCCTCGCGCGCGCGGTCGCGGCGACCAACGCGTGGGACGATGCGCTCGCCGCGGTCGACCGGGCGATCGGGGCGATGCCCGATCATCCGGCGGCGCTGATCCAGCGCGCGCTGATCCTCGCGACCAGCGGCCGGATCGCACCCGGCGTCGCGGTCTCGACCGAGACCCGGATCCAGCTCGCGAAGATCGTCGCGGAGGGCTCGCGCCCGATGGGCGAGCAGTCACGCGGCGTGTCGCCGGCCCAGGTCGCCCTCGCGAATCTCGCCCTCGCACAGGTCGACTTCGCGCTCCGTGACCTCGACGCGGCGCACGCCGACTTCAGAGCTGCGCTCGCGATCGGGGTCGACGAGCAACGCCTGGCCGAGGACTTCTGCGAGACCCTGTACGCGATCGGAGACGGCGACACCGCGCGCAAGGCGATCGCCAACACGCTCAAGTTTTACCCGACCAGCCGGCGCGCTCGGGTCACCTCGGCCCTGCTCGATCTCGCGCGGGGCCGGGTCTCCGAGGTCCTCGACATGTTTGCCAAGAACCCAGACGCCGCGGCGCTGCCTCGCGGGCAGGCCGTTCGTGGACAGGCGCGCCTTGCGGCACAGGACTTCGGGGGGGCGAAGACGGACTTCGACGCCGCGCTCGGCAAGATCGCGACGCTCGAGATCGCGCTCGTCGGTCGAACCTGGCTCGACGTGCTCGCCGGAGACATCGAGGACGCCCGAGCCCGCATCGAGCCCAGGTTCAATCCGAACAGCTCGAGCGTGGCGTTGACCACCGTGTACGCGGCCGTCCTGCGGAGCACGGGCAAGCCGGCGGCTCGCGAGAAGGCCAAGGAGATCCTCGAGAAGGTGGTCGCCGCTCCGCTGAGCTTCGATGGCGTGCGCGCGCAGGTCGAGCTCGCGCGCGTGGATCGCGATCTCGGGGTTCCGTCGATGGCGCGCAGCCTCTATGCCGAGGCGATCAAGACCGGCAACTTCGACGCGCGGCTCGAGGCCGGGTTGCTCGCCATCGACGATCGCGATCCCTCCGGGGGCCGCGAGCTGCTCGAGGGGTTGCTCGTGGACGCCGGGCCGAACCCGCCGGCGAACCTCCTGCTCGAGGGCGCGCGGGCCCGGATGCTCGTCGGTGACCACGAGGGCGCGGCGAAGCTCCTCGAGCAGGCAGACAAGCTGCCGAACGTGATCCGCTGGCAGTTCGACCGCGAGCGCGGCCGGCTTGCGCTCCGCAAGGGCGACGGCATGGGCGCCGCGCAGCTCCTCGGCAAAGCGCTCGATACCTGCGGCCGCGACGCCGAGACCTTCTTGCTCGCCGCCGACGTGATCGCGACGGACAACAAGCAGGCAGCTTTGATCGCCAAGCTCAAGACGCTCGGTCCGCAGCGACTCAAAGGCAGCCCCGAGGCCTCGATCGTCGCCGGCAAGCTGTTGCTCGCGGCCGAGAACTTTACCGACGCCGAGGGCGCCTATCAGGCGGCGAAGAAGGCGCTCGACGAGGCGAAGGCCAGCCAGCGGCGGCTCGCGCAGGTGCATTTCGGGATCGCGGTCGTCGCGTATAACCGGGGCGATGATCCGACCGCACAGGCCGAGCTGGAGCTGGCGATGGCGGAGGACCCTTCGATCTACGCCGCGTACCTGTTCGCGGCGGAGCTGACGAGCTCGAAGCGATCTTCCCGGGCGACCGCGGAGGCGCTGGCGCTCGCGAACAAGGCGGTCCTGTTCAACCCGGATCTCGCCGATGGCTGGTTCATGGTCGGCACGCTCGCCACCCGAGCCGGCAACTCCAAGCGCCGGGCCGAGGCGATCACGCGTCTCGGCGCGCTCACCCCGGGATCCGACAAGCTCCGGGAGCTGCAGCAGCTGCGCTGATCAGCGCGTCACGACCGCGACCACGGTGCCGGCCGCGAGCCGCAGCATGATCACGCAGCTGCGGTGATCAGCGCATCGCGACGACGACCGCGACCGCGGCGCCGGCTGCGAGCAGCAGCATGATCACGATGATGATCGCCCAGGGCGTCTTGCCCTCGGCCCGCTTGTGCACGCCGGTGCGATCGGGCTCGAGCATCTGCTCGAGGGACTCGATCTCGCCCGGGCCGGGCGTCGGCGTGATGCTCTTGCCCTTGATCCGGGGCGGGCGGGTCGCGGGTTGCCGCTTGAGCGCCGGCTGCGACGCGGCCTGCGGCTCGCCGCTCCACCCCGAGTGGTCGCCGAACGTGCTCGGATCGAGGCTCATCGAGCCTTCCGTGGTCGCGTCCTTCTTCTCTTCGCTGCCATCGAGCAGCGACGTCATCTTCTGCATCTCGTCGAGAATCAGGGCGTCGATCAGGGAGTCTTTCGGCTCCGCCGACCGCTTGCGCATGTTCTCCATCTGCGTGTCTTTGACCAGCGCGGCGATGTCACGCGCGGTGACCTTCATGCGCCGCGAGAACAGGAACTGCGCGAGCGCATCCCCGAGGTCCGCGGCGTTCTGGTAGCGGTCCTCGGGATCCTTGGCGAGCGCCTTGCGCACGACCTGCTCGATCTCGGGATCGACCTCGGGGTTGAGCGCCGCCATCGACGGGATGCGCGCCTGGCGGACGAGCTCGACGGTCTGGTAGTCGGTGTCGCCGTAGAACAGGCGCCGGCCGGTGAACAGCTCCCACAGGAGAATGCCGACCGCGAACACATCCGCGCGATGATCGACGGCCAGGGCGCTCGCCGCCTCGGGCGAGAGATAGCTGAACTTGCCCTTCACCACGCCCTGGTCGGTCGACTCGATCTGGCTGTTGGCCTTGGCGAGGCCAAAGTCGACGAGCTTGATCTCGCCGTTCTTCGACATCAGGATGTTCGGCGGCGAGACGTCGCGGTGGACGATCCCCAGCGGCTCGTTGGTCTCGGGGTGCTCGAGGCTGTGCGCGTAGTGGAGCGCCTTGCAGCACTCGATCATCAGGTAAATCGAGTGACCGATATCGAGCCGCTTGCCGCGCTGCTTGGCCCGCTCGATGAGCGCCTTGAGGTTGCACCCATCGATGTACTCCATCACCAGGAAGTACGCGTTGTCAGGCGTCTTCGAGATGTCGAACACCTGGACGATGTTCGCGTGCTGGAGGAACAGCGACAGCCGCGCCTCGTCGAGGAACATCGAGACGAACTTCTGGTTCTTGGTCAGGTTCGGAAGGATTCGCTTGATCGCGACATTCTTCTTGAAGCCTTCCATCGACTCCGCAACGCCGCGAAACACCTCGGCCATACCGCCGTGGTCGAGCCGCTCAGTGATCGTGTAACGGTCGCGCATCCCCTCGACGGTACAAATAGTACCAGAGGTTATCGACGCCTAGCAAAACGGGGCCATCTCACCGCCATGAACGCGATGTTTGGCCCCGCCGGGGGCCTCTACTCGGGCCGTTCGTCGGCTTCGACCTGCTCGCGGGCCGTCTTGCACTCGAAGCACAGGGTCGTCACGGGCCGCGCCATCAGGCGTTTGAACCCGATCGGCTCGCTGCACTCCTCACATTCATCGATCTCGCCTGCCTCGAGCCGCGTCATCGCCTCGCGAATCTTGGCCAGCAAGAACGTCTCGCGATCGTGCAGGCGGAGCTGGGTCGAATAAACCTCCTCCTCCGTCGCTTCGTCCATCGAATCTCGGCCGATGCGGTCACGATCGCGATCCATCGTGAACTCGAGGGCCGAGTGCGCATGGTCGCCAAGGCGGCTCAGGTCCGCTTGCAACCGGGTCTTGAGCTCCTGCGTCTGCTCCGGCGTCAACATGGACTGAGTCTACGAACCTCGACGAGGACGTCAATCAACCTAGACGTTCGTCGACGAAAATCATTTCACGTCGCGTGCGTGAGCGCTCGCTGAGCGCTTGCGAGACGGACCCTCATCGACGAAGATTCCCGGCGCACGCGAGGGCGAAGCACCGCACGCGAGTCGCAGTACGCATCGATCCTCTGCGGCTTTTGGGCGTAGCGCCTCGGGATTCGCGACGGTGGAGATCGTCGACGTCCGCGCGCGTTCACGGTGAGCCGCGTGTGCGCGCCCAGGTTCCTTCCGATCTCGCGAGCATCTCGGCGACAAGCGGGCAGCGTCTGTACCGCCTGGGCATCGGGGCTTTGCGGATCCAGTACGCTGCTTCGGTCGCCGAGCGTCCCCAGATGAACCGGTCTGCGTTCGAGCCGCCACGCGTTCGAGCCGCCGCGCAGGAGCCGCGCATCAGGGGACAAGCTTGCCGGGCTTCACAGCCCGTGGTCGCTCGTGGGCTCCGAACGCGTGACCGAAGGTGTGGGTGTACGGGAACGTAGTCATGGCCGGTGGACCGACCGCGCGCAGCTCCGACCCGCGCATCGTGACGACCCGTGGAGCCTCGATCTGGGGCAACGTGGCAGTCCCCCGCGGGGGCTGGTTCGAGGTTCCCGTGCCTACCGAGGGAGACACCAGGGTGGGGGACTCCCAGGTCGCGGCGAGTCCGCCCCGTCCTTGGAGCGCAGCTCCGACGGGCTCAGTTGGGTATTCGCATCCCTGGCTCGGGCAACCCTGACGTCGCGAGGAATGGATCGATACCTGGAGGCGTTCGTTTGACACAGACACCTGCGAGCACCCAGGAGCCCACTTGACCACTCTGACCCGCTGGAAGCTAGCTTGTGCCCTGTTCGCCGGAATCGCCGGCTTCGCGACGGTCTCCGCTCACAAGGGCGGCGGCTCCAACACACCTGCCGTCGGCGTGGCCGCTCCTCGTGGCTCGCTGCCCGCGCACCTGCGGCGGCCGCTGCGCATCAGCGCGGAGGCAGCAGGTGTCTCGAAGTCCGAGCTCGTCGAGCGTGTACTCTCGGCCAGGAGCCTGCGCGACATCCAGCAGCTGACCGACAAGCTTGTCGCGGTCGGCGATGACGACACCATCGACGCGCTCTCGCCGTTGCTCCGCGATCCTCGCCGGGGTGTCCCCCAGGCGATCCTCGCGATCTATGGCCAGATCGGCACCGAGCACGCGGTCAAGATCCTGCTCCAGCACACCGCGGACGATCGCCCGGGCGTCCGTAGCACCGCGATCCTGGCTCTGGGCTCCACCCAGAGCGGTGAGGCCGAGCAGCTGCTGCTCGCGCTCGCGCAGAAGAGCGGTGATCCCGGTCAGGAATCGGCGATCACCGCGCTCGGCACGATGGGCACAGATCGCGGCGTCGAGCTGCTGATTCGCCTCGCGGACAGCGGCGACTATTCGACCGCGAGCTCTGCGGTGTACGCGCTCGGGTCGATGTCGTCCCCAGCTGCGGCCGTCGCGCTACGCAAGCTTGTCGATGCGCCAGACTCGCGGATCGCCGCCGCGGCGCTCGGCGCGATCGATTCGATCGACGATGCGATGCTCGAGCGGCTCACCATGATCGTGAAGTCGGGCGACCCGCAGCTCGTCAGCTCCGCCGTGACCGCGCTCGCCAAGGCCGGCGAGGCGGCGCTGCCGGTGCTCCGCGAGGCCGCGACCCACGGCGCGGTGAACACGAGGTTCGTCGCGGTCAGCGCGATCGGCGAGATCGGAGGGGCCAAGGCCACGGCGACCCTCGGCGAGATCTTGAAGACCGGCGAGCGTAACTCCGCGGCCGCTGCGGCCCAGGCGCTCGCGGCCAACGGTGGCGCCGAGGCTCGCGAGCTGCTGATCGAGGCGGCGCTCGGCGATCGCGCACAGCTCACCGGCGCGCTCGCCCAGCTCGCGCAGATGGAAGGCGAAGACGTCGAGCAGGCCCTGATGAGCGTGCTCAAGCAGGGGACGAGCTCCGATCGCCGCGCCGCGCTGCCGCGCCTGCTCAAGAGCGGCAACCCCGAGGCGCTACACCTCGCCATCGAGCTCGCCAACAAGGGCTCGCACAACGAGCGTAACGATGCGATGCGCATGCTCGCCGACGCCGGCAACCCCAGGACGTTCGACGCGCTCGTCGACATCGCCGGCAAGGCCCGCGGTCAGACTCGCCTCACCGCGCTCGATCTGCTCTCGCAGTCGCACCCCAGCGATCCCGCGCTGTCCCAGCTGCTCAGCGACTCGCTGTTCTCCGGCCGGCGGGACGAGGCGACGTATGCCGCGAGCGTGCTCGGCCGGATCGGCACCGAGGACGCGCGTCAGGCGCTGGTCACTGCGCTCACGGGCAAGGACAAGGAGCTCGCCGCGGCCGCGGCCGGCGCTCTCGGTCGGCTCGGGATGACCGACTCCGTCAAGACGGCCATGCTCAGCGCGGCCCAGTCGAACCCGCAGGTCAAGATGCAGGTGATGAACCAGCTGATCAATACCGGCGCGCCCGAGGGCATCCGCCTCGCCGAGGAGATGCTCGGGAGCAAGGAGCCGGGCATGGCGAGCCAGGCCGTGTGGGCGCTCGCAGGGCAGGGCACCGTCGAGGCGCGTCGGCTGATCGAGCGCGCGCTCGACGCCAAGGACCCACAGGTCCGCGTGGCCGCGATCTCCTCACTCCAGCAGGATCCCGACGAGCACTCGACCGACCAGCTGCTCAGGTTGACGCATGACGTCGATCCGCAGGTCCGGCAGACGGCGCTATCCACGCTCGGCCAGGTCGGGTCCGAGCGGGCGCAGCAGGCGATCATCGACGCGACGCGCGCGGGCAAGCCAGAGGATCGAATCGCGGCGATCTCGGGGCTATCCTCGATCGATGACCCGCGCGCGAGCCAGCAGCTCGCGACGCTGATGCGCGACCCCGACCCGCAGGTGGCCCAGACGGCGATCGGCGCCTCCTTCAACGGCGGCCCCGAGGTCGACGCGAGCCTGACGCAGATCGTCAACGACCCGAACGCGAGCGCGCAGATGAAGGCTGCGGCCGCCGGCCAGCTCCGGACGCGCGGTACCGACCTCGACGACGCCACCGAAAAGCGCGTCACCGAGCTCGCGGGCGCGCCCAACATCTACGGCGGATCCGGCTATGGCGGGTACTATCCCCGCGCCATCGACGTGGAATGAGCCACCGCTGACGAACGTCCCTCGCACACCGAGCGGTGAGATCAGACCCCCGCGCCATCGATGTGGAATGAGCCACCGCTGACGAACGTCCCTCGCACACCGAGCGGTGAGATCGGCCCCCCGCGCCATCGATGTGGAATGAGCCACGGGGCCTGGCGTCGGCGTGAGCCCGCGTCGACGCCAGCCTGGGTGGTGAACCTGGACGATGTCCGTGACACGCGCTTGGATGCCGGGCTCTCACCGGGGCCGACGCTGGACCCGCGCGCTCGGCCCTCGGCGATGCGAACGTACCCGCGGGTTCCGCTCACGCGGGCAGTCCGCTCACGCGGGCAGATAGACGCGAAACACCGTTCCGCCACTGGTGACGTCGTCGACATCGATCCATCCGTCGTGCTCCTTGACGATGCCCGAGCACACCGCGAGCCCCAGGCCGGTGCCGCCCTGGCCCTCCTTCGTCGTGTAGAAGGGATCGAAGATCTTGTCCTTGATCTCGCGAGGCACGCCGATCCCGGTGTCGGCGACGGAGCACAGCACGAACTCCTGGTCAGCGTTGCTCTCGAGGCCCGGCCGCGTCCGTCTGACGACCTTGGTCTCGACCTGGAGCGAACCGCCCTCCGGCATCGCCTGCACGGCGTTGAGCAGGAGGTTGATCAGCACCTGCTGCAGGCGGTCCGCATCACCTGCCACCCGCGGCAGCGGATCCGCGCGGTCGAGCCGCGTCTTGACCTTGGCGACCGAGAATTGCCCGGCGAGCAGCTCGAACGTCGAACCCGCCAGCTCGTTGAGGTTCACCAGCGCGCGCTCGTTCTGACCGACCTTGCGGCGCGTGAAGTCGAGGAGGCGTTGGATGATCCGGGTGATCCGCGCGGTCTGCTCCGCGACGATGCCGGCGTTCTTCTCGACCGCCTCGGGATCCTTGGACTTGCGCTGGATCGAACGGGCGCGACCCGCGATGACGTTGAGCGGCGTGCCGACCTCGTGTGCGATCTCGGCTGCGAGCTGACCGATCGTCGCGAGCTTCTCGGTCTGTCCCAGCCGCTGCTCGAGCGCGAGCTTCGCTTCATTCTGCCGCTGCGTCTCCGCGCGCGACTCGCGCAGCGAGTAGGTCATGTCGTTGAACCGCGTCGCGATCGCGCCGATCTCGTCGTCGCGTTCGGACAGGATCACGTGCGAGAGATCGCCCTTGGCGACATCGTCGATCCCGCGAAGCAGCTTCGTGATCGGCCGGCTGACGAACCGGCTCGCGAGCGCTCCGACCATCACCGTGGTCACCAGCACGATCAGCACGACCAGGATGATCGCGCGGGCGAGGTCACTGCTGGTCGCCTCGAGCGTCGCGGCGGGCTTCGTGATCTCGAGCATGCCGAGGACGACCTGATCCTCCTCGCGCGCCGACGCCACGTGCAGCGGGATCCCGAAGTAATACTGATCGTCTTCGATGTCGGCGAACGTCAGCTGCGGAACCTCGAGCAGCGTCCGGAGCCGGCGCAGCTGCGGCTCCGAGAGCTCCGCGTCGTCGACGCGGGCGCGGGCGATCACGATCACCCGCCAGCCTCCCGACGCCCGGGACAGTTCCCGCAGCTGCGCTTCGTTCGGTCCCCGGTATGCGAGCGCTTGATCCACCGCCCGCGTGAGACCCGCCGCGGCGCGCTCGGCAGGGAGGCGCGCCTTGAGCTGCTGCTCCTCGCGCAGGAGCGCCGGTCGGTCGAGCGGGGGCACCTTGGGTGACTGATCCCGCAACAGCGTCGATCGGTCGAACGGGGGGATCCCTGTCGCCGGCTCCGTGAGCTTCTTCTCGATCGCGTCGATGGCCTGCTGTAGCTGGTCCGCGCGGTAGCGAGCATCTCGGGCCTCGAGCGCGGCGTCTCGCTCGAGCGAGACCCGTAGCGTACTCGCCAGGGCGCGTGCTTCGCGCTCGAGTCCGAGCCGACGCTCCGCTGCGCGTGCTCGCAGGTCGAAGAGTGCGTACGTCGCGGACGCCAGTGCCACGACGAGCGCGGTCGCCATGGTGATCCGGGTCGCGACCTTCATCCCGTCCGAGTGTAGCCGAGGCGAGGTCAGGCGCCGGTGTCTCACGTCTCGCCACGCGGCTGACCTCAAACCGCCGCGTGCACGCGGACCGCCGCGGGCGGGTGCACGGACGCGAGCACCCCGAGCGACGGCCGCTCAGGAGGTGGCCCCTGGTTCGCGTACCAACGGCCCTAGTTCGTATTGGTGCTCGTCACGCCGGTCGTCGCCTGGACGACCTCGACCTCGGCGCGTGGACGCTCGCCCGAACCGCCGACGGCTGCCACGGCCGCCACCGGCTCGGAGCGCTCGCGCTTCACGCGGACGGGCGCGGCATCGCTATTGCCGTTGCCATTAGCATTGGCATTGGCATTGGCATTGGCATTGGCGTTGGCGTTGGCGTTGGCGTTGGCGTTGGCGTTGGCGAGCGCGAGGGCAGCCTTGGCCTCGAGCTTGGCGACGCGCTTGGCCTTGTCAGCGGCCTTGTCCTTGGCTGCATCCACTGGCAGCTTGGTCTCCTTGGCCTCGCGCTCGCGCTCGAGCTCTCGCTCCTCGCGACGCTTGTCGCGCATGCGGCGCAGGCCACCCACCATGATCTCGGCGATCAGCTGGTCGTACTCCATGCCGATCGCCTTCGCGATGAGGACCAGGTCCGAGTAGTCCGGCGTCAGGCCGGGCAGGGGATTGACCTCGAGCACGTAGATCCGGCCCTCGGCGTCCATCCGCAGATCGACGCGCGCGACGTCGCGGCAGTCGAGCGCCCAGAACGTGGCGCGCGCGATCTTCTCCATCGCCTTCTGCTCGGACTCCGTCAGCTTCGCGGGGCACTCGTAATAGACGTGCTGCTCCCACTCCTGCTTGACCCCGTAGTCGTAGACCGGTCGCGGGTTGTCCTTCTTGAACTTGATCTCCATCGGCGGCAGCACGCGCGGTCGCTTGTCACCGAGTAATCCGACCGTGAACTCGCGCCCGGCGATGTACTCCTCGACCAGGGCCGGCTGGCGGTAGCGCTCGACGCAGAGCTTGACCGCGGCGCGCAGCTCTTCTTCGGTGTCGACCACGTTGGTCGAATCGATGCCCTTGCTCGAGCCTTCCGCGTTGGGCTTCACGATCAGCGGAAACTTCATGTCCGACGACAGCCGTTCGCGCGCCGATTCCATCAGCTGAAACTTCGGGGTCAGGATGTCGTGCTGCATCAGCACTTTCTTCCCGAGCGCCTTGTCGAGGGCGATCGCGAGGGTCGCCGAGTCGGAGCCGGTGTAGGGAATCCCGAGCAGCTCGCACAGCGCCGGCACCTGCGCCTCGCGGTTCCGGCCTTCGACACCTTCGGCGATGTTGAAGATCAGGTCGACATCGGCCTCTGCGAGCACGCGAGGGAGGTCCGGGGTCGCCTCGAGGTGGACGACGATGTGGCCTTGGCGAGCCAGCGCATTGGCGATCGCGATGATCGTCTCCGGCGGATCCCACTCGGCCTCGTCATCCCCGGCCTGGCTACGTTTGACGTTGTACGTGAACCCGACCCGGATCGGCTGCGCCCTGCGCTGGCGGCGGGAATCGAAGCCGCCGAGCTGGCTCGCGGTCGCAAGCCCCGCGCGCATCGCCGCGGCGTTGAGGATCGCAGCGATCGTCGCGTTGTAGGTCAGGCCGACCTGGGCGGTCGCCGCGAACAGGGACGAGCTCGACGCGAGCGCCGGGAGCGCGTTGGCCTCGAGCAAGTAGATCCGCCCTTCCTGGGTGACGCGATAGTCGAGCCGGGCCATGTCGCGCAGTCCGAGCGCGCGAATCGCCTCCCCCGAGATCGAGCGCAGGCGTGCCGCCACATCACGCGGCAGGTTTGCCGGGCAACGGTACTGGACCTTCCCGGGCTCGACGTTCTTGAGCCGGTAGTCGTAGATGTTGAACGACCGGTCGGCGGGCCACGACGGCGTCTCGAACTGCATCTCGACGGGCGTCAACAGGCCCTGATCGTGGCCCACACCCTCGATGAACCCGAGCGCGATATCGAGCCCCTCGATGTACTCCTCGACCAGCACTCCATCGGGATACGTGCGCAGGGCCGCTTTGAGCGCGCCGAGTAGTTCCTTGGGCTCCTTGATCACCGAGCTCCCGAGGGCGCCGTTGTAGATGCCCTTGCTCGAGCCCTCGTGGTTCGGTTTGACGATCACCGGGAACGCGAGCCCGAGGCCACGTTCGGACAGCGACTCGAAGTTGCGAACGGTGACGAGCATGCCCCGCGCCGTATCGATGCCGGCGCGCTGGACGAGCAGCTTGGTCAGCCATTTGTCGAGCGTGAGCGCGTTCGTATACGCGTCCGAGCCCGTGTACGGGATGCCGAGCTCTTCGAACAGCGCGGGATAGAAGGCTTCTCGCATTCGCCCCGACGTGCCCTCGGCCGTGTTGAAGATGATGTCAGGATCGATCGCCTCGAGACGCTCGAGCAGGTTCGAGGCAGGCCCCGAGACCTCGACCTTCTCGACCTCGTGTCCGGCGGCTTCGATGGCCGCCGCGATGGCGCTGACCGTCTCGGCGCTATCGTACTCGGCTTCCTTTTCGGTCTCGCGGACGTCAGTAAGCCGAAGATTGTGCGTGAACGCGACCTTCATGGAGTGATCACCACATAGCAAAGCGGTGTGACACAGGAACAGTCAAGCGAAACCCGCAGGTTGCTCGGCACCAAACGGCGGTCACATACGTCATAACTAGTCATGCGGCCTCTCCCGCTTCTCCTCGTTCTCTCCGCGTGTGCCGGACACGCGAGCACGTCGACGCTGCCTCGGTCGCCCGCGGTGACCCCTGCCCACGATCTCGGGGTCGCAAAGGACAGCGCGCCGAAAGCAGATCCCTCCGGGAAGGGCCTCGACGCCAAGGATCCTCGGGTCACCGACCTGGACATCATCAAGATCCGCGCGAGCGGCAGGGGGATCGGCGGCGACCCTGAGCTGACCTCGGTGGCGTCGGCCGATCTGTTTCGCCAGGCGAATGACGCCGCGAAGGCGGGCAACACGCAGGACGCGATCGCGCGCTATCGCCAGCTGATCGTCGAGTTCCCGGACTCCCAGTATGCGCCGGTCTCGCTGTTCAACATCGCCGCGGTCTACGACGGCCAAGGGGACCTGACCTCGACGATCACGACGTTGCGCGAGCTGGTCACCGCGTACCCGAGCTCGCGGGAGTCGATCGAGGGCCACCTCTACATCGCCGCCGTCCAGTCCGATCACAAGCTCTGGCCGGATGCCCTTGCCACGCTCGATGCCGTGCTCGCACGCACCAACCTCACGTTTGCTGATCGAATCGAGGGGTTCGCACGCAAGGGCTACGTCTTGCTCGAGCAGCATCACTACGACGCCGCGGACGTCGCGCTCGATGGCGCGGTCGCCGAGTGGCGCAAGGTCTCGCGGCTCGATGACCCGTACTACATCGCGATGGCGCACTACTACCGGGGCGAGCTGATGCACCGCCGGTTCATCGAGGCGCCGGTCCGCTCGGGCGACGACGAGATGGTCACCGATCTCGAGGCCAAGCGAGTCCTCGCGGTCAAGGCCTACGATCGCTGGCGCGAGAGCCTGGGGTTCAAGCACGCCTACTGGGCGACGGCGTCGGGCTACCAGATGTCAGAGATCTTCGAGGAGCTGTGGGAGGCCCACGTCAAAGCGCCGTACCCGAAGCGGATCGACGTCGCGACCCGACCCAAGTACGTCATCGAGGTCCACGATCGCGTGCGCGAGCACCTCGAGAAGGCGCTCGAGGGTCACCGGATGAACGTCGAGCTCGCGAAGGCGTTCGGTGTCGACACCGCCTGGAGCAAGGGCAGCGAGCAGCAGGCGGTCAAGATCATGCAGCTGATGGCGAACGAGGCGCGCGGCACCTACGTCACGCCTGACTGAGCGCGTCGACCGCATATATAATGTTGCTGCGACCGGAGATCCGTCGTCGAGCCGCTCGGGCTGCTATCGGGCTGCTGGAAAGATGTACCGATCCCCGGATTGCCATCCCCCCGGGGACGGGATAGATCGCCTCGTTTTCAAGCATTCGTGCGTTTCCACGTTGACTAGCGAATTCTCGTCCTCTATACGTGACTCCCTCCATTCCCCGTGAATGGGGCGAAAGCAGAGCGATCCTGCTGGCGTAGCTCAACCGGTAGAGCACCTGACTTGTAATCAGGAGGTCGCGGGTTCGAGTCCCACCGCCAGCTCCACAACAACCCTGACAAAACGGTTTCCGGAGGAATGCCCGAGCGGCCAAAGGGAGCAGACTGTAAATCTGCCGGCTTATGCCTTCGGTGGTTCGAATCCACCTTCCTCCACGACGCGGGTGTAGCTCAGTTGGTAGAGCTCCAGCCTTCCAAGCTGGTTGTCGAGGGTTCGAGTCCCTTCGCCCGCTCGAAAGTTTCTGATACAAGACTCTCCGTTCCGCCCTCTTAGCACAGTGGCAGTGCACCTCCTTGGTAAGGAGGGGGTCGACAGTTCAATTCTGTCAGAGGGCTCCAGACCAACCCCCCAAAACGAAACTGCGAGAAGAGTCATGTCGAAGGAAAAATTCGTTCGCAACAAGCCCCACGTCAACATCGGAACCATCGGTCACGTCGACCACGGCAAGACGACGTTGACCGCTGCGATCACGAAGGTCCAGTCGGTGAAGGGGTTCGCGAAGTTCACGGCGTTCGACCAGATCGACAAGGCGCCGGAAGAGAAGGCGCGCGGGATCACGATCTCGACGGCGCACGTGGAGTACGAGAGCGACAAGCGGCACTACGCGCACGTGGACTGCCCCGGGCACGCCGACTACATCAAGAACATGATCACGGGCGCGGCGCAGATGGACGGAGCGATCCTCGTGGTGTCTGCGCCGGACGGGCCGATGCCGCAGACGCGGGAGCACGTGCTGCTTGGGCGTCAGGTGAACATCCCGTCGATGGTGGTGTACCTGAACAAGTGCGACATGATCGGCAAGGGGGACGAGGAGCTGCTCGACCTTGTGGAGATGGAGCTCCGCGAGCTGTTGTCGAAGAACGGGTACAAGGGGGATGACACGCCGATCATCCGTGGGTCGGCGCTCAAGGCGCTGGAGGGCGAGGCCTCGGAGTACGGGGTGCAGTCGATCCAGAAGCTGATGGATGCGTGCGACGCGTTCATCCCGGAGCCAGTGCGAGAGCTGGACAAGCCGTTCCTGATGCCCGTGGAGGACGTGTTCACGATCACGGGTCGCGGGACGGTGGTGACGGGACGAATCGAGCGCGGGATCGTCAAGGTCGGAGACGAGCTGGACATCGTGGGGCTCGGGGACACGCGGCAGACGGTGTGCACGGGGGTGGAGATGTTCCGCAAGCTGCTGGATCAGGGGCAGGCGGGCGACAACGTCGGCGTGCTGCTGCGCGGGACGAAGCGCGAAGAGATCGAGCGCGGGATGGTGCTGTGCAAGAAGGGAACGATCCTTCCGCACTCGAAGTTCACGTGCGAGGTGTACGTGCTCAAGAAGGAGGAGGGCGGGCGCCACACGCCGTTCTTCCAGGGCTATCGGCCGCAGTTCTACTTCCGGACGACGGACGTGACGGGGACGGTCACGCTGCCTGCGGGCACGGAGATGGTGATGCCGGGCGACAACATCAAGGTGGATGTGCAGCTGGTGTCGCCGATCGCGTGCGAAGAAGGTCTGCGGTTCGCGATTCGCGAAGGTGGCAAGACGGTCGGCGCCGGCGTGGTGTCGAAGATCCTCGCGGAGGACCCGCCGGCCAAGGCCGCGGCTCCCGCCAAGAAGTAGTCACGGCGGCGCGAACATCGCGCGAAACGTCTTCGCCGCGTAACCCTCGACGGTCACGCGCAGCGTCCAGAGTCCCGCCGGGTCTCCCGGCGAGATCATCCACGACTTTGCGATCCAGCCGCTCCTGCACACGGCCGATGCGTGCACCGTCGCCGTTCGCTGGTCGGCGCTGATCGTCATCGTCGGATCGGCGCCCCAGTCACCGGCGGACGGGACCCGCAGCTGCTCTCGGAACCGGATCCGTTCGTCGTCGTTGCAGGGCAGGCGGATCCGCCAGCCGAATACGCTGCCTGGATACAGCACCACATCCCGCGTCGGATGAAAGGCGCCGTCCGCGTCGATCATGCCGAGCTCGGCCTCGATCGGCTCGCGGGGACGCTCGGGCTCGGGCCTGGCATTGGCCTCGATCGGCGGCGTCGTGGCCCCCGACCAGCAGCCGGCGATCACGATCGAGCACGCAACCCACGCTCGCATCGGGCTCCAGTGTAGCGCTGCCAGACCCATGATTCGGGTTTTTGCCGAACACTCTTGCCACGTTCCACGCAATGGGGTAAACGTCCCGCTTCCGTCAGCACAGCCGAGGTTTACCCAAAGATCAGCGAAGCTAAGTCGTCGAGTTCATTAGGGGAGTAGCTCAATGGTAGAGCATCCGTCTCCAAAGCGGAGGGCTGCAGGTTCAAGTCCTGTCTCCCCTGCCACCGTAGCAGCAGTAAAGAGGACGCCGTCGTGGCCCAGCAAGAGAACGCACCGAACAAGCCAGTCCACCTCATCTACCTGTGTGGGGGCGTGCTGCTGTTCTATCTGCTGCAGTGGAGCATCGATTGGGTATGGGGATATTTCGGTCGTCCCCCGAGCGAATTCCGGATCACGATGGTCGCAGCGATCGGTGCCCTGACGATTGGCACCGTGTTGTATCGGAGCGACCGGATCTATGGCCTCGCAAATGAAGTCGCCACGGAGCTGCGGAAGGTAACCTGGCCGACGGCGAAGGAAGTTCGCACGGCGACGATGGTCGTCATCGTGATGGCGATCGTGTCGGCAATTATTCTCGGGCTCTTCGACTTTGCCTGGTCGAACCTCACGGAGTTGGTCTATGGCGGATAACGTCGCCGGCCCAGACTCACATGGTCGTCATGGTGAGCCGAACGATTCGGACACCGCTGGAGCAGCAGTGGAACAGACCTCGACCTCGACGGGCGATCCCACCGGTACGCCCACGCCTGCACCTCCAAATGCCGAGAAGAAGTGGTACATCGTCCACACCTACTCGGGTCACGAGAACAAGGCGAAGCTGACGTTGCTCGAGCGGGTTCGCAACGCGAACCTGACCGAATACTTTGGTGAGGTCCTGGTTCCGACCGAGAGCGTGATGGAGGTCGTGAAGGGCCAGCGCCGCACGACCACCCGCAAGTTCTTTCCGGGCTACATGTTCGTCCAGATGATCCTCGACGATCGGACGTTCCACCTCGTCAAGAACACCCCCAAGATCACGGGCTTTCTCGGCGGCACCAAGCCGACGCCGGTGCCCGAGCG
>WBZN01000568.1_pt1 | contig 27531 bp, 27 predicted proteins | sample 5204281 | NCBI WGS metagenome assembly WBZN01 (sample SAMN12344347, study PRJNA552823) | activated sludge metagenome | biome: Activated sludge suspended growth; feature: Nitrification reactor; material: Wastewater; isolation source: activated sludge from nitrification reactor of wastewater... | reverse complement strand
TTATCCGACGCGCTCGGGAAATACCCCGGCCTGAGCGGCAAGCGATGATTGATCGGGGCTCGAAGCTGACGGTGAAGCGTCAGGCGCAGTTGTTGGATCTGTCGCGCTCGGGCGTGTACTACCAGCCGCGGCCGATCTCGGAACGGGATTTGCGCTTGATGCGGCGGCTCGATGAGCTGCATCTGGAGGCGCCGTTTTATGGGTCGCGCAAGCTCGCCGAGCAGCTGCGTCGTGAAGGCCACGATATTGGTCGGCGCCACGTACGCACGCTAATGCGGCGGATGGGGATCGAGGCGCTGTATCGCAAGCCGCGCACCAGCATCCCAGCCGCCGGAGCGCAAGTTTATCCCTATTTGCTCAACGGCCTTGCAATCGAGCGGGCGAACCAGGTGTGGGCGGCCGACATTTCCTATCTGCCGATGGCGCACGGCTTTATGTACCTGGTGGCGATCTTGGATGTAGCGAGCCGCAAAGTACTCGCCTGGCGGCTGTCCAACACGATGACGACGGACTTTTGTGTTGAAGCATTGGAAGAAGCGATGAGCAAATTCGGTCGGCCCGAGATTTTCAATACCGACCAGGGATCGCAATTTACCAGCGAGGACTGGACGGCGCCGCTGAAGGCGGCCGGCGTTGCCATCAGTATGGACAGTAAGGGTCGCTGGATCGACAACGTCTTCATCGAGCGGCTGTGGCGCAGCGTGAAGTACGAGGAGGTGTATTTGCGCGGTTACGCGAACGGCATCGAGGCGCGGCAGTGGCTGTCAAAGTACTTTTCCTTCTACAACGGGCGACGCCTGCACGAGAACCTCGATTACGCGACACCGGATGAGGTGTATTTCGGTCGGCTCGCAGCACCAGTAGCGGCGGCGGCATGAGCACCAAATCCGACGTCGTGTCGATTTTCCGGGGTACCCGAGGTACCGGGTCGCGCGAGATCTCGGCTCCTGGAGCTTTTACGGCGGCCGGATTTCCCGCGGCGAAGAAAAACCCCGGCGCTTCTGCCGCTGGGCGCGGCAGACTCTCTCTGTTCAAGACCATTGACGAAGATCGAAGAGCAGGACACGATCACATCAACCGCTCAGGCAGATCCACTTATCCCGAAGAGAAATCTGTCCAAACAAGCGGAGCCAGCGCTAAGGCCAATGGTGCCCCGAATGGCCTGCCCGACTTGAATTCAAGCACCCTCGAGGACGTCAATAGATTGTACGGCGAACCTTATTTCACCCAGCAGATGGGCAGTGAGTTCTCGTATTCCTGGTATTCGAATGGCGTGTACGTCATCGCACGAAGCGCCAGTGTCGTCGAAAGTCCCTCTCAGCCACCCTCGCGAACCGTCGCGATGCACTCGATCTCGACACTGGCACCCAGCGCGAGCCCATTCGCGCCCAGCGCACTCCTGGCTGGCATGTGCTTCTTGAAGAAGGTGACGTAGACCGAATTCATCCTGGACCATTCGGACATGCGGGCCATCGCCACGGTGCATTTGACCACATTGTCGAGCGACGAACCGTAGCGCTCGAGCACTGCCTGCATGTTCTGCATAGCCTGGCGGGTTTCGACCTCGATGCCGCCGGGCACGAGTTCGAGGGTGCCGGGCTTGACGCCGATCGTCCCGGAAAGATAGAGCATGGAACCCACGCGCACCGCTTCCGAGAACGGCAGCTTCTGACTCGCGGCCTCCTTGGAGTTCAGGTACTCGACCGGCGGCGCTGCGTGACGGTCGGCTGCCAGAGCAGCGGTGCTGAGGAGCAAAAGAGACAGGGCGACAGATTTCTGGTGCACGGGGAGTCCTCTCGGTTCAAAGGCTCATTGTGCAACCCCAAGGGATGAACCTGTCAATGGCCGCACCTGCGCCATGATCGCCAGCGGCCGTCCCTCGTTGTCGGAGAAGAACGCCATCCACTCCTCCGTTCCGTCGGCATGCGTGTGGATCAGGTGGGGGGCGTGGGTGAAGGTAACCCCACGGGCTGTCAGTTCTGCGTGAGCCGTCCGGATGTCATTCACCCGGAAGTACAGCACCGACTCGGATGGCGCCCCGTCTCCCTCGGTGAGGAACAGCCGTATCCCGCCGCAATCGAAGAAGGCGATGTTGCCGAAGGTATACAGGTGGGTGAGGCCCAGGACATCGCGGTACCACGCCTGGGCGGCAGCGATGTCCTTGACGGATCTTGCGATCTGGCCGATGGGCCCGAGGTTCAGGCTGTTCATCATAGGGGCTCCTTGGCGCGCGAGCGCGCTGTCGTTCCGTATGCTGATCCATTACCGCTTGAAATACACCTTCGGATCAAAGCTCCTCACCCACTCCGGCCGGAACATCACCGCCGTCGACATCACCATCCCGTTGATCGTCCCTTGCGCGAATCCCAGCATCACCAGCAAGACCGCGTAGTCCTTTAGTATCATTCCACCCGGCAGCGCATCCAGGGCGGCGAGCAAGGCAAGCCGCGCCGCGCCGGACAGCAGGAAGGAGAGAATCGACCCAGCGAACACGGTGCCGAAGAAATACACCACGAAGTGCCGGGGCAGGCGCTGCGAGAGCACGCGATGCAGCAGCGTGATGAAACCGGCGGGGAGCGCCACATCGAACAGGAAGTAGTTGGGCCAGTTCGCCCACTCCGCATGACCATGGAACAGGCAGGCGATGGCGATCGCGATGCCGTTGGCGATGAGCGCCAGGGCCCAGCCGTGCATCAGCGTCATCGAGGTCACGATCAGGAGCTGCAGTGACAGCCCGGGCGCGGCGTCGATGCGCATCCAGGTGATCAGGGCGGTCAGCAGCAGGCTCAGTCCCCAGACGTTCTGGCGGTCGCGATGGCCCGCGAGCCAGCTCCTCCAGGGGGCACGCCATAGCGCAAGGATAAACAGGCTCACCGCGGGGATGCCCATGAGGACGAGAATGAGGATGAGCGAATGCACCCCTCTGATGGTCGGGACGGCGCGCCTGACCGTCAATCGGGATTTCCCGATTTTCAAGTTTTCCCGCTGACACCAGCGAAGGAAGTGACTTCTTTCACCCGATGCGCATCATCGTTGGTACAGCCCGCTGGGCGATGAATTGCTGCTATTCCAGCAACCTCAGCCGAAGTCGCTCCACCCCGCGCGCATCCATGCCAAGCGCCTGCTCCACGTAACGTTCGAACGACCCATGCAGCCGGTCCGCGTGCTCGAAGGCCGCGTCGAGGTACTCCGCCCGCACCCAGAACAACGGCGCAAGCGCATCCTCGGTGATCCCGACATCCTTGTATCGTGCGGCATCCTCCGCCAGCAACCGCGCATGCTTGCCCGCCAACCGGTTCACCGACAGCAGGTAGTCGCGCTTGATGTGCTCGTCCGGCACGCCCAGCAGGCGAAGCACGAGCGCCGCGCCCCAGCCCGTGCGGTCCTGCCCGGCTGAACAATGGAACAGGGTGGCGCCGTCGCAGCGGAGGATGGCCTCGAGCAACTGGCGATACCCTTGTTGCGCACAGGGCAACTCGACGAGCGAGCGATAGATGTCGCACATCATGCCGGCGCCATCCCCGTTGCGCAGCCGCTCCACGCCATCAGGTGGCAGTCCTTCCGCATCGCAGACGAAGTCACGCAGCACATCCGCGATCACGACACTCGCATCCGGCCAGTCCGGGCTCACGTGGCGCTCGCGCTCGGTCGCAAGGCGAAGGTCGACAATGGTGCGGACGCCCAGTGCCTTCAGTCGGGACAATTCCGCTGCGGAGAGGTAGTTCAGCTGGTCGGATCGGTAGAGCCGCCCTCGGGCAATGCGCCGTCCATCCAGAGTGTCGTACCCGCTGATCTCCCGCAGGTTCGGGGCTTCGGCGCTCAACGGCAACGGCTCTGTCAGTGGCGGTGGCGCGGCGGGGCTCATGGACTCTCCACGTGTCGGTCTTCGCTGCAGCTTATCGAATGCGGCAGGGAGCTGCTATTGTGGCCGGCAGGTCGAGGCAGGCTCCGGAAACCGTTCATGGCTACCCGCGACTCCTTCGGTTCGCAGCATCGTATCCGGGCGGTGATGTGCGTGCGTTTCCGCCCACGGGCAAGCGCTTCGAGGTGCAGCACATCCACTGGCTCAAGCTGCGCGACGGCAGGATCGTGGATCACTTCGCCACGCGCGACGATGTCGGCATGATGCAGCAGCTTGGGCTGCTGCCGGCCGCAAATCGTCCGGACCTGACGCCGCCGGGGTAAACGGCTGAGCTCTGCCGAGCCGCCGCGCGACCATCGCAGCCCCTTCCGGCGTCACTTTGCAACGCCTACCCAGCGGACGTACGATCCTGGGGTCCCAAGGAAAGGTTGGCAGATGCCGCGCACGAACCGCCTGGAATCCGTAGACATCGCGCGCGGCGCCATCGTCGCCACCATGATCCTCGTCAACTTCTCCCTGGTGGAAACGGGCTATCGCGGATTCGCCGTCTACCCGACGCTGGTCCACGCACAGTGGGTAGGGTTTCACCTGGCGGATTTCGTGTTTCCCGCGTTCATCTTCATCGTGGGCGTTTCCATCGCACTGACGAGCCCGGCCGATGGTGGCATGGACGCGCAGGCGCTCGGCAGGATCCTGTGGCGCGCGGCGAAGTTGTTCCTGCTGGGCTTCGCGCTGAGCAACTTCCTCAGGCTGTGGATGCATGGATGGGCCCTGGACGGCGGATTCCGGATCATGGGTGTCCTGCAGCGCATCAGCCTGTGCTATGTGGTGACGGCAGTGCTGTTCCGGTGGATGCCGGCAGAGCGTCTGCCGTGGCTGGCGGGCATCCTCCTGCTGCTGTACTGGCCGCTGGTGCTGAAGGCCCTGCCCGACGGCACGCCCGCGGATCTGATGCGCCCCGGGATGAACTTCGTGTCCTGGTTCGATCGTGAGTGGCTGGGTCCGCATCGCTACGTCGAGGGTCCCGCCGGGTATGACAGCGAAGGGCTGCTGAGCACCCTGCCGGCGATCGCGCAATGCCTGATCGGTGCGGCCGCCGGCGCGAGCATGAGGAGCTTCATCCGCGAGGGCAAGGGACTGGGCGATTTCGCCGCGCGTGGCCTGCTGTTGCTCGCGCTGGGCATCCTCTGGGCCCGCTGGTTTCCGATCATCAAGGATCTGTGGACCAGCAGCTTCGTCGCCGTGTCCAGCGGATTGTGCATGCTGCTGCTCGTCCTGCTGCAGGCGCTCGTGGCGCGCGGCTGGATGCCGCGGCCACTGTCCACCTTCTGCAGGGTGTTCGGCGTCAATGCGCTGCTGGTGTATGCGGTTCAGTTCCTCGCGCTCACGCTCATCGCAGTGCCGGTCATCGCCACGTGGCAGGTCTGGCTGAGCACGCAACTTCCGCCGGCCGCGGCGAGCCTCGCGCTGTCGATGGCCTACGTGGGATTGATATGGCTTGCCTTCGAGCCGCCCTACCGGATGGGCATACACTTCCGCCCATGAGTCAACCTGCATTGACGGTGTCGCACCTGCGAAAGCAGTACCGCAGCGTCACCGCAGTGGATGATGTGTCCTTCGAGGTGAAGCGCGGCGAGATCGTTGGCCTGCTGGGGCCCAACGGTGCTGGAAAGACGACCATCATCAACATGGTGCTGGGCGTGCTGGCGCCGAGCTCGGGCGCGATCAGCATCGCGGGGTACGATGTGGCCCGGCGGCGCAGTCAGGCGCTGGCCTGCACCAACTTCGCGGCCGTGTATGCGCCGCTTCCGGGCAATCTCACCGTCGAGCAGAACCTGCGCGTCTTCGGGCTGCTGCATTCGATCACCGCGATGAACGGGCGCATCGAGGAATTGCTGCGGGAATTCGACCTCACCGGTTTGCGCGATACCCGCTGCGGCCTGCTGTCCTCAGGCGAGCAGACACGGGCGGCCCTGGCCAAGGCCATACTCAATCACCCGCAGCTGCTGCTGCTCGATGAGCCCACCGCCTCGCTCGACCCATCGGCGGCGTTGCACTTGCGCGAGAAGACCCGCGCCCTGGCGACGGAAAAGAACTGCGGCATCCTGTGGACCTCGCACAACATGGCCGAGGTGGAGGCCGTGTGCGACCGCGTGCTGTTCCTGTCGCACGGCCGGCTGCTGCTGGAAGGGGACCCGCGCGCGTTGCCGAAGGAGCATTCGGCGGGGACGCTCGAGGAGCTGTTCATCCGCGTCATGACCGGTGTCTCCACGGCCTTCCTCGAGGATGTCTGATCACGCAACTTCCTGAACCTGTTTGCCTCGCCCCTCTCCATCCTCGAGTACGTCACCGGTCTCGTGCTCACCAGCCTTGCGACCGGCGTGCTGGGTGCGATCGTCATGGTCCTGCTCGCCGCGGCGGTTTTCGCGCTGCCGCTCACGCTGGTCGGCGCATCGGCGATCGCGTACCTGCTCATCCTGGTGGTCTTCGGCATCAGTCTCGGGATACTGGGCAGCGCCATGGTGTTGCGCTTCGGCCCCGCCTCCGAGTGGCTGATCTGGCCACTCCCCGCCATCCTGTCGCCCTTCGCCGGCGTGTTCTATCCCTTGAGCACATTGCCCGTGTGGATGCAGTGGGTGGGCCGTGCGGTGCCCGCTTCCTATGTGTTCGAGGGCTTGCGCTCGGTGCTGCTCGGCAAGGGAACTTCGGCGCCCCTGCTGGTCACCGGTGCGCTGGTGGCGGCCGTGGAGCTGGTGGCGGCGGTGAGCCTGTTCGCCGGCGTCCATCGGCGGGCAGTGAGCACGGGGTTGCTGGCGCGGTACAGCGCGGAATCGGCGGGGTGATGGTTGCGAGCTTCGCGCGCTCGCGGATAGGTCCACCTGCACGTTGATCCGCTCGCCGCAGTAGGGGCATCCCACATCCACGTTCTGTTGCAGGGCATCGCTGCCGGCTTCCTCGCCCGGTTCGCGGACGGGTTCGAGTCCGAAGAGGCGGTCGATGTCGGACAGCCCGGATTTGTGTTCAAGTCCAGCGACGTATCGCAGGTAACCTGCGTCGCTGCTGGAAGCGCTCCCCGAAGCCTCGTGGAACTTCGGCTCCAACAAACTTGTCGGAATACGGCAGTGCCGTATAATACCCATGTACACGTTTATCGAGACGCGTCTGTTTTCGCAAGCTGAGGTGGGCGGCCGAAGGTCGCGGCAAACGTGGAGGCTTTCGCGTCATCTACTACCTGCGCATTTCCGAGGGCGTAATCTGGATGTTGACGATGTACGCGAAGAACGTTTCGGAAAACATCTCGTTGCGGTTGCTGCGAGAGATTCGCGAGGAAATCGAAGATGCCTAAGCAAAAGCGTGACATCGGCCGGGAAATCCTCAGAGGCCTGCGCGAGCTGAAACGCGGCGACCACGGGCGGATCATCAACGTGCCGGACGTCTCGGCGGTCCGCGCCAAGACAGGCCTGTCCCAGAGCCAGTTCTCCGGGTTGCTGGGCGTCTCCGTCCGCACCTTGCAGGACTGGGAGCAAGGACGGCGCGCTCCATCAGGCGCCGCGCGAACGTTGCTGCTGATCGCCGATCGCAACCCGAGGTCCTTGCTCGATATTGCCTGAAGCCAGACTCGCCGGCCGCTGGATGGCACATCTGATGGGCAAGGCCGGGGGACGATCCACTTCCCTGGCCAAGCAGAACGCTGCACGCGCGAATGGTAAGCTGGGAGGCCGGCCACGCAAACGTCAGACACATATCGCATGACCACCTCCCGCCGCTCCTTTCTCCTGATGGCCGCATCCGCTTCCTGCGGCTCCGCGCTGGCCTCCGCCGCCAAGACCGCCACTGCCAAGGGCTCCACCGACAGCGCCCTCGACCTGCACAAGCTGATCCTCATCAACACCCTCGGCGGCCTCGAGGATCCGAACGAGCCCTTGACCGCAAATCCGGGTGACGCCCGCCCCACGGCTTCGGCGCGCGTCATCGCCGATGCGCGCCGCTCAGGGGTCACCGCCATCAACCAGACGATGGGCTACGTGTTCGGCGAGGGCGATCCGTTCACACAGACGGTGAGCGCGATCACCGCGTGGGATGCGCTGATCCAGGCGCATCCGCAGGACCTGCTCAAGGTGCTCTCGGTGGCGGACATCCATCGCGCCAAGGCCGGGGACAAGGTGGGCATCATCTACGGCTTCCAGAATGCCGCGATGCTCGGCGACAGGTCCGTGCGCGTCGATTTCTTCGCTGAACTCGGCGTGCGCATCTGCCAGCTCACCTACAACGGCGCGAACCGCCTCGGCGGAGGCTCGATGGCGCCGGAGCCTTCCGGGTTGACGGCCTTCGGGCACGACGTCGTTGGACGGCTGAATGCGCAGCGGCTGATCGTAGACCTGTCGCATAGCGGCCGGCAGATCTGCCTGGATGCGGCGCGCGCCTCGCGCCAGCCCGTCGCCATCACGCACACCGGCTGCCGCGCACTCACCGACCTGCCGCGCAACAAGACCGACGAAGAGCTGAAGCTGGTGACCTCGCGCGGCGGATACGTGGGTATCTACTTCATGCCCTTCCTGGCACTGGGACGCAACGCCACGGCCGAGGACGTCATCCACCATCTCGAGCACGCGCTGTCCGTGTGCGGCGAAGACCATGTGGGCATCGGCACCGACGGCTCATTCACACCCATCGACGACATGGACCGGTATCTGGCGGAGCTGGCCAAGCAGCACGAGCAGCGCAAGGCGGCTGGCATCGCGGCACCGGGCGAAAAGCCCGGCATCATGCCGTTCGTCCCCGAGCTGACGGGCCCCGACCAGTTCCGCTCGCTGGCGCAGCGGCTGCAGGCGCGCGGTCACACGGCGCGGCGCATCGAGAAGATCCTGGGTGGGAATTTCCTGCGCTTCGCGAAGGATGTCTGGGGCGCCTGAGCGGCGATCAGGTCTTCGACGCTTCGTAGATGCTCTGGATGGCGCCATCCAGTGCGTCATCGAACTGCGCATCGCTCTGCTGCGCGGTCAGCCCTTCGGTGAGCGCACGCGAGAAGCTCGCGATCATGCCGTGCTGCTTCGCCAGCTTCTTGTTGGCATCGGCGCGCGAGTAGCCGCCGGACAGCGCCACCACCTTCAGCACGCGCGGGTGCTTGACGAAATCGGCGTACAGGTCATCCTCGTTGGGCAGCGTGAGCTTGAGCATCACGAGCTGGCCGGCGGGCAGCGCGTCCAGGCCCTTCTTCAGCGAGGCCTTGAGCAGCTTCTCCGCGCCCGCCTTGTCGGGGCAGTGGATGTCCACCTCGGGCTCGACGATGGGCACAAGGCCCGCGGCGATCACCTGTTTCGCCACGGCGATCTGCTGGTCCACCACGGCCTGGATGCCGGCGGCATTGGCCTGCTTGATGACCGAGCGTTCCTTGGTGCCGAAGATGCCCTTGGACTTGGCCTTGGCCAGCAGCGCATCGAGCTGCGGCATGGGCTTCATGAGCTGCACGCCATCGGCCTCATCGGCCAGGCCCTTGTCGATCTTGAGGATGGGCACCACGCGCTTCACGTTCCACAGGAAGCTGGCGGTGGGCTGGCCCTGGATGTCACGGTCCATGGTGGCTTCGAACAGGATGGCCGCGACGAGGCGGTCGCCATTGAAGGCGGGGCTCGTGATGATGCGGGTGCGCATCTGGTGGATGAGGTCCATCATCTGCGCATCGCCCGAGTACAAGGACTCGGCGATGCCGTACAGCTTCAGGGCCTTCGGCGTGCTGCCGCCGCTCTGGTCGAGCGCGGCGATGAAGCCGGACTGGGTGCGGAACTTGGTGGTCTGTTGTTCGAACTGGCTCATGGGCATCCTCGCGAGAAATCCATCGATGGTTGTCGGAAACCCGGAAGTGTACCTCTCCTTAAGGCCGCCGGCGCATCAGCGAATCCCGGTGATGCCGGGTGGGTGGCCCGCAGGCACCATAATTCCGCGGTGTCTTGCGACAGGGGACGCGATCCGGCGCAGAATACGTCTCATCCGGGACGGAGGCGCCACCCATGTCCATCAGCGACGAACTGTCGAAGCTCCATGATTTGCACCAGCGAGGCGGCCTGTCCGACGAGGAATTCGCGCGCGCCAAGGCACGGCTCATCGACACGCTGCCGCAGGAGCCCGCTGGCCGCGTCCTGGCGGCCGCCAATGCCTGGCGCCGCAGTCGCCAGGATGCCTGGTTCGGCGGTGTGTGCGGCGGCATCGCCCGCGCCACCGGCCTCGAGTCCTGGCTGGTGCGGCTGCTGTTCTGCTTCCTCGCGCTGTGCGGTGGCGCGGGGCTGGTCATCTACCTGCTGATCTGGATCTTCGTGCCGGCGGAGTGAGCGCCGCACCCGGCGCCGCGGCATGAGCGGCGACGCTGCGCAGGCGGCGGCTGAGTTGCCGCCAGCGTCGCTGGAAGCGGCGGCAGCGCTTGCGCTGGCGATCCCGTGCGCGCCGCGCCGCGCGTTCGTGGTGTTCGAGCAGCCGGCCCATCAGCAGCAGCGTCGCCGGCGCGAAGCGCTGATCCGGGGAGGACGCCATCGCCTTCAGGCTGTCGCTGGACACGGCGGCATCCTGCAGCGCGCCGAGGGTGTCCTGCCAGCGGCGCAGCGCCTGCAACGCACGCTCGGCGCGCCGGTGATACAGCGGCGTCACGGTCTCGAGCAGATAGCGCAGCTTCTTGAGCCGGCGCCTCACCCGGTGGTAGTCGGCCGGCGAGGAATCCGTGCCGAGTCTGCGCGCGGCCTTGCGCACCTTGCGGCAATGCGCCTCGAGCACGCCGGGTGCGGCGATGAGCACCGGCTCCCCGCTGGCCGCCTGCGCACCGCTCGCACTGTCATCCAGCACCTGCGCCAGGCACTCGAGCGTCCGGTGCGTCGCGGGAACATCCAGCTCCTGCAGGAGACGCGTGTGCGCGGCACGGCGCGCATCGCGAAGATGGCTACCCAGCGGCTCGAGTGTCTCGCGCTCGAGCGGGTTCATGCGATGCGCGAACCCCTCGAGATCCTCCAGCGCGACGTCCAGGTCCCGCACCTCGCCGAGCGCCCGCAACAATGGCTTGAAGCTCGCGCGCAGCTGGAACAGCGGGCCGGGCAGGTGCGCGCGAAACTCACCGAGGATCGCATCCAGGCGCCGGCCCGCATTGCGCAGTTCATGCACGGCTCGAGGATCATCGCCGAGCCTCGCGCGCGGTTCCTGTGCGTGCCAGGCCGACAGCTGCCGCCGCAGGTTGGCGAATGCCACCTGCTGCAGCGTCATGCCGGCATGCACGATGGTGGGTTCGAACACCCGCGGGGAGGCTGGCGAGAGTCCCGTCGATCGCAATCCCTGCTCGAACTTCGAATCCGTGGCCGGGGTCAGTGCGCATTCGGTGCGCAGCGTCTCGACCAGCGCGGGCAGGGCCTCATCCGGCACATTGATCGCCTCGACCTCGACGCGACGCAAAGCGCCGCCGGCGCCCTGGCCTTCCGGGGACGTGAACCCGGATTCGTCGAGGTCGATCTCGGCCAGCGCAGGGTCCGCATCCGGCCGGCGCACCGCGTAACGCTGGCGCACGGTGTGCACCTCGAACAGCGGCCGCAACGCATTCGAGCCACTCACGGCGCGCACGCGCGAGCCCACCGGCCCCGGGGCGTGCGCCAGCGTCCGCGGCGTCGCTTCGGGCAGGGATTCGCTCACCTCGAAGCGGTCGGCCCTCGCATCGCTTGCCGGTTCCAGCGACTTGAGCGTGGCCTCGACCTTGCGGTCCTGCGCCCGCAGCCGCAGCGCAAGGCCAGCCCGATGCAGGCGCCAGTCATCGGTGTCGAGGTAGGTGTCGTGGATCTCGAGCGTGGACAAGGGCTCAATCACCAGTCCCTCGAGCCGCGGGTTCCCCTCCAGCCAATGCCGGACGGCCGCGAGGTCGTTGCACTGGAGCTGCCACTCGATCTCGCGATTGCCGCGGCCGGCGGATTCCGGGGTTGATTCGCTCATGGGACGGCAGGCTCCGGTGCGACGGCCGGCGCGGGCGACCTTTGCCGGCGCCGGCCTTCATCATGGTAGGCCAAATCTCGAGGACGGCGGCTCCGGCTGCCCGGTCATCAGCCGGTCTGGCTGGCCGCCAGATCCCGCCATCGACGGCGCCATCGGAGGTTCCCTGCATCGCGCGTGGGATTGTGGGTAAACTATTCTCGATAGCAACTGGCTCCCGTGGTCAACCCTAGCCATGAGCGGTCTCGCGCACGCGTATCTGCCTTCCGCGCTCGACGATGATGCCTGGGAAGATCTCCTGAGCTTCATCGAGGAACGGCGCGTCATTCCCATCGTCGGGCCGGAGCTCCTGCAGGTGAACACCGATCGGGGCTCCCGCCTGCTGTATGACTGGCTGGCGGAGAAGCTGGCGGCGCGGCTGAACGTGGACGTGAGCTCGCTGCCCCAGCCGTACACGCTGAATGATGTGGTGTGCTGGTTCCTGGCGGCGCGGGGACGGCGCGAGGAAGCCTACGTCCGGCTGCGCAGCATCCTCAAGGATGCCAGCTTCGAGGCGCCTTCAGCCTTGCGCAAGCTGGCGGCGATCACCGACTTCGACCTGTACGTCACCACCACGTTCGATCCGCTGCTGGAGAACGCGATCAACCAGGAGCGCTTCCAGGGAGCCGCCTCCACCGACGTGCTGTCCTACGCCCCCAATCGCGTCACCGACCTGCCGTGCGAGCGCGACCGCCTGCAGCGGCCGGTGGTCTACCACCTGTTCGGCCGGCTCTCCGCCTCGCCCACTTATGTCATCTCGGACGAGGATCTGCTCGAGTTCATCTGCGCGCTGCAGAGCGAGCACCTTGCACCCGAGAAGCTGTTCCACGAGCTCGAGCACAACCACCTGCTGTTCATCGGCTCGAGCTTCACCAACTGGCTGGCGCGGCTGTTCCTGCGCATGGCCAAGCGCCAGCGGCTCTCGGATCCGCGGGATGTGGGCGAGGTGCTCGCCGACGGCCACTCGGGCGAGGATGCGCGGCTGGTCGCCTTCCTGCAGCAGGTGAGCGTGCGCACGCGCATCTACATGGGCGCGGATCGCTTCGTGGACGAGTTGCACCAGCGCTGGTCAGCTCGGCGCAAGCCGCCGGCCCAGTCCCTCGCCGCCACGGCTCCCGCCCGGTTCATGCCACCCGCGCGCGAGATGCCGGACAATGCCGTGTTCATCAGCTATGCGCGCGATGACCTCGCCGCCGTCCAGCAGATCAAGGCCGGACTGGAGGCGGCGGGCATCACCACCTGGTTCGACATGGAAAGGCTGGAAGCCGGCGATGACTATGATCGCAAGATCCGCAACAACATCGCGCGCTGTTCGTATTTCATCCCGGTGGTGTCGGCGAGTACGCAGCGCCGGCTCGAGGCTTATTTCCGGCGTGAGTGGAGCTATGCCATCGACCGGGCACGCAACATGGCCGATGGCGCGCTGTTCATCCTGCCGGTGAGCATCGATGCGACCAGCGCCGGCGAGGCGCTGGTGCCCGACAAGTTCAAGTCGCTCCAATTCAATCACCTCCCCGGGGGCGAGGTGACGCCGGAGTTCGCGCGGCGGCTGGCTGACTTCCTGCGGGCACGGCAGTCTTGAGCGCCGTGCCCACCCCGCGCGCGGATTCCTCGGTCGATGACCGCAATCCCTGGCTGGGCCTCGCCTCCTTCACCGAGGAGACGCGCGAGTACTTCCACGGCCGGGAGGAGGAAGTGGCGGAGCTCGCGCGCCGCGTGCAGCGCAAACTCCTGACCGTGCTGTTCGGGCAGTCGGGCCTGGGCAAGACCTCCATCCTTCGCGCCGGACTCGTGCCTCGGCTGCGTTCGCAGGGCTACTGCCCCGTCTACGTGCGCATCGACTACGCGCGACACGCGCCCGAACCGGCCGAGCAGATCAAGCAGGCGATCGCGCGCACCGCGCAGCAGTCGGGCCAGTGGACGCAGGCCGGTGTCGCGGTGCAGGGCGAGTCGCTATGGGAATTCCTGCATCATCGCGACGATGTGCTGCGCGATGCGGGCGGGCAGACGATCATCCCGCTGCTGATCTTCGACCAGTTCGAGGAGATCTTCACCCTCGCCCAGACCGATGACTTCGGCCGCGCGCGCGCGGCACGCTTCATCGCGGATCTCGCCGATCTCGTCGAGAACCGCCCGCCGAAGGAGCTGGAGGCCCGGCTCGAGCACGACGATACGGCGGCCGAGCAGTTCGACTTCGCGCGCGGTGACTACCGTGTGCTGATCGCCCTGCGCGAGGACTACCTCGCGCCGCTCGAGGGGCTGAAGGCGGTGATGCCCAGCATCACGCAGAACCGGCTGCGTCTCGCCCGCATGACCGGCGCGCAGGCCCTCGCCGCCGTGATGCGCCCGGGCAAGGGGCTGGTGACCCAGGATGTGGCCGAGGCCATCGTGCGCTTCGTCGCGGGTGGTGCGGAGCTCGCCAATGCGGAGGTCGAGCCCTCGCTCCTCAGCCTCATCTGCCGCGAACTCAACGACGCGCGCATCGCGCAGGGCCGCGGCGAGATCTCCCTCGACCTGCTGGAGGGCTCGCGCGCCAGCATCCTGTCGAACTTCTACGAGCGGGCGCTGGCCGACCAGCCGCCGGCGGTCCGGCGCATCATCGAGGACGAACTGCTCACGGAGTCGGGCTTTCGCGAGAACGTCGCCGAGGAGAAGCTGACCGGCAGCTTCGTCGCGGCCGGTGCCGCGCCCGGCACGTTGCCCGTGCTGGTGAACCGCCGGCTGCTGCGCATCGAGGAGCGGCTCGACGTGCGTCGCGTCGAGCTCACCCATGACGTGCTGTGCGGGGTGGTCAAGGCCAGCCGCGACCTGCGGCATGAACGCGAGGCCCGCGATGCCAGCGAGCGGCAGCTCGCCGAGCAGCGGGCCCGCGAGCAGGCGGCGCGCAAGGCGATGATGCGCGCGCGGCAGGTGGCCGGCTTCTGCGTGGCGTTGGCGCTGGGCGCCATCGCCGCGGCCATCCTCGCCTATGTGAGCACGCAGCGGGCGCATCGAGCCGAGCGGCAGGCGCAGGAAACCCGCCAGCTCGCCGAGCGAGCGCGGGGCCAGGCCGAGCAGTTGCTCGGCTACCTGACCGAAGACTTTTCGCACGAGATGGAATCCGTGGGCCGGCAGGACGTGCTGTCGGAACTGGCTCGCCGCCAGGTGGAGTACTTCACCTCGCTCCCCGACTCACTCAAGGGTCCGGACACGCGACGCAACGGCGGCCTTGCCATGGTGCAGTATGCGGCGGCGCTGCGGCGGCTGGGCCGCAACGATGATGCCGGCAGGCTGGCACGGCAGGCTATCGCACTGCTCGAGGACCTGCGCCGGCAGGGAGATGGGTCGGAGCGCTCGCTGATCGCACTGGCCAAGGCCTACGACACGCAGGCCTCCATCCTGAGCGAGAAGCAGAGTCCGGACACCCTGCCTTCGCAACGCAAGGGCCTGGCACTGCTGAAGGTCCCGGCCGAGGCGCCGGGCGCCAGTACCGCGGTCCGGCGCGCCAACATCGAGCTGCTCACCGGTCTTGCCTACCAGCTGATGCGCGTTTCCAACTACGAGGCCGGGCACGAGGCCGCCACGCAGGCCATGGCGATGGCGGAGCGGAGCGGTGCCGCCGATCCCGCCAACACCGACATGGCGGCGCTGTACCTGTATGCGGCCGCCTGGGACGTGCAGGACCTGTTCAGCCTCGGCCGCAACGAGGAGGCGATCCGGCTGGGAAACCAGGCCTACGTGCGTGTCGACCAGGTGCTCGCGCACCGGCCGAACCATCTGCTGGCGCTGAAGGCCCAGCAACTCATCGGCTCGAACCTCGGCTATGCGGCGCTCGATGACCTGCGCCTGGCGGAAGCCACGGTGTCCTTCAAGCGAGCACTCGCCTCCTCGCAGGTGCTGTCGCGCCTGGATCCCAACAACCGCGTCATCCAGTTCAACCTCGGCGTCACCGTGGCCTCGATCGGCGATGCACTCTGGCAGTCGGGCCGCGTCCGCGAGGGCCTCGTGCAGGAGCGTGCGGCGCTCGCCTATTTTTCGGGGCCTCGCAAGGCCGGGTTCGTATCCGCCGACGGGTTTGGCCGCCGTGGAACGGTCTACACGCGCTCCGTCGACGTGGGGGATACCGCCACCCTCGGGCAGCAACGTACCGAGATTGCGCTGGACATGGATTTCCTGGCCCGGCAGGAGAACTCCGGAAGCGCGCTGGTCGAGACCTCGCGCTGCATCGTGCACTGGATCGACGCCGAGGCAGACCGCATTCGGTCGCAGGACACCGAGGCTTTCGACGCCATCGAGGGCTGCGTCGGTACCCTGCACGGATTGAAGGTGAAGGGTGACCTCGAGACCTTCGCACGGCAAGCCTCGCTGTTCTACGGCGAGCGCACCCTGGGCGAAGCCGCGCAGGCGCTCGGCCGTTACGAGGTGGCGGAGAAGCACCTGCGGGCCGCGCTGGAAGCACGCAAGACCTATCCGCTCGCTGCGAAGTCGGATTTCCGTGATCAGGGCGAAGCCTCGACCTGGCTCGCGATGGCGCTCGCGGCCCGAGGCCGGATGCAGGAGGCACGCAGCGTCATCCTTCCCGTGGTGGCGTACGAGCGCAAGCTGCAGTCGCAGAATCATGGCGATGTGTGGGTGAAGCTCGAACTCGCGACTGCGCTGTACGCCCAGTCCCTGTGCGATGAGGGCCAGCGCAGCGCCATGCGGCGCGAAGCGAAGGCGCTGATCGACTCGTTGCCGGCGGAGATGCGCTCGCTGTTGAGCGTTCGCCGCTGGCAGGCGCGCATCGCAACCGGATCACCGACGTGAGTGATGACAGCTCGCGAGTGTTCCGCGGCAGCGGCCAGCCGGGCAGCAATGGGCAGGTGGCATCGCTTGCTCACCGGCGCAGGGCGCGAAAGCTGGAGCGTGAAGTGCAGGTGCGCTTCGCGCGCACGGACTGCGTGGTGCGCACCCGCGAAGGATCGGTCGCCGCTCATCCGGGAGATGCCATCATCACCGGCACCGCAGGCGAGCAATGGCGGGTCTCGCGTTCCCATTTCGACGACAAGTACCGGCCGGGTCCGGGTACCGCGAACGGCGCCGATGGCGGCTACCTGAGCCGGCCCTATGAGATCCACGCGGTGCGGATGGAGGAACGCTTCGAGGTCCTGCTCACCGATGGCGTGTCGCGGCTGAGCGGCCGCGAGGGCGACTGGCTGGTCGACTACGGTGACGGGAGCTTAGGCATCGTCGCGCCGGAGATCTTCGACGGCACCTACGCGCTGGTCGATTGATGATGGCGCTGCACCAGGCCATCCAGCGCGTGCTGCTCATCGGGGCGAAGCTGGACCTGCCGCCACCGCCCCCCGAAGCGTCGGCGCCGGCTGCATTGCAGCCCCTCATCGATGCCATCGCACCCCGGCATCGCATCTTCGACGAGCGCGCGATTCACTTCGGCCATCGTTACCGCAGCGGCTTCTGGGCCATCTACCTGCTCTCCGCGCTGGCCGTGCTGTGCGCGGTGCTGCCATTGGCGCTGGGCTGGGACAATCCGCGCTATGGGTATCACCCGCTCGCCGGCTACTGGGCGTTGGCCGAAGTGGCCCTCATCCTCACGGTGGCGGCAATCTACTGGCTGGGGCATCACCGCGACTGGCAGGGCCAGTGGCTGGCGGCGCGCACCACGGCCGAGCTCACCTGGTACCTGCCGCTGGTCGCGCCGCTGGTGGACTTCGAACGCAGCGGCGAGGAAGCCAGTGACGACATCGACTGGTACGCGCGGGTGTTCGACCCCGGCCAGCACCTGCGCGGCTCCGCCGATCTCGAATCCCTGTGCCGCGAGATGGAGCCGCTGGCGCGCGACTGCGTGCGGCGCGCCTGGGGTGATGCGGGGTTCCCGCGCGACTACGCGCGGTGGACGCTGGGCGTGCTGCTCGCGCAACAGCACTATCATCGCCTCGTCGGCCTTCGCAACCGGGCCCTGCAGCAACGCGTGCACCGGATCAATGGCGTGCTGTTCGGCCTGACCGCGGTGGGCGCGCTCGCCCACCTGCTCCTGCACACGCTGTGGCTGTCACTGGTGACGACGTTCTTCCCGGCGCTCGGCGCCTCTCTGCATGGCGCGCTGGCGCAGTCGGAAGCCTACCGCCTGGGACAGGGTGCCGAGCGGCTGGTGAATGATCTCGGTGCGGCGTCGGACCGGATCCGCTACGCCATCCCCGTGCAGGCAGCACCGGCGCCCGCGGGCGTCATCCGCGATGCCATCGAGGCGGCGCTTGCGATCATCCTCGAGGAGCATCAGGACTGGCACCTGCTGGTGCGGCCACATCACCTGCCGCTGGCCTGAACCTCGCGCGAGCTCACCCGTCAGGCAGTCGCGCCCGGGAGCACTCCCGTCAGGGAGCCACGCCCCGGTCAGGGAGTCGCGCCCCGATCAGGGAGTCGCGCCCAGCTTGCCGCTCCGGAAGCTGCCGTTCATGAAGTAGTCGCCCTTGCAGATCCACTCGCCGTGGACCTTCGACCACAGGAACAGGATGGCGAAGGTGAAGGGCTTGGTCTTGCCATCGGTGGGCGTGACGTGGAAGTCCGCCCAGTCCCAACCGGCGTTGCCATTCACGTAGGTGTGCACCGAGTCGATCTTGACCAGGCTCGATTTCACCACCTCTTCGTACAGCGGCCGGATCTGGTCACGGCCGATGAAGATGCCTTCGCCCTCGCCCACCGAGATGACGTCCTCGGCGTAGAACTTCGTGACGATGGTCTCGGCATCGTGGGCAGCGAAGGCCTTTTCCTTGATGTCGTACTTGGCGCGGATGGCCTTCTGGAAAGCCGCGAGCGCGGGGCTCGGCGTGGAGGCTGCCGCCCCGGCCGAGGCGGCCGAGGCGGGCGCCGCAGGAGCTGCCGCCGTCGCGGAAGCCGACGGGGAAACCGCCGGGGATGCCGCCGCGGAATTGGCCGACCTCGCGGCCGGGACGAGCACAAGCAGCACGATCAAACCGAAACCGATCAAGGTCTTCATGTCAGGCAACCTCCAGGATCTGTTCACCCGCACGGGCGCCCTCTTCGGCCGCCGTTTCCCACATCTGCGCCCCCGACAGTTCCGAATGTCCGAAGGACAGCCGTTCGAAGCGCTTGCGCAGCACCGCGGGCGGTGCGGGCTGGCCGTCCTTGCCGGTGAGGAAATACGGCGGATCGACGACGTAGGCATGGCCCCAGCGGTTGGAGATGATGCCGGCGATGTCGCGATCAGCGTTGAAGCCGGCGTCCCCGAACATCTTGGTGAACTGCTCGCGCACGGCGCTCTCGATGTGCGCATAGCTCATGCCGAAGAGCTGCATGCGCGCCGCCGTGCACTGCTGCGGGAAGGGCACGCCCGGCAGCGGGAAGGGGTTGTACATGGTCAGCACCGTGGGCTTGGACGGATCCAGCGGCTGGGTCACCTGGCCCGGGATCTCCAGGTTCCGCCGCAGGCTGGTCCACCAGCCGATGCCTTCGAACCAGCGCGCCGAGGCGATGCCCAGCTTCTCGAGGAACTTCCAGTTGCGCACCGCGACGTTGATGACGTGCATCGGGGCATGGTGGAAGGCGTTCATGGCGGTGCGGACGTCCGGCGACACGTCGGTGCAGATGTGACGGTTGGCATGCTGCGGAGAGCACATCACCGCGGCCTTGGCATGCACCTTGTACAGCTTGCCGCCGCGCAGATAGGTGACCCACACGCCCTTCGCCGATCCCGGGGGACCGTCGTGTGTGATCTGCACGACGGTGGAGGAGAGTCGCATGCGCACGGGTTCGTGCGCCTTGTCCAGCGCCTGCCACTGCACGGCACCGTTGATGATCTCATTCGTGGTCGTGCCGCCCGCGATGGCGGCCGGCATGATCTTCTTGAGGAAATGCCGCGCCGTGCCGGCGTGGCCGCCGGGAAAGGTCGCGAGGTAGACGGAGTCGGTGGGGTCCGCGCCACCGTTCTGGTAGCGGTAGTAGCCGACGACCCCGGGCTGCATATAGTTGTAGGCGGAGAGCGCCGAGATGACATCAGCTCCCAGACCACAGCCCATGGCCGCCATGACCGGGTTCTGGTACTTCAGGATCTCGGGCAGCACGTCCGCGGGGATGCCCATGACGTCCTTGAGGTAGCTCTCGTAGGTCATGCTGTCGAGCCAGCGTTCCCAGTCATCGCGCCGCGGCGGCGTGCGGTTCAGGTCCATGTCGACGAAGGCTTTCTTGGCGCGCTCGCTGATGGGTGCGTCCCGAAAGCCGTTGTGCCAGGCATTGCGCACCCAGCCCTTTCCCTCATAGAAATAGCCGATGTCCGAGCGCTCCCAGCCGACGTGCATGGGCGTCCAGGCATCCTCGGGCACCAGGATGTCGCGCGACAGGCCGGTGGGCTTCTGGTAGGTGAACTCGGGAGGCAGGCCGATATCTTCGGCGAAGTGCGACCAGAAGTGCGCCTCCTTGGCCTTGGCGAAGGGCACGACGATGCCCGTTGCTCCTTGCGGTGCGGTCAGATGGTAGCCGTCGACCTCGAACTCGTTCTGCTTGGCCTCCCCGCCGAAGATGGGGTGCGGGTCGAGCATGAGCACCGTGCCATTGGGCCGGCCCTTGCGGTACGCCCAACAGGCCGACAGTCCCGACATGCCGCAGCCCACGACCACCACGTCCGGCCGTTCGCCGGTGTCCACGGCGCTCTTCAACGCCCGTTGGTACTTCTGGTTGCGCAGCGCATCGTGGAGGGCGTTCACCACCTCGTGGGTGTTGCCGTTGGAGCGGGCGTAGTCGCCGATGCCGCCGGGCCCGGTCCAGTCGGGGCCGAGGCCATCGAGCGGCACGGGGAGCGTCTGTGCCTGCGCCGCACGGTTGGAAGGCGCCGCCATGCCGAGGAGCGCGGCGCCGGCACCGACGAGCGTGCCGCCGACGAAATCCCGGCGCGTGATATCGGCGCCAACGTGGTCTTTCCTGCTGGTCATTGGTGCTGCTTCCCCGGGGAATGTTGTGCAGGGTACTGGAAAACCGATACACTCGTATTGGTATAATCTAAGCCCCGGCCGCCACTCTCGTCAACAGCCATCTCAGGACCTGGACTGCTCCCGCACCAGCACCGCTTCGACGACCATGCGCTACACCCTCCAGAACCCCACCCACCGGCCCTTCGATGAAGGCGCGGCCACGCTGCGCATCGCGCGCGCGGCAAAGCGCGTGTTCCTGAGGTCGGGAGGGTCGAAGTTCAGCATGCGCACCGTTGCGGTCGAGGCCGGCATGAGTACCGGCGCGCTGCAGCACTTCTACCCGAAGCGCGACAAGCTGCTGGCGGCGATGCTCGAATTCATCGTCAACGAGTACGAGCAAGGCTACGAACAGGTCTTCAGCCGGCTGCCGTTCAACGGAGAGGCGCGGCTGCTCGGCGCCGTCGACTATCTGTCAGGGGATATCTGGCGCACCGAAACGCGGCAGTTCTTCTTCTCGCTGTGGGCCTTGAGCTGTCACAACAAGTTGGCCGCGGGACTCATGTATGACATCTACACGCACCATTTCCGGCGTCTGGCAGGCTTCGTCGGTGCCGCCCGCCCCCGTTTGAGCGAGGAGCGCTGCCTGCAGATCGCGTACCAGATTGCCGCGATGGTCGAAGGGTTCATGGTCTTCACCGGACCCGGAAGTCGGCACTTCGCGGCCAAGGCGTTGCCGGGAAAGCTGATCAAGCAGGCGGTGATCGACCTGCTCGATTCGGGAGCAGCGGCACCTGTACGCGCGACAGGACGAAGCTCTTCTGGGAGCCCATGACCTCGAACAACAGTTTCTTGTCCTTCCGGGAAAGAGTGGAGAAGAATTCACAGATCCAGGTTTCATGTGCCTTGGCCACGGTTGCGAACTGTCGTCGTCCCTTGGCCGTGAGCCGAACCAGGGAGGCGCGACGGCTGCTCGGATCGGCCATTCGCTCTACGTACCCTTCCGCCTCGAGTTCATCCACCAGCCCCGTGGTGTTGCCGGTGGTCACCATCAGGCGATTGGACAGTTCGCCCATCCGCATGCCGGACTCGACCGCGTCGAGTTGGGACATGAGATCGAAGCGGGCAAGGCTCATTCCGAATGAGGTTCGCAGGCGCCGGCGCAACTCATTGAGAATCAGCTTGTGCAGCGCCATCATCCGCAGCCAAAGACGCAGGTCCTGATGATCGACTTCGACGGCTCGGGTCTCGAAATCGTCGACCAGCGGTATACCGCCAGGCGTGCTGCGTGAATGAACCATGTACGTCCTCGCTATTCCGCCCCCTCCTTTCCTGGCGCCGGAGAGAAAAGAGCGAGCTTGCCCTTCGCATCATCCCATTTCTTCGCATCCGATGGCGGCTCTTTCCGCTTCGTGATATTGGGCCACACCTTCGCATACTCACCATTCAGGGCCAGCCAGCTCCCGAGATCGGGGCCTGTATCCGGCACGATCGCCTTGACGGGACATTCGGGCTCGCACACCCCGCAGTCGATGCACCCGACGGGGTCGATGACCAGCATGTTCTCCCCTTCGAAGAAGCAGTCGACAGGGCACACCTCGACGCAATCGGTGTACTTGCACTTGATGCAGCTTTCGGTAACCAGGAATGTCATGACAGCACCACCCGCTCCGGACTGGCCGGCGCAGGGTCATCACCAGCTTCCAACCCCGGCCAGTCAGGCGCGACCATCCGCCGCTTTCCGTCAGGCGTCTTCTTGACGCCGGGGCAGTCCAGATCGATCTTGTCCCAGAGCTGGCAGGTGACGACCTTGTGCTTCTGATCGAGACCCTCGCAGTAATTGGTGAACTCACAGGTCCTGACGCTATCGCCCCGGCCCGATTTGAGCTTCAGGAGCCAATCCGGGTCGGCCAGTGATTGTCGAGCCGACCCCACGACATCGCAGGCGCCATCCGCGAGCATCTTCTCGGCGAAGTCGAAATTGTGCACGCCGCCGGCGCAGATGATCGGTGTCTGCAGCCCCGCCTCTCGAATGGCGCTGCGGATCTGCTTCGTGGCATCGATATTGCGGCCGAACGGCCCTCGTTCATCGGAAATGTACTGGGGCATGCATTCATAGCCGCTGGGGCCCGTATACGGGTATGAGGACGCGCCGATGCCGGGTTGCCTGGCGTCGTCGAACTTCCCGCCGCGCGAGGTGGAGATGAAGTCCATTCCGGCCCTGGCGAATGCCACTCCGAAGAATGCCGCGTCACCGACGTCGCTTCCGCCTTCGATGCATTCATCGGCGAGGAAGCGGCACCCCACCACGTATTCCGGTCCCACCCGCGCCCGCACCGCTGCGTAGACCTCGAGCGGCAAACGTACGCGGTTCTCACGGGCGCCGCCGTAGCCATCTTCGCGGGTATTCTTGCGGGAAAGAAACGATGCCATCGTATAGGCATGGGCGTAGTGCAGCTCGACGCCATCAAAGCCCGCCTGCTTCGCGCGCTGCGCTGCGTCGGCAAACAGCCCCGGAAGCACCGCCGGCAGCTCCCGGATCTGCGGAACTTCCACATCGGTGATGCGTTCCCGATGGCCGAACTCGAGCGACTCCATTTCGCGCTCGCTCAGCACCGCGGCCAGCTCTTCACGCTTCATCCCGGCCAGCCTGCGGCGAATCACCTCATCGGCAGCGTGATCGAACGCCGCCCGATGCGCCTCGGTGAGCACGAGGAAGCGCTCGAAATATTTCGTGGGATCGGGGCGGCGTCGGATGGACAGGAAGTCGATCAGCTGAATGAACAGCCGTGTGTGGCCGCCGCTCGCCTGGCGCACGGCCTCGACCAGGCGCCGCAAACCCGGGATGAACCGATCATCGCCGATGCGCATCAATGGCCCGCTCGCAACGTCGCGAATTCCGGTCGCCTCGACGACGATGGCGCCGGGCCGGCCACGCGCGTAACGCGCATACCAGTCGATCACCTCGTCGGTGACGAAACCCTGCTCCGTTGCCCTCCAGGGAACCATCGCGGGAACCCAGGTGCGCTGCTCCAGCATGACCGGGCCGATCTGAACGGAGGAAAAGAGGCGTGATGCCGTCGCCTCCTCGCGCGTCGGAACATGGCCGATGGTCGGCACATGGTGAATACGCTGCGGAGGTCTCCACATGGTTGCATGCGTCCATCAAGGCTTGATCGTCGTTAGCTTATATGTCAACATTTTAGTTGTCAACTAATGAAACGTGCAATGAATCAAGGGAGCCACGCATGAACGCAACCGCCGCAGCACTCGCAATCGAAACCGCGTACGTCGTTCCGGCGGGGGTTCACGCCCAGGAGGTGGTATCGGTTCATCACTACACCGACCGCCTGTTCTCCTTTCGCATCACCCGGCCGCCGAGCTTCCGGTTTCGCTCAGGCGAATTCGTCATGATCGGCTTGCCCAATGCCGCCAGGCCCGTGTTCCGCGCCTATTCGATCGCCAGCCCCGCCTGGGACGATGAGCTGGAGTTCTTTTCCATCAAGGTGCCGAACGGTCCGCTGACCCAGCACCTGCAGAAGATCCAGCCCGGAGACACCGTGCTGATGCGCTCGAAACCCACCGGCACGCTGGTACTCGATGCGCTCACCCCGGCCAGCCGGCTCTGGATGATTTCAACGGGAACCGGCATTGCACCCTTCGCCAGCCTGATGCGCGATCCGGACACCTACGAACGGTTCGACAAGGTCATCCTCACGCATACCTGCCGGGAGGTGGCCGAGCTCGCTTATGGCGAGCAGTTGGCGAGAAATCTCGTCGAGGATCCGTTGGTTGGCGAGCGCGCCGTCGGTCGCTTCGCCCATTTCGCCTCGGCCACGCGTGAGGCCTACGTGCGCATGGGCCGCATCACCGATCTGATCGAAAGCGGAAAGGTCTTCGACGAGCTGGGTGTGCCGACATTCGATCCAGCGCTTGATCGAGTGATGATTTGCGGCTCGATGGGCCTGAACCACGCCCTCAAGACGCTGTTGGCGGAGGCCGGTTTCAAGGAAGGCTCCAATGCCATGCCGGCCGAGTTCGTCATCGAACGGGCATTCGTCGGCTAAACGCGGCCAACCAGGCGCGGCTGGCCAGGCGCGGCCGGCCAGGCGCGGCCGGCGAGGCGCCCCCGGCTAACCGCCCCGGCTGGTGGCGGCGCCGCCGCTCAGGCCGGCGCCTTCTGCTTGTGCCACCCGGCGAGCTGATTGCCCACCGGCAGCTCGCGCACGCGCACGCCGGTGGCCGCGAAGATGGCATTCATGATCGCCGCGCCCGAGGGCGGCACGCCCGGCTCGCCGATGCCGCCGGGCAGGCCTTCACTGGGCACCAGGTGCACATCCACCACGTGCGGCGTGCCTGCCATCCGCGACACCAGGTAATCGTGGTAATTGCTCTGCACCACCCGCCCCTTCGCGAAGCGGATCTGGCTGTACAGCACGTTGCTCATGGACATGACCACGGCGCCTTCCATCTGCGCGCGCGCCTTGCCGGGGTTCGCGATGAAGCCCGCATCCACGGCGGCCGTGGCACGTGGCACGCTCACCGCGCCCTGCTCGTCCACCTCCACCTCCACCACCATGGCCGCGTAGGTGAGGAAGCTGCGCAGCATCGCGATGCCGCGGCCGCGGCCCTTCGGGAGCGGTGTTCCCCAGCCGGACTTCTGCGCCGCGATGCGCAGCACGTTCTTGGCGCGCGCGCTGTCGAGGGGATGATCCGCCCAACTGCCGTCGTAGTTGCTCGCCGGCGGGGCGAGCCCGTCCTTGGACAGGTCCACGCGGCGATCCGGGCCGAGCAGCTCCAGCCACATCTGCAGCGGATCCTTCTTCGTCGCGTGCGCGAGCTCATCGACGAAGGAGCCGATGGCGAAGCCGTGATGGATGGCATTCACCGAGCGGAACCAGCCGATGCGCGCATGTGCCGTGGCGGGACAGACTTCCACGCTGATGGCCGGGATGTTGAACGGCAAATCGCTCGCACCATTGGTGAGATCGTCGGGGTCGGCCCCGGTCACGCCGGGCGCGAAGGTGGCGGAGATCGGCGGATAGGCGCTGCGATGCCGCCAGGCGATGACCCTGCCGGATGCGTCCAGGCCCGCTTCCAGCCGATGGGCGGCGACACTGTGGTAGTAGCTGTGCTGCAGGTCATCCTCGCGGGTCCACTGCACCCGCACCGGTGCGCCGACCTCGCGCGCGAGCCAGGCGGCCTCGCAGACGTAGTCGGGCTTGGACTTGCGGCCGAAGCCACCGCCCAGCAGCGTCACGTGCACCGTCACCTTCGACACGTCCAGCTTCAGGTACTCGGCGATGCTCTTGCGCGCATCGAAGGGCGACTGCGTGGGCGCCCAGGCCTCGATGGTGCCGTTGAGGGTCCGCGCCACCGCCGCGACGGGTTCCATCTGCGCATGCGCCAGGTGCGGCATGTAGTACTCGGCGGAGACGCGCCGCGCTGCGCCCTTGAGCGCAGCGTCCGCCTTGCCGACCGTGCGGCCAGGCTTGCCGGGCTTGCGCACGGCGGCGCGCAGTCCGTGCTGGTAGGCGCCGGAGTCGTACAGCGCGTTCCTGCCCTCGTCCCACTGGACCCGCAGCGCCTCGCGCCCCTTGATGGCCGACCAGGTATCGCTCGCCACCACCGCGACACCGCCCAGGGGCAGGAACCCGCCGGGGAGCGGTGTGGCCGGCACGCGCAGCACGCGCTTCACGCCGGGCACCTTCAGCGCCGCGGCATCATCGACGGAAGCGATCTTCGCACCCCACACCGGCGGGCGCGTGATCACCGCGGTGAGCATGCCAGGCAGGCGGATGTCCGCACCGAAGGCCGCCTGGCCGCTGATCATCGCGCCGATGTCGAGCGAGGGCATGGCCTTGCCCTGCCAGCGCCGCTCGGCGGGCGACTTGATGCGCAGCGATTCCTTCGCCGGCAGCGGCAGCGTGCGCGCGGTGGCCACGAGCGCACCATAGCCCAGGCTCCGGCCGCTGGCCGGGTGCAACACCTGGTGCTGCCGCACCTTCACCTCGCCCACCGGCACGCCCCACTGCTTCGCCGCCGCCGCTTCCATCAGCGTCCTCACCATGGCGCCAGTCTGGCGGTACTGCGGGAGGAAGTTGCGGATGCTGGTCGAGCCGTCGGTGTTCTGCGAGCCGTACTTTTCATCGCCATCGGCCTGCTGCAACCGGCAATGCGCCATGTCGGCTTCAGCCTCGTCCGCGATGATGTACGGCATGGTCGAGCGGATGCCCTGCCCCATCTCCGAGCGGTGGCAGAGGATGGTCATGAGGCCATCGGTGCCGACGGATACGTACACCATCGGCGACCACCCTTGAGCGGTGCCGGGCTGCATGATGGCACCCGGGTCGCCCGAATCGCGCACGGGCGAGGTCGGCTCGGCGGCGTCCACCCGGCGCACACCGGTTGCACCGGCAGCGAGGACGAGGCTCCCCATGCCCAGCCATTGCAGTACCTCGCGGCGCGCGGGATCGGCGGGTGCGGTGGCAGCGGAAGAGGCGGTGATGAGGGCAGTCGAGCGACGGTAGGGAAGCATGAGGAGCTCCGGAAAATTCGAGCACCACTTGGGGCGCGTGGCCGAAGGATACTGACCGGTGCCGATCGGCGCCACCAGGGTCTTCCGGGCCTAGTCTTCATCAAGACGGACAAATTGTAAATTCAGACCTCCTGACATAGCTCCCTTCCAAGATGTCCGGTTTCGGAGTGATCAGGGGGCGGTAGCGGCGCTGCGGCCGGCGGGCGTGCCGGGGAAGGCGAGGCCGATGTGCGGCGGCG
>WBZN01000566.1_pt1 | contig 27555 bp, 26 predicted proteins | sample 5204281 | NCBI WGS metagenome assembly WBZN01 (sample SAMN12344347, study PRJNA552823) | activated sludge metagenome | biome: Activated sludge suspended growth; feature: Nitrification reactor; material: Wastewater; isolation source: activated sludge from nitrification reactor of wastewater... | reverse complement strand
GGGACAGAATAGTATGCAATCTGCTAAAAATTACAGCTATTAATTGCACAATAATGCCTATATTAGCTACTCTACTGATAGCTTTGTCACTAAAACTGAAATAAATGACTTAATCAGAGCTTCCTTAGGTGTTAAGTCACGCAAAGCATTGAAAATGGGGCGTCCGAGCAAATTGTAGGCACACATGCAATGTATTACCCAGACAATCCGCGATTCATGTTTGTCTACTGTAGCGAGTTCTCCTTTGCTGCTGGTCAAACACAAATTTTGCCATTTTCAGATGACTTTCCAGTCAGATTGACAGCCCAACTCTCTTCCGATACATTGGGTTTTATGAAAAAGGCCGTTTATTTTTCCTATATCCGGCTTCTCCCTAGCAGTGTTCGCTGTGATACAGATAGCGGTGCAATTCCGTTTCTTCCTGCACTACTTTCGACGAAACGCGTGCTGATCAAAACCACGATCGCCTTGATGTTTGTGATCATATCGTGGGAATGATCGTCATCGCCAATACCTCATATGAGTGATATATGACCGAGTTATCACATGATGGGATGAAAGCGACAATTACACCGAAATGGCGAATATTGATCCTTCTATTTTTATATAACTAAGGATAATTAATGAAAGAATATCCTATTGTTGAGAACCACGATGACCTAACTCAAGTGGTTGATCTAATCTTAAATGAAGCAGGTCTTGATCGGAGTGATCAAGGAGGCAGCTTGAGCTTTACCGGTAAGGATCCGATCCGGCCGACGCACATTAAGGTAGGGTCCGCAGCGGCTGCGGTTATTGCGGCGAATTCAATTGCAACCGCAATTCTGTGGAAGAAGCGGACTGGCGTAGGACAAGATATTCACGTCGATTTGCGCAAGGCATTTGCCGTGCAGAGCCCGTGGCAGGATATTCTGGCCCAATATACCCTGGTCAACGGCACCTCCCAGATGATGGGCGGTGCCATCGGGGACTTTGGATCACATATCCTACCAACCCGGGATAATCGCTGGATTGTCCTAACATCGTTGTATCCGTCGAATACTCTACGTGCCTTACAGTTGCTTGACTGCGGAATCGCCCCGCTTCAACTTGAACGCGCCACCCGCAAATGGGATTCGTTCGAACTGGGGCGCGCCGCACAAAACGCAGGTGTCACTCTTGTTGTTTGTCGCACGCGTGAAGAATATCACAAGACTGAACAGTATCAGTACAATCTCGCTGCACCATTGATCGATATCGAGAAAATCGGCGATAGCGCTCCCGAACCATTACCCAATGGCGAGCGACCGCTGTCGGGATTGCGCGTACTGGGAATGACGCATGTAGTCGCCGGACCTGCGGTTTTGCGCCAGCTTGCTGCGCAAGGGGCTGACTGTCTCAATCTCGATACTCTCAACTGGGTCGAGATGCCGACACTATGGTGGCAATGTCAGACCGGGATGCGACAGGCCTACCTGGATGCACGAGTCGATAGCAATAAGATTCCGATCTACAAGCTGACGAAGGAAGCAGATGTCTTTGTACAGAACTTGCGACCGCATCTCGTCGCACGCCAGGGCTTTTCTCCGGAAATCCTCGTGCAGCATCGCCCCGGCATGATCTCGGTCGAAATGTCGCTCAATGCCCGCAAAGGACCGTGGGCAGAATGGTTTGGATATGATTTCAATGCTGATGGTATAACCGGTATGTTCTGCGATATCGGGTCGGCTGATCAGCCGCAACTGCCGCATGGGGTGCAGGTCGTTTGTGACTTCCTGACCGGGTATCTCGCGACCATCGGCGTTCAAGCGGCCCTTATGCGACGCACAACCGAGGGCGGCAGCTATCGTGTGCCGGTAAATCTGGCGCAAACGGTGATGTTTGAGCAGGCAATCGGACTCGTCGACAATAGCACCCTACTCAACCTTTATGACCTGGGTGATGATCACAAACCTCAGGTACCAAACTTACAGACCGGGAAAACTGTATTTGGCGAATTTACACGAATCGGTTCACAGGTTGACATGTCAGAAACGCCCGAGTTCTGGGCCGATCCGATTATACATCCACTGGGATCAAGTAAGCCGGAATGGCTTCCTCGCTGAAGGTTTAACGCAATAAAGCTTAGATAATTTCGATCATGTCAGTTGTTCCTAGGTGCATGGGAACACACGGAATAAAGGAGTGAAAATGAATACGGATACGAACAACAAAGGAACTGTAACTATTATTGGTGCAGGAGTAATTGGACGTTCTTGGGCAGCAGCCTTTCTTGCAGGTGGGTATGGCGTCACGATTTCTGATCCTCTTGACGGAATTGAGGAGATTGTGTGGGAAGCTCTTCCTAAATATCTGAGCGGCATTCCCGGACGATCATTTTCGGAACAAGACATCCGGGACTTGATGACTCAGGTTAGTTTTGAAAAGGACGTGACAAAGGCTGCTAGAGGTGCTGTTGCCGTCCAAGAAAATGGTCCGGAGAAGGAAGAATTCAAACAAAAACTCTTTTCTGATCTGGAACGGGTTGTTGACGCGGAAACGTTACTGCTTTCGTCGAGTTCTGGCATAACGCCTCAAGTGATTGGCGCCACCATGCGGAATCCCAATCGAGTCGTCATCGGCCACCCATTTAATCCGCCGCATCAATTGCCTCTGGTCGAAGTTTGCGGGACGGTGAATGCGGATACCACGCTTATCGAACGTGTGATGACCTTCTATAAGGATCTTGGCAAGAAACCCTCACAACTCAAAAAGCCCGTGCCGGGATTCGTCGCAAATCGCTTGCAAACCGTACTGGTTATGGAGGCGCTGCGTCTCGTCAAAGACGGGGTTGTCGATATCGCTTCGCTTGATCAAATCATGCTCAATTCACTTGGCCCCAGATGGGCAAGTGTCGGCCCTCTACTGGCGGGCCATCTCGGCGGCGGTGATGGTGGTCTTAGTGGAATTATCAGCCATATCTTGAACCATCTGGCGCAAAACATGGGTATCGAGCCTTTCGATGATGACAGCATCGCTAAGATCGGCGCCATGGCGGAAGAAGCCTACCCACTCACAGAGAAGGCTCGCCTTGCCGATTTACGTGACCGCCGCACGATCCAGATTATTGAAATAAGAATGGCGGAGTAGTTTTGTGAGACTGTTGGTCTCCTGGAGTTGCCTTCTTTGAGCGGATATATTATGTTCTAGTTCGAAGGAGGTAAGAGATAGTTCAACATTATAAATCTGCATATCCAGTAGAATTTCGGCAACAAGTAGTCGAGCATCTATCTAAAGAGTTTGGCTACCACATGTAACAACGATACGCGAGGTTGGTATCGTACAATGGTTATTAAACTGAGTTAATCTTATATCCAGCCAGAGAGCGATTGCAAACGTTAAATTGTAGATGCCGCTTTATAATTACAACGCATCGAAATAGGTACAATCGTCGTACACCAGAATGAGTTGCGAATATGGCGTACATCCCCACATCATTCATCACAGCGATCCAAGGCAGTCAATATACGAGTGTTGAGTTTGTAAAACTGTCGTAGGACTTCGCTATATTTACCTGGATAACATCTTGGTATAACTTAATACGCAGACATTCGGGATTAGGATATTTATTCCCAAACAATTTTGAAAAAAAGCACAATGAAAATAATCAAACTGTGATAAACCCTTCTTTTACAGAATGACGTGCGCTCAGTCTAGCGAAAAACTGTCTGCCAAAATGAGGCGACTCCAAACCTCCTACTTTCTGTAGGTTATATGGTAATATTTCGTTCTGAAGGGCCGATTGCGAAAAACAGCAGGTTAAGATGGTTGTGCACCTCTGCAACCAGTTCCTCCTCAGGATAGAAAAATGACTTGCTTCAAAGGCAAATAAGCAATTCAATCTACATTGCCAATGCATCCATTTTTTTGATTAAAACATTCGAAAAAACTTCAGAGAGATTCCATCAATAGTTAATTGTCGTCTAGTTAACGTTCAACTAAAATTCCTTATTATTAATATTAAAGCTATTAAATTAATTAGCTATCAGCCAAAGACCATAAAACTTTAGTTCCTTCCAATGGAAGATCAATCAAGTAACAATAAGCAATTAATATTAACCGAAAGTGATGTTGCGCATCTCATCGAGCAGTATGAGCTAACTTGCAAGGAAAATACTTGCTTAAAAAAACAACTAGCAGAAGCTTTACAGAAGAATCGCGAGCTAAGCGATAAAATGGAGATTGCTACTTATCGCTTAGAAATGCTTTTGAGTAACTTACCTACTAATAAAAAACAAGAATAAGTGCCTCAAAATGGAGTCAATGAAACAGCCAAGCTATTCCGACGGTTAGTGGCTGTAACCTATTTTGCGTACTTACGATTAAATTTCTCTACCCTACCAGCAGTATCAACAATTTTTTGCTTTCCAGTATAAAAGGGATGGCAGGCTGAACATACTTCAACATGCAACGCTTTACATAAAGTAGAGCGTGTAGTAAACGAGTTACCACAACTGCATGTTACTACTATTTCTTGATAATTCGGATGAATTCCTTCTTTCATAATATCTAATGTCCTTAAATGCTTGCTGTTACAGACTTCATTGGTTATTCAAATTCTGATTGGACGCTATTATCCTTTAATCGATAACTTGACGCAACTCAAAGTCATTTCCAATGCGGGAAACAAAGCTGGGGGAGCAAGTTATTATCTAAAGTTTGCTATCCGCTAATAACTTTTGTAATTGGTCAGAGAAATGGTGCTTCAACTGTTCAATGTGGTCGTATTGAGTCCAGGAATGGTCCATTGCATCAAGTTTTTCTTGGAACTGCCACAAAGACAGCATCGCAGTTTTATCAATCTGACTCATTAAGATCGGCGTATCTTTGAAATAAGTATAAATATGAGGCTTGCCGTTTTGCTTAAAGGTCTATCTAGTAAGCAACATTAAATTCTTCTTCAGTGTAACCACCAGCTTTGGTCATGAATAAACAAACAAAGATATCACAGGCGTGAACCTTTTGATTATATTCCTCCTGCAAACGCATTTCAGCCATTGCATCGAGAAAATTTTCCCAACGTATAATTTCTAGATAAACACCTCCTTAAAACCCCAGCATAACTGCGTAAATTTATTGTGATTAATGAGATAATTATTTCAGTCTGCCGAAGTTGTTTCCATCACAAAGCAAATAATCAACAAATACGAGGCAACAACTCTCCTGATGGCATATCCAAAATGCGTGACCCACCAATTTCAGTTTGTAAGCTAACCAAACCCGGTCGACCATTGACCACGGTGCCAATTTGCGCAGCACGTAGATCATAATGTTGCAATATTTCCAACGCACTTGCAGCATTCTTTGCCGCGACAAAGCAAGCAAACCGTCCTTCATTGGCAACCTGCAAAGGATCAAACCCTAGCAGCTCGCAAAGGCTTTGCACCGTGCTATCGACTGGGATAGCGGTTTCGCTACAATCGATTTGGAAGCCTGAAACAGCAGCAACTTCATTCAGTACCGCTGCAAGCCCTCCCCGGGTAGCATCGCGTAAGCAATGCACTTCGATACCAGCTTCTAGCAACGCCATGACTGGCCGCGTTAATGGGGCACAATCGCTTGCGATCGAACTGGAAAATGTTAAATGCTCACGCTGCATCAACACCGCCATGCCATGGCGCCCAATATCCCCTGAAATCAGCACAGCATCGGACAATTGCACTTGTGAAGGGTTAATTGCTTGTTTGCTGTGCAAAACCCCAATCCCGGTAGTATTGATATAAATCCCATCCCCATGGCCGCGTTCCACAACTTTGGTATCACCGGTTACAATTTTCACATCGGCTGCATCCGCTGCCTGACGCATGGATTGAATGACACGCCATAAGGTAGCCATTTCCAGCCCTTCCTCCAGAATAAAAGCAACCGAAAGATAAAGGGGTTTCGCGCCACACATCGCCAAATCATTGATGGTGCCATTGACTGCCATCATGCCGATATCGCCGCCTGGAAAAAATAGCGGTCGCACCACGAAGGAATCGGTCGTCATCACCAATTTATCCTGAGGGGATGTCACTACCGCGCCATCGTGCGGCTGCACTTCGGTGAATATCGCGCGGAACATCACATCAATGAGCTGATTCATGAGTCGCCCACCGCCACCATGCGCCATCAGCACCCTTGGATGCGTTGTAATAGGCAGTGGGCAAACCAGACTATCAAACGTTGAATCACTCATACGATTACTTCTCGTCGATATTTATAATAGGCAGCGCAGGCCCCTTCGCTGGATACCATGGTTGCACCCAGCGGATGGTCCGGCGTGCAGCGCTTGCCGAACGCTGCACACTCACTGGGTTTTTTCAGCCCACGCAGCACTTGTCCACTGATGCATTCAGGAGGTTCACTAACTTGCATCTCTTCAAGTCCAAAATGCTGTTCGGCATCAAAGGCGCGATATGTTTCACTCAGCCCCCAGCCACTCTGCGGAATCTCACCGATTCCCCGCCATTTCCGCGGTAATACCTGAAAAACTTCGGCAATGATTTGCTGGGCAGTATGGTTACCTTGTGCAAGCACAGAACGAATATATTGATTTTCAGCGCGCACCGTGCCCTGCTCTAGTTGTTTGATACACATATAAAGTCCTTGCAGAATGTCCAACGGTTCAAAGCCGGTGACCACGATCGGCACTTGGTATTTCTGCGCGAGCACATCATAATCTTGCATCCCCATGATGGTGCACACATGACCAGCCGCTAAAAAACCCTGAACTTTATTCTGTGGGGATGAAAGAATGGCCTCAATCGCTGGAGGTACTAATACATGCGATACGAGCACGAATAAATTACGCAAACCCAATTGTTCAGCGCGTTTCACTAGCATCGCATTACCGGGCGCCGTCGTTTCGAAACCAATGGCAAAGAAAACAACCGCTCGTTCTGGATTATTTTGTGCGATCGCTAAACAATCGAGTGGGGAATAAACAATACGTACGTCGCCACCGGCTGCTCGAATCGATTGAAGATCGCTACACGATCCAGGAACCCGCAGCATATCGCCAAACGAACAAAAAATAACATTCGGTTTTGCTGCAATCGCCAGCGCTTTATCAATCGTTTCAAGTGGCGTCACACACACGGGGCAACCGGGGCCATGCACGAGATTGATACCCGCGGGCAATAAATCCAAAATACCAAACCGTACGATGGAATGCGTTTGCCCACCACAAATCTCCATGATGGTCCAAGGTCGCGTGACTAATTGGTGAATGGCGTCCGTGTATTTTCTAGCTGCCTGCGCGTCTCGAAACTCATCAACAAATTTCATGGATTCGATTCTCCGATTTCATCTAGGTAGGTAAAAATACGCTGCACTTCATCCTGTTGCACGATACTGATCGCGATACCTGCATGGACCAGCACATAGTCTCCTACTTGGGCTTGCGGTACAAAGGCCAGGCAAACCGATTTTTCGACTGTGCCAAATCTCACTTGCGCCATTTGTTCCAAAGGCAACACGCCTTCGATCCGTAAAATTTCCCCAGGCACCGCTAGGCACATGATTCATTCATCCTCAATGCAGCCATGACTTGCCCTGCTGCAAGCCCACCATCATTGGGTGGAATACGATGGTGCCAATAGGGTTCAAACCCCGCTTGGCGTAATTCGAATTGCGCTGTTTCAAGCAATAGCTTATTCTGAAAACATCCGCCAGTCAGCAATATACTGCGTTGATCCTGTAAGCGTGCAGCCGCTACGATGATCGCTGCGAGCGTATTGTGAAACTGACGCGCAATCCACGCTTTATCTTTCCCTCGTTCATTCAAAATCGCCAGCAACATTGGCCTCCAATCAACTATCCCTTGCTCAAAGTGATAAGGATATACTAATTTATGATCCGATTGCATCGCGATAAATTCAACCAACATTGCTGCCTCTCCTTCAAATTGATTCTGATCGCATAACCCGAGCAATACAGCAACGGCATCAAATAATCTACCAACACTCGAAGTTTGAGGGGTATTGATATGATGGTGCAACGCTTGCCATAAAAACGCCGACATTGCTGTTGGAAAAGGCAAGCAGCCAGGATCGGCTTGCAGTGTGTAGAGAATCCCCAGTGCCGATCTGCGTGGCTCAAGAATCGCCGCATCCCCCCCTGGCAGTGGAAAAGGTAGGAAATGCAGTAAACGCTGATAGCCTTCAGGCGTTATTTGCAAAAACTCCCCTCCCCAGACCGTACCATCCTCGCCATAACCCGTGCCATCCCAGACCACAGCAAAACACGGCGCCTGGATGCGATTATCTGCCATACAGGCTAGTGCATGTGCGTAGTGGTGCTGTACCGACAAGCAATTAACGCGCTTGGCTTGCGCCAACTGTGTCGAACGATAATCAGGATGGGCATCATGGGCAACTCGTGCGGGTAAATTTCGATAGAGATCACTGAAAGCTGCTATCGCTTGCTCATGTGCTCCAATCGCTTTTGAAGTTGAAAGATCACCAATATGAGGACTCAGCATTAACTGATTCCCTTGCATATAAGCAATCGTATTTTTTAGATGCCCACCAACGCCTAGGATAGGTTGCTGCGTCGATTCGTTCAGCTCAATTGGTAAGGGTGCATAGCCCCGACTCCTGCGCAGCAAAGTCATTTTCCCTGCCATGATGCGCACAATTGAATCATCGGCTCGGTTTATAATCGGGCGATTATGGACTAGAAAAAAATCTGCACAATCTCGTAGTTGCTCGAGTGCTTCCTGATTATCGATACAGATAGGTTCACTCGCGCGATTACCACTGGTCGCGATAATCGGGCGCTTTAATGCCTGCAACAGCAGATGATGCAATGGTGTGTAAGGCAACATAGCGCCCAAATAGGGGTTATTTGGAGCTACCCACAAGGAAATTGCGATGCCTGATTTACGTAACACTAAGACGATCGGTGCCGCAGCAGAACATAACAATGCTTTCTCTTCAGCAGCAATAACGCAATCTGCTTGTATTGCCTCCAAAGAAGGATACATCACTGCAAATGGCTTCGATTTGCGATGTTTACGTACGCGAAGCAATTGCACGGGACGATCAAGCGTCGCGTCAGCGACGAGATGGAATCCTCCCAACCCTTTTAAAGCAATGATTTTACCCTGTTCGATGTGCATGATTGCCTGGCTCAATGCACTGTCTCCATACGCTACGCAATTACCCTTCTGATCCCAAAGCTCAAGCTGTGGACCACAATGAGCGCAAGCAATCGGTTGAGCATGGAAGCGACGACTCAGCGGATCATGATATTCACGCTCACATTCCGGGCACATCTCAAACGCTGCCATACTGGTATTGGGACGATCATAAGGCAGTGCGGTCGTAATCGAGAAGCGTGGGCCACACTGCGTACAATTGATAAAAGGATATCGATGGCGACGATCTGCGGCATCGTTCATTTCCCGAATACAATCCTGGCAAATCGCCAGATCCGGCAGCATCAGTATGGTGATTTCAGGATGATTATCACTCGAAAGAATCCTGAAATCTGCCTCGAACTGAGGCGTTAGATTAAACGATTCGATATGACTGACTATCGAATTCTGCGGTTTATGGTGGTGAAGTTGTTTTTCAAAGTCAGCGATTTTAGCTACATCACCTTCCACTTCGATAATAAGACCTGCGCTATCATTTCTAACCCATCCTTTTAACTCATGTTCAATGGCCAAGTGATAGACAAAAGGTCTAAACCCAACGCCTTGAACTGCGCCTTTTAAAGCATAGCGGCGGCGGATTATCTCATTGCGCGTCAAGATCGACACTTTCTAACAAAATAGACTGTGCACTCGGATCATTGCGATCGTCGAGTTGAACGATTTCTAATTTGGCACCATCAGCAGGCGTGCCTTTTGAAAAATCAATGAAATGTGCTTCAAAATGATGGGGGGTAATATGTGATAACGCGCCCAGCTTCACGCGCACCGTAACAATCTTTCGATTACCGTTACTATTAGAAATTTCACTCATTTTTCGGAACAAATCTGCCATTAGTGAAAATTCATGCACGCTGACTTTCTCCTATTTCATGACTAATTGCTTTCAATACCTTATCTTGTAGCGCTTTCATTGCTTGCTGCAGTTGTGTAGATTGATGGGTATCAGCCTTAAAATTTTCAGCCTCAATACCAAAAAAAATGATATGGGAAGGTAATTTACCTAAGGCTCGCGCTAACTCAACCGCCTCAGCAACACCCAATGCATGAGTTGAATAGTTCCGGAACGTATCAGGCAACGCTTGCTGATGCAAATCAAAATCATGGATCGTTCCGATTTCAGTCCCCGAAGAAATTGCATCGATAAGAATGACCTGCGATCGCCCTTGCCATAAATCAATGAGCGATGCCGGATCACCGTTATGTTCAATGACTTCCACATCATGAGTAACCTGTTTTTTAAGCTCATCGGCTATAAAACAACCCAGCCCATCATCGCCCCGGTAACGATTCCCGATCCCAATGATAAGTATCTTTGCACTCATGATCGATCGATATTCAGCTTTAAAAAATGCGTCGCACACGATATGCACGGATCGTAATTACGAATCGCTTGTTCAGCGTACCACTGTAAACGTTCATCGGATAACTTCAGATAGCGCGGCACAAACTGCTTTAAATCTTCTTCGATCATTTTCTGATTCTGGGAGGTAGGCGGAATGATGTCGCAATCCACGATATCTCCTTCACCATCGATTTGATAGCGATGATAGAGGATGCCTCTTGGTGCTTCTGTTACCGCGTAACCGATTGCTGGCTTAGGTTCAATTTCGACAAAGGACGCAGCCGGTGTTGTATAGGTGTTTATAATTCGCAGGGCTTCCTCACAGGCATAGAGGATTTCAATCGCCCGGACAATAATACTTTTAAAAGGATTGCGACAAATACGATCCAACCCTGCTTGTTTCGCTTCCCATTGAATAGACTCAGGCAAGCGATCAAAATTCAGTGCATAACGCGCCATAGGCCCTACATGGTAGGGATGATGATCCGCTTTTAGCACACAGTGCAACGCATTGGTATGCGCGACGTGAATTTCCTCAAAATAATCATCGAACCTGGATGCTGGGATGCTAAGACCCTGGTTTGAAACAATCTGCCCCTCATTCAGTGGGTATTCGTTTTCATGGCGTAATGATATAAACGTATATTGCTGCTCGAAATCGGGAAAATCAAACGATGCGACCCATCGCACAGTTTCAAGCGCATCCTCGCGTGCTTGCTTTAATGCTGGCACGAGCGTTTGTAATTCTTGTTTACTGGGTGCGCGGTAAAAACCACCCACTCGGATATTGATTGGGTGAATTTCTCTCCCCCCCACAAGACTCATCAGCACTCCGCCCATTTTTTTTAGCTGCAGTCCTTGCTCAACTTTTTGCGGAAAATCCTTTGCCATATGAATGGCACTCTCATAACCTAAGAAATCAGGTGCATGAAGCATAAAAATATGCAACGCATGACTGGAAATCCATTCCCCGCAATAAACCAGCCGGCGTAAATCACGCAGAGTACCACCAATTGTAATATTGAAGGCATTCTCAATAGCATGCACTGCACTCATCTGATAGGCAATCGGGCAAATTCCGCAGATTCTCGCTGTAATATCGGGCGCTTCACTAAAATGACGGCCTCGCAAGAATCCTTCAAAAAACCGAGGAGGCTCAAAAATTTTGAGTTGAACTTCTTCCAGTTTTCCTCCTTGTATCTTTAGATACAGCGCACCCTCCCCTTCCACCCGGGCCAGATAATCGACTTTAATGGTTCTGGTTTTATTCTCTGAGTTCATGTTTATCACTTTCTTCTTTGAAAGCGGGCGCATTTGCGTTAAAAGTGCGGAGTGAGCGTACCCAATCCTTCTGAGGCATCCCTTTCTGTAATAACCAGTCACCGAGTGCGCTCATATTAGGTGTCTCCATTGGCCCAAAACAACCGTAGCAACCACGTTGATAAGAAGGACAAATTGCGCCACACCCTGCATGAGTGACCGGCCCAAGACAGGGCTTACCCATTACCATCACACAAGGATTACCCCGCTGTTTACATTCGATACAAACGCTATAACTGGGAATATTCGGTTTTCGTCGATGCAGAAACGCATTAATCACTTCCAGCAATTGCTGTTTGTTAATGGGACAACCACGAAGCTCAAAATCGACATTGACATGTTCCGCAATGGCAGTAGAAGTTGCCAAAGTATCAATATAGTCCGGGTGCGCGTAAACGATATTGATAAATTCCTTTACATCTTTGAAATTACGAAGCGCCTGAATTCCACCGGCTGTTGCGCAAGCACCAATTGTCACCAAGTAGTTCGACTGCGCACGAATTTGCTGAATCCGTGTTAAATCTTGCGGTGTAGTAATTGATCCTTCTACTAAGGACAAGTCATAAGGTCCTGGCAACACTTCACGGGAAGCTTCGACAAAATTCGCAATTTGAATATTCTCCGTCAGCGTAAGTAACTCATCTTCACAATCGAGTAGCGATAGCTGACAGCCATCACACGAAGCGAATTTCCAGACGGCAAGTTTTGGCTTATTTTTTTCAATCGGTTCCATTATACGTTTTCTCTAGCGATTTAAACTATCAAAAAACCAAGCAATGTGAAACCTACGCTTCTCGAATTTTAAGTAGTCGTTCCACTTTATCAAATGAGAATACCGGCCCATCCTGACAGATAAAATAAGGCCCAAACTGACAGCGACCACATAGCCCCACTGCACATTTCATGTTACGTTCCATCGAAATATAAATTCGATCGGCACTAAGCCCATTATCGATTAAAGCATAAGCACTATAGCGCATCATGATCTCTGGGCCACAAACAAAAGCGATGGTATTCGTTAAAGCAATCGCTTGTTGTTGCAACCTATCGGTAATCACCCCTACGTGTCCTGACCAACCTGGCCCAGCGCTATCAACCGTCAACTCCACCGTAATTCGATGCGCCCATTGTTCAAGTTCATCGAAAAATAATATAGCTTCGGGATTACGTGCACCATAGCATAACGTTATTTTTTTATAATCACTTTGATTCTCTAGAATGTGGTAAATAGCCGGTCGCAAAGGTGCAAGACCTAATCCACCTGCTAACATAATGATATCTTTTCCTTTAGCCTCAGAAAGTGGCCATGAATTCCCGAAAGGACCACGAATCCCAACAAAATCACCTTCCCTTAACTGTTGTAACGCTGCAGTAACCGACCCTACATTCCGGATGGTATGAACAAGTAAGTCGGATTGATTAGGATTTCCACTCATGGAAATCGGAACTTCACCATGGCCAAACACATAAAGCATATTAAATTGACCTGGCGCAAAGTGAAAAGGAATTTGTTCACAAGCTAATGTGAGGGTAAAACAATCGTGCAGTTCTCGCTTTACACTTAGAATTCGAAATGGAGTCGGCTCCATTGGATTATTGAGTAAAGCTTGTAGTGACATCGAGCTAGTTTTTTGATTGGCCAAAAATATCTAGCATTTGCCTTCGAGCCGACTGCATTCGCTGCAGCATGATCGCTGAAAACCCTTTTAATAAATGATAACCCAGCTCATAGTCACTCTCGATGATAGGCAACAAGCACTCCCCCTTCAGCTTTATTGCAGAACCCTGAGTCACAGCGCGTGCATCGAATTGATTACGAAAAGGTGAAAACAACCAAGAAAAACCTACAATACCCTGCGTGGTGACTTTTGAAACAATCAGTGCTTCCCGGCCCGGAAAATGACTCTCAATAGCTACGCTTCCACTCAAAACAAGATAGAAACAGTCCGCTTTCTCCCCTTCGGTTAATAACAATTCATTTTGATTAAAGTAAACGATTTCACTACATTTAGCGAGTGGCCTAAGGTAATCATGCGGAAAAGATTGAAAAAAGGGCGATTCCAGCAGCAATGCTTCGATACTTTTAGCTTTTACCATTTATTGCTTCCCACTCAGCTAGTCTGAGCGCTTTTACTTCTTCCGTTAAATCGATTCCAACCGGACACCAGGTAATGCAACGACCGCAGCCAACACAGCCTGATGTTCCAAACTGATCGATCCAGCTTGCGAGCTTATGCACTAGCCATTGACGATAACGCGATTGGGTTGAAACACGAACGGAGCCACCATGGATATATGAAAAATCCATAGTAAAACAAGAATCCCAGGTTTGCCACCGCTCGGCATAATCTCCCGTTAGATCTGTCGTATCTTCAACCTTTGAACAAAAACAAGTGGGGCAAACCATGGTGCAGTTAGCACAAGTCAGACATCTTTTCTCCAGCTCCTGCCAGCGCTTGTTATCGTAATTTCGATAGAGGAATTCTTTGATATCGGTGGTGTCGATGGCACGACTCATCTGTCCAATTGCATTCTCAATACATCTTTCAACCGCTTCTAAATCACTATTACTGACTGATTCAAAGGATAACTCGTGCAACACCTCTAAACCTCGCTCGCTCCCCGACTCAACCACAAAATAATGTGTAGCGTCATCGATAATTTCAGTTAACACTAAATCATAACCTTGGCTAACTTTAGGTCCAGTATTTAGGGAGCTACAAAAACAAGTCTTGCCAGCTTGCCCACAATTAACTGCAACAATGAAATTATCTGTCCGTTTATGTGTATATTCTGCATCCTGGTATTGCTTGTTCATAAATACCTGATCTTGAATATGGATCGCGTGTAATTCACAAGCGCGGACACCAATAAAAGCAAAGCGCTGGGACTGGGTTGCTATTTCCTGTATCGTTTTGAAGTTACCATCAGATGTTTTCTGCCCTTGCCACACTTTTTTACGAGCAGGAAATAAAAATTTCTTCCATGAATGAGGCCCTAGGCTATAACCAAATAAGGCCTGATCGCCTCGTTGTTTAATCCGATAAGTTCCTGCTTCTTGTTCGTCTGTCCAACCGATCGGTAGCTCTTCAATAGAATCCAGGTAATCGTAAATAATTGCGCCATCACTGATCTTCGGGCCAATCAAGCTATAACCACGTTTTTTTAGCGATGGAAAAAGCGTATCAATTTGTGCTCGATCAATTCTAACTTTCTGTAAAAAATTGATTTGTGACATTTCCCGTAAGCTCATCTGTAAAGTCTTAAGATATTAATTTTACTGAACCATGACAACAAAATTTCTATTGCTTGCTTTAGCTGCAAGATTCATGTTGATCATGTTAGATGATCATTTAGAAAAAGGGAATTGAATTAAAGATGCCAGCAACAACTTATAAGGCTTATCCGCAATATGTAGGTGCTGTAGAGCAGGGGCTGAGGAGCTACTGATTTGCTATAGTTGACTTAATCAGTAATTGCTACCAGTAAACAATGGTATATCTAGAACTAACTAGGCAATGTATAGTGGCATGACACAATATCCGCCACCATACAATTTTGCCGTAAACAAAATAACTAACAAAAAAATTTGATTAGGTCATATTGTCGTTAATCGAAGTAGCGTTATCAATCTCCCCATTACTCTTTTCTACTAATAAACCATGGTCAGAAGGAGATTTTGCTTTTTGCTTCTTACGGATATTATGGAATGATAATCCCGTCCCACCCGGTATAAGCCTACCAACGATCACATTTTCTTTTAGACCGCGTAATTCATCTCGTTTGCCCATAATTGCAGCTTCAGTCAATACTCGGGTCGTTTCCTGGAAGGAAGCTGCAGAAATGAATGAGTCGGTCGAAAGTGAAGCCTTAGTAATACCGAGTAATATAAAGTTATAGGTTGCAGGATTTTTCCCTCCAGCTAACATTTTTTCATTCTCAATCAATACATCAGCTCTTTCAACCTGTTCCCCAGGAATAAATGAAGTATCTCCCGCCTCAATGATCTGAACACGACGTAACATCTGTCTAACGATTACTTCGATATGCTTATCGTTGATTTTTACACCTTGTAGCCGATAAACATCTTGTACCTCATCGGTAATATAGCGCGCTAATACCTCTACACCTTGTAGCCGCAAAATATCTTGAGGATCAGCTGGACCATCCACAATAATTTCACCTTTATTCACAACTTGACCATCATGAGCCATAACGTGTTTATCTTTAGGAATCAAGTATTCGTGAGAAACGTTATCAAGGTCTGTAATAACTAAGCGTTGTTTACCTTTCGTATCTTTACCAAAAGATACAACACCAGTTACCTCTGCCAGCAAGCCAGCATCTTTGGGTGAGCGAGCTTCAAATAGCTCAGCTACACGGGGCAAGCCACCGGTAATATCACGTGTTTTTGAAGTTTCTTGAGGAATACGGGCGAGAACTTCGCCAAGTGATACTTGCTGACCATTACGCACTGTAATAATAGAACCAATCTGGAATGTAATACTTACTGATACATCAGTACCCACAACCTTAATTTCTTTCTCATCCTCATCTAAGAACTTAACTAAAGGCCGCAATCCTTTGGATTGACTTGTGGAACTCCGGCGTTTCGGATCAATAACCACCAGTGTGGATAAACCCGTGATATCATCAATTTGTTTAGCTACTGTTACGCCTTCTTCCACATTTTCGAAACGAACCTTTCCGCTATACTCAGCAATGATAGGCCGGGTATGAGGGTCCCATGATGCAAGTACTTTACCAATTTTTACAGTATCACCATCATGAACGAGCAATGTGGCTCCATAAGGAATTTTATGACGCTCTTTTTCACGACCGTTATCATCTGAAATAATTACTTCACCACTTCGTGAAATAATAATAAGCTCATTACGAGTATTTTTTACATAGCGAATAGAATTTGAATATTGAATAACGCCATTTGATTTACTTTCAACTTGACTAGCTACAGCGGTTCTTGAAGCTGCACCTCCAATGTGAAAAGTTCTCATGGTTAGCTGCGTGCCTGGTTCCCCAATCGATTGCGCTGCAATAACACCAACAGCTTCGCCCACATCAACGAGTGAACCTCTACCTAGATCACGACCATAACATTTCGCGCATAATCCATAACGCGTTTCACAGGTAAGCGGTGTCCGCACTTTAACTTCATCAACACCATGAAATTCGATCTGCTCCACTGCATTCTCATCAAGCAAAACACCTGCAGAATATAATACAGCTTGATTCTCTGGATTGATTACTTCCTGTACTGTCACGCGGCCCAATAATCTCTCTTTAAGCGCTTCAATGACTTCACCACCTTCTATCAAGGCTTTCATGACAACACCATCCTCAGTACCACAGTCATTTTCTGTAATCACTAAATCTTGGGTAACATCAACGAGACGACGTGTCAAATAACCTGAATTTGCTGTCTTTAGTGCAGTATCTGCTAGCCCTTTACGTGCGCCGTGTGTAGAAATAAAGTACTGCAATACATTCAATCCTTCACGAAAGTTTGCAGTAATCGGTGTTTCAATGATTGATCCATCTGGTTTTGCCATTAATCCCCGCATACCAGCTAACTGTCTAATTTGAGCTGCTGAGCCCCTAGCACCCGAATCGGCCATCATATAGATAGAGTTAAATGATTCTTGCATCACTGGTTTACCCTGATCATTTTTCTTAATTTCGTTCGATAACGAATCGTAGACATTTTCTACACTCAGTTGATCCATCATCGCTTTAGCAACCTGATCACCGGCACGCCCCCAAATATCGACTACTTTATTGTATCGTTCTCCCTGAGTAACAAGTCCTGAAGTATACTGCGCCGCTATTTCTTGTACTTCAGCTTCAGCAGATTTAATAATATCTGACTTTTGTACAGGAATCCTTAAATCATCTGCACAAATCGAAATCCCTCCACGGGTTGCATAAGTAAAGCCCAGGTTCATAAGCTTGTCAGCAAAAATGACTGTCTTGCGCAATCCACATAACCGGAAGCAGGCGTTAATAAGCTTTGATATCTCTTTTTTCTTCAGTGCCTTATTTAAGAGTGAGAAAGAAAGCCCTTCTGGTAGAACCTCGGATAACAATGCACGACCAACCGTCGTTTCATAGCGTTGAATTTTTTCTGCTTTAGAAACCATGTCGATTTCTTTAATTCTTACTTGAACTTTAGCATTGAGCTCTACAACGCCATTCTCATACGCACGAAGTGCTTCTACCATATCTTGGAAAAACATTCCTTCACCCTGAGCATACATTTTTTCACGCGTCATGTAATAGAGGCCCAATACGATATCCTGAGATGGAACAATTATTGGCTCTCCGTTTGCAGGTGAAAGAATATTATTAGTAGACATCATTAATGTTCTGCACTCCATCTGTGCTTCTAGTGACAGTGGAATATGGACAGCCATTTGGTCTCCATCAAAGTCAGCATTAAATGCTGCGCATACTAGAGGATGCAATTGAATTGCTTTCCCTTCTATTAATACTGGCTCAAAAGCTTGAATGCCTAAGCGATGAAGCGTTGGCGCCCGATTCAACATCACGGGATGCTCACGAATAACTTCTTCTAAGATATCCCAAACAACAGGCGTTTCATTTTCTACTTCCCGCTTAGCCGCTTTTATCGTGCTGGCAATTCCCATTACTTCTAGCTTATTAAAAATAAAAGGCTTAAATAGCTCTAGCGCCATTTTCTTAGGTAGCCCACATTGATGGAGCTTAAGTTGAGGACCAACAACAATCACCGACCGACCAGAATAATCAACCCGTTTTCCGAGTAAATTTTGGCGGAATCGCCCTCCTTTCCCCTTAATCATATCTGCTAACGATTTAAGCGGACGTTTATTAGCCCCTGTCATTGCTTTACCACGCCGCCCATTGTCAAGCAAAGAATCGACCGACTCTTGCAACATTCTTTTTTCATTTCTGACAATGATTTCTGGCGCCCGTAGCTCAAGTAATCGCTTTAGTCGATTATTTCTATTAATGACTCGTCTATACAAATCATTAAGATCTGAGGTTGCGAAACGACCTCCATCCAAAGGAACAAGCGGCCTTAATTCAGGCGGTAATACAGGTAAGACTGTTAGGATCATCCATTCAGGCTTTAATCCTGATTTATTAAATGCTTCAAGTACTTTTAATCTTTTTGCAATTTTCTTAATCTTAGTTTCAGAATTTGTACTCTGCATCTCAAGCCGAAGTGAATCAATTTCGACTTGAACATTCATACTACTTAACAAATCTCGGATACCTTCTGCACCGATAGCAGCGCGAAAATCATCGCCGTATTCTTCTGTTTTATTTAAATAATCTTCTTCTGTTAATAATTGTTTTTGCGTAAGTGGCGTCATTCCAGGGTCAGTCACAACGTACGCTTCAAAATAAAGCACACGCTCGATATCCCTCAAGGTCATATCTAACACTAAACCTAGCCGAGATGGTAAAGATTTTAAGAACCAAATATGAGCAACCGGAGAAGCTAATTCAATATGTCCCATGCGTTCACGCCTAACTTTCGATAGCGTTACTTCAACACCACACTTCTCACATATGACTCCTCGGTGCTTTAACCGTTTATATTTACCGCATAAACATTCGTAGTCTTTTACTGGTCCAAAAATTTTTGCGCAGAACAAACCATCTCTTTCTGGTTTAAATGTACGATAATTAATCGTTTCAGGTTTTTTTACTTCACCATATGACCAAGAACGTATTTTCTCCGGAGAAGCGAGACCAATCTTAATTGAGTCAAATTCCTCTTTTTGAGTTACTTGTTTAAATAAATCAAGCAATGCTCTCATTTTTACTCCTGTATCGTAATGGTGTTATATAAAACTCTAGTCTGGCTTCTTCTTAGTATTGCTCTAAATCAATATCCATTGCCAGGGATCTAATCTCTTTTACAAGTACATTAAATGACTCAGGCATTCCTGCATCAATTTTATGATCCCCTTTAACTATACTTTCATATACTTTTGTTCTACCTCCAACATCATCCGATTTTACAGTTAACATTTCCTGTAAAGTATATGCTGCTCCATAAGCTTCTAGAGCCCATACCTCCATTTCACCAAAACGCTGCCCCCCAAACTGAGCTTTACCACCTAATGGTTGTTGTGTAACCAAGCTATAAGGTCCAGTTGATCTTGCATGCATCTTGTCATCAACTAAATGATGTAGTTTTAGAACGTGCATGTAACCAACCGTAACTAAGCGATCAAACGCTTCTCCGGTTCTACCATCATAGAGGGTTACTTGGCCCGTTTTAGGCAAATCAGCAAGCTCAAGCATAGTTTTAATCTCGGCCTCTGTTGCTCCATCAAAAACAGGCGTAGCAAATGGAACGCCGCCCACCAAATTTCCTGCCAATTCGATTAATTCATCATCACTCAGTGATGCGATATCTTCTTTCATACCAGTACTGTTATATATTGTGTCGAGTAGCGACCTCAACTTAGCAACTCTTTTTTCTTGTTGTAATAGCGCCCCAATTTTCTCACCTAAACCTTTAGATGCCCATCCTAAATGTACCTCTAATATCTGACCCACATTCATTCGAGATGGAACACCCAATGGATTTAATACGACATCGACTGGGGTGCCGTCTGCCATGTAGGGCATATCTTCTACTGGAACAATTTTTGAAATGACCCCTTTATTTCCATGCCTTCCAGCCATCTTATCACCAGGTTGTAGACGCCTCTTAACAGCCACATATACCTTAACCATTTTTTGAACACCCGGTGGCAATTCATCGCCCTGAGTCAACTTCTTTCGTTTCTCTTCAAAAGAAGCATCAAACAATTTTTGTTTTTGCTCCAAGCCTTCTTTCATTTGCTCTAATTGCCGACTTATATCTTCATCAGCTAACCGAATATCAAACCAGTAATGCGAATCAACGCTATCAAGATATTCTTTGGTAATGACTGCACCTTTGGTTAACTTTTTGGGCCCTCCTGTAACTGCTTTCCCGATAAGCAATCTCTCAAGACGTTTAAATATATCCGATTCAACGATACGCATTTGATCAGCCAGGTCTTTCTTATAGCGATCTAACTCATCATTAATTATTTTCTTGGAACGCTTATCGCGCTGAACACCTTCTCTGGTGAAAACTTGTACATCAATAACTGTTCCAGAGATTCCTGATGGCACTCGCAATGATGTATCTTTAACATCCGAGGCTTTTTCTCCAAAAATAGCTCGCAACAATTTTTCTTCTGGTGTTAACTGCGTCTCACCTCTTGGCGTAACTTTACCAACTAACACATCGCCTACTTCTACTTCAGCACCAATATATACAATCCCAGATTCATCCAGTCGGGATAACTGACGCTCAGAAAGATTAGGTATATCAGCGGTAATTTCTTCAGTTCCAAGCTTTGTATCACGACTAACTACCGAAAGCTCTTCGATATGAATCGATGTGAAACGATCCTCGGCTACGACTCGTTCAGATATAAGAATCGAGTCTTCAAAGTTGTAACCATTCCATGGCATAAATGCAACAAGCATGTTTTGTCCTAGCGCAAGTTCTCCCATATCGGTTGATGCACCGTCTGCAATGAGATCGTTACGCTCGATTACATCACCAATTTTAACAAGTGGTCGCTGGTTAATATTCGTACTTTGGTTGGATCGGGTATATTTAATTAAGTTATAAATATCTACACCGACATCACCTGCAAGGGTTTCTTCATCATGAACACGAATAACGACTCTATTCGCGTCAACAAAATCAACCACGCCACCTCTAATTGCCCTTACAGCAGTGCCAGAATGTTCTGCAACCACACGCTCTATGCCAGTTCCCACAAGTGGCTTCTCTGCGCGCAGGCAAGGTACAGCTTGACGCTGCATATTTGATCCCATTAACGCACGATTCGCATCATCATGCTCTAAGAATGGAATTAACGATGCAGCGACAGATACTATCTGAGCGGGCGCAACATCGACATAATCAATCTGATCTTTCGGCGAAAGTGTAAATTCATTTCTATGACGACAAGAAACAATTTCATCAATAAATCGTCCCTCTAAATCTAATTTCGCATTCGCTTGTGCAATAACGTACTGGCTCTCTTCGATTGCCGAAAGAAACACAATCTGGTCTGTTACAGTCCCTTCAACAACCTTTCTATACGGAGTTTCAATAAAACCATATTCATTAGTTTGAGCATAGAGTGCCAGAGAATTAATCAATCCGATATTTGGCCCTTCCGGAGTTTCAATTGGACAAACGCGTCCATAATGGGTTGTATGCACGTCCCTTACTTCAAATCCAGCACGCTCACGTGTTAATCCCCCCGGCCCTAACGCTGATATACGACGCTTATGTGTTACTTCAGAGAGCGGATTTGTTTGATCCATAAATTGTGATAATTGGCTTGAGCCAAAAAATTCACGTGCCGCAGCGGATACCGGCTTTGCATTAATCAAATCATGGGGCATTAAATTCTCTGATTCTGCTTGACTCAAACGCTCTTTGACAGCTCTTTCAACTCGCGCTAGACCTGCTCTAAATTGATTTTCTGCTAATTCTCCAACTGATCGAACTCTACGATTACCCAAGTGATCAATATCATCAATTTCGCCTCTTCCATTTCGAAGCTCTACTAAGATTTTGATCACATCAATAATATCTTGGTGAGTTAAAGTAGGCTGCCCTTCTAATTCAGATCGTCCTACGCGGCGATTAAATTTCATGCGCCCCACCACTGACAGATCATAACGATCTGATGAGAAAAATAAGCCGTTAAATAGTGCAACAACCGCTTCCTCGGTTGGTGGCTCGCCCGGACGCATCATGCGATAAATCGCCACTTGAGCAGAGAGCTGATCAGCTACCTCATCAGTTCTTAAAGTAAGAGAGATATAAGGTCCTTGGTTAAGATCATTTATATAAAGCGTTGTGATCGTTTTAATCCCTGCAACTCTTACTTTCTCCAATATGGTTTCAGTAATCTCTTCGTTTGCTAGTGCTATGATTTCACCTGTTTTTTGATCGACGATATTCTTAGCTAGAATTTTCCCAATCAAAAAATCTTCAGGAACTTCGATTTTTTCTATATGCGCTTGCAGTAAATCTCTGACATGTTTAGCTGTGATTCGCTTATCTTTTTGGATTATTGTATCTCCACTACTTGATACAATATCAAAGCTTGCAACTTCACCACGAAGTCTCTCTGGAACAAGATCAAACAAAATTTTGTTCTTAGAAAAATGAAAATGATCAAAAACAAAAAAATCAGTAAGAATTTGCTCAGGAGTGCAACCCATGGCCTTTAATAACGTAGTTACAGGCATTTTACGTCTACGGTCAATACGAAAATAAACGTAATCCTTAGAGTCGAACTCAAAATCAAGCCAAGAACCACGATAAGGAATAATTCTTGCGGAGAAAAGTAGCTTACCTGACGAATGTGTTTTCCCTCGGTCATGTTCAAAAAAAACACCAGGAGAACGATGGAGCTGAGATACGATCACTCGCTCCGTACCATTGATGACAAACGATCCTGTTTCAGTCATGAGAGGAATCTCTCCCATATAAACCTCTTGCTCCTTAACCTCTTTTACAGTTGGCTTTGACGATTCTTTATCAAGAATGGTCAGCCGAACTTTTGCTCTTAAAGGAGAAGCATAGGTCAAACCTCTTTGTTGACATTCCTTCACATCAAAAGGCGGGTGCCCCAGCGCATAGCTAATAAAATCTAGACGAGCATTCTTAGAATGGCTTTCAATAGGAAAGATTGAGCTAAATGCTGCTTGCAGACCGATATTTTTCCGAGAATTTGGTGGTATATTTTCTTGTAAAAACGATGTATAAGATTCCAGCTGAGTTGCAAGAAGAAATGGTATTGGTAATACACTTGCTCGCTTTGCAAAACTCTTACGTATGCGTTTTTTCTCGGTGAACGAATAGTCCATCAATTTTCTCCAGAAACAGAAGATTCAGTGTAAATACTACTTATCGAACCTAACTCAAAAAGCGATTACTTCTTGATTACCAGACTCAATTTACATTAGACAAATGGAGCAAAGGCTGATAGCAATTTCTAACTATCAGCCAAAACTATTAATTAGTATTAGTCGTTATCGCTACTATTTAATATCACATGCTGCACCAGCTTCTGTAAACTGCTTGCGAATTGCTTCCGCATCTGCCTTAGCAATTCCTTCTTTAACAACTTTTGGTGCTCCATCAACTAAATCCTTAGCTTCCTTCAATCCAAGACCTGTTACTGCCCGAACTACTTTAATTACATTAACTTTATTATCCCCAGTTGAAGTAAGAATAACTGAAAATTCTGTCTGTTCTTCGGCAGCAGCAGCTGCTGCTGCCGGTGCTGCTACAGCGACAGCCGCAGCAGCTGCTGAAACACCAAACTTTTCTTCCATCTTTTTAATTAACTCTGACAGCTCTAGCACTGTCATATTCGCGATTGCATCTAATATCTCATCTTTAGCTATAGCCATATTATCTCCCTAAGGTAAATTATTAATATATATAAATTTATTGTTTCTGATCACGTACTGCAGCCAAGCCACGTACAAATTTTGTGGGAATCTCGTTTAACGTACGAACAAATTTAGTAATAGGTGCTTGCATTGTTCCTAGCAGGCTAGACAACAGTTCATCGCGACTTGGTAAAGTTGCTAATGCAGCAATATCTTTATTCGTTAGTATCAAACCTGTATTTAAGGCTCCTGATTTAATAATGAATTTTTCATTATTTTTCGAAAATTCATGCAGTATTTTTGCAGTTAGAACAGGATCCTTCCCGATACCATAAACCAAAGGCCCTGTCATTTGATGGGCAAGCTCTGAAAAAGGTGTATTTTCTACAGCGCGTCTTACAAATGTATTCTTGATTACTCGAAAAAAAACATCTGCCTCGCGTAATTTTGATCTTATTTCTGTAAATTGGCTAACTTTTAAACCACGATACTCAGATAGAATGACGATTTGAGCATTTGAAATCTCGTTAGCTATTTCTGCAACGATTATTTTTTTTTCATCAAGTTTAAAACTCAAAAAATATTCTCCTTATTTTGTTAATAAAACTAAAAAAGAACATTGATTTTATTAATACAATCAACGTTCTCAAAAATTAGCTATCAAAATTCAGGAGAGATATAATAAATCCAATTCCTGTTTTGAATATGCTATCTATGCTGGGTTCTTACTCTATCTATCAAATCACAAAACATTTGATCAAATAAATTATTAAGTTCCATAAAAAATATTGCCTGATCTTATGAAACCCCAACAGTTTTTGATAACCTATTGAAAAAAACCTATCAATAGTCAAAAGTAATAAATTTTATGATAAACCTGTTTGCTCTATTCTAACACCAATACCCATCGTACTTGAAAGAGTCATCTTCTTAAGATATACACCTTTTGCTGTTGTCGGTTTAGATTTATTAATTGCATCGATTAATGCAAGAATATTTTTCTTAAGATTTTCTATGTTAAAAGATGCTCTGCCGATAGTACAATGAACAATTCCAGATTTATCAGCTCGGTATTGAACTTGACCAGATTTCGCATTTTTTACTGCACTAGCAACATCAGCTGTGACAGTACCAACTTTAGGATTAGGCATCAATCCACGAGGGCCTAATATTTGACCTAACTGACCAACAACACGCATTGTATCTATACTTGCAATAACTAAATCAAAATCAATATTTCCAGCTTTAATTTTTTCTGCTAAATCCTCAAAACCAACAATGTCAGCTCCAGCATCTGCAGCTTCTTTTGCTTTCTCACCTTGAGCAAATACAGCAACACGTACTGTTCTTCCGGTTCCACTTGGTAATACTACAGATCCGCGCACAGCTTGATCTGATTTTTTAGCATCAATCCCTAAATTTATAGCAATATCGATGGATTCATCAAACTTTGCTGTTGCAGTATCTTTTATTATCGCTAGCGCTTCATCTAGATGGTAGGCTTTATTATGGTCAACCTTATTAGCAATCAATTTATACCGCTTAGATAACTTAGCCACGTTATACACCCTCCACTTCAATTCCCATACTTCTAGCACTACCTGCAATAGTACGTACCGCTGCATCCATGTCAGCAGCTGTTAGGTCTGGTTTTTTTATTTTCACAATTTCTTCTGCTTGTTGACGTGATAACTTTCCGACTTTGTCAAGATGGGGTCTAGCACTTCCTTTTGTCACTCCTGCCGCTTTCTTAATGAGTGCTGTTGCAGGTGTGCTTTTCATTACAAAACTAAAGCTCTTATCTGCGTAAGCAGTAATCAGCACAGGAACCGGTAATCCTGGTTCCAATTTCTGTGTAGCGGCGTTAAAAGCTTTACAGAATTCCATTATATTGAGTTGTCGTTGACCCAACGCAGGTCCAATTGGTGGACTGGGGTTAGCTTTCCCCGCAGGGATTTGTAGCTTAATATAGCCAATTATTTTTTTTGCCAAAGCAACTCTCCTTCCTTCAAATTCTATTTATGTTTATATCTTTTTACTCAGATAACAATGAGTGAGAAGTAATTAATTAAGATTTCTCTACCTGATCAAAATCCAGCTCTATTGGCGTCGGACGGCCAAATATGAGAACTGACACTCTTAGCTTATTTTTATCATAGTTAACGTCTTCAACAGTTCCATGAAAATCAGAAAAAGGTCCTTCTTTAACCCTAACTGCCTCACCTGTCTCAAATAAAATCTTAGGTTTAGGTTTCTCCACACCTGCTTTTATTTGATCAAGAATATTTTGCATTTCCTTCTGACTTATTGGTGTCGGTTTTGTAAGAGTGCCGCCAATAAATCCACTAACTTTTTCAGTATGTTTTACCAGATGCCAAGTCTCATCTGTCATTTCCATTTCTAATAGAATATATCCTGGGAAAAATTTCCTTTCGCTAATATTCTTCTGACCGCCTTTTATTTCCATCACTTCTTCAACAGGAACCAATATCTGTCCAAATTTATCATCCATTTTGGCTCTTGTAATACGTTCTTGTAAGGCACGCTTAACAGTATTTTCATAGCCAGAATATGCATGTATCACGTACCATTTTTTACTCATTCCATCTCCTGGGTCATCACTTAGCCTTCTTGATCCAGAGCGTATTTCACCAAAATCATTAATCCAGCATCAACCAACCATAAAAACATCGCCATCACAGAAACAAAAGCAAATACAGCGCCTGCTGTTTGAAAAGTTTCCTTTTTATTTGGCCAAACTACTTTTTTAGCTTCTTCAATCGAGTCCTTGCTAAAAGCATAGAACTGTTTACCCTGATTAGTCGATAATGCAACTACAATTGAAATAATCAAGCCAGTTAATAAACCAAGCAATCGGACTACTGTCGCGCTATCTTTTAAAAAATAAAAGGCAACCACACCTCCTATTACCGATAAGATAGCCAATCCCAGTTTAAAATTATTCACTTACCTACACCTTTTCATTAAAAACCATGCAAAGTTAAAATCTATATTTGATGGCAGGCCAGGAGGGCATCGAACCCCCAACCTTCGGTTTTGGAGACCGACACTCTGCCAATTGAGCTACTGGCCTCTTTTTTTAAACACTTTGCTTAATATTATAAAACTAAATCATTCAAGTATTTTAGCGACAACCCCGGCACCAACTGTTCTTCCTCCCTCACGAATCGCAAACCGCAAACCTTCATCCATCGCAATCGGTGCAATCAAATTAACAGCTACTGAAATA
>WBZN01000506.1_pt1 | contig 27556 bp, 21 predicted proteins | sample 5204281 | NCBI WGS metagenome assembly WBZN01 (sample SAMN12344347, study PRJNA552823) | activated sludge metagenome | biome: Activated sludge suspended growth; feature: Nitrification reactor; material: Wastewater; isolation source: activated sludge from nitrification reactor of wastewater... | reverse complement strand
CCATAACCTCGACGCATTGTACATGTCGCGGCGACCAATACCGACACTGGCCAAATCGGGATTCGCCGATACGGCGGCGTACAAGCAGGTGTGCATCATTCCATTTCGCCGCAACACACTGTTCGAGTATACGAATCTACCACCGACGCCGCTGGAGCAATTGGAATCGATCGACATGCTGCGCCTGCTCGAACACGGCTTGCAAGTCAAAATGGTTCCAACCGAATTCAATACCCAGGCTGTAGATACGGAAGCCGATCTGCAACGGGTGGCCCGGTTGATGGAATCCGATCCACTGATTTCTCGCTATTAGGAACCGCTATGTCACTCAAATCGCGGTTGAACCGCTCCGAATTGACCATTGGCTCATGGATTACGCTGGGTCATCCCGCCATCGCCGAAATCATGGCTGCCGCAGGTTTTGACTGGCTGGTCCTGGATATGGAGCACAGCGTGCTGGAGCTGGGCGAAGTACAGTCGATCATTCAAGTGCTGGATGGCAAGCAATGCCCCGCCATCGTGCGTCTGACCTCCAATCATCCCGACCAGATCAAGCGTGTCATGGACGCCGGCGCCACCGGCATCATGGTGCCGATGATCAAATCAGCTGCCGATGCCAAAGCCGCCGTGGATGGCGTGTATTATCCACCGCGCGGACAAAGGGGCGTTGGACTAGCACGTGCACAAGGATATGGTGCGAGTTTCCAGGCCTATCGCCAATGGCTGGATGAAAACGCCGTCATCGTGGTCATGATCGAACATGTTCAAGCCGTCGAAGCCATTGACAGTATTCTGGCTACACCCGGCGTCGATGCCTACATCATCGGCCCCTATGACCTGTCCGGTTCGATGGGACGCCCAGGCGATCTGAACCACCCCGATGTACAAGCTGCCATTGCACGCGTTCTGGAAGCAGGTCGTCGTGCCGGCAAACCGGGCGGCATCCACGTCATCGAACCCGATCCATCGGCATTGCAGCAACGCATCCAGGCTGGTTTCAACTTTCTCGGTTACGCCCTGGACATCCGCATTCTCGATTCAATCTGCCGCAACCATCTGCACAGCATCCGAACCTCATTGCAAACATCATGAATACGCTCGTCATTTCCACATCGTCTTTCGGTACCGACAACAATCCGCCATTGCTGCATCTGCAGAAAAGCGGCATGGCCATCGTCACCAATCCACACCGGCGCAAACTGACCGAAGATGAAATCATCGAACTGCTCCAGGGTGGTGCCGTTGGTCTGATCGCCGGGATCGAACCGCTGACCAGGCGAGTCTTCGAGGCAGCGCCCCAACTCAAGGTCATATCACGTTGCGGTGCCGGACTGGACAGCGTCGATCTTGCTGCCGCAAAACAATGTGGTATTACCGTACTGAATACACCGGAAGCGCCGGCACAAGCTGTAGCCGAACTGACTCTCGGATACATACTGAACCTGCTACGACAAATCAGCACGATCGACAGCGCCGTACGCGGCGGAGAGTGGCCCCGCACCCAAGGTCGTCTGCTAGCCGCACAAACCGTCGGTGTTATCGGACTGGGACACATCGGTCGCCGTGTCGCCCGCCTGTGCCAAGCTTTTGAAGCCACTGTTATAGCGCACGATCCTTTTGTGCATCAAACTCCGGATGGCATCACACTCATGCCATTACCGCAATTGCTCGCCAGTGCCGATATCGTTACGCTGCATGTGCCCTACTCGGCAGAATTGCATCATCTGCTGGATGCCAAGGCATTCGCTGCGATGAAACCGGAAGCCATCGTCATCAATGCCGCACGCGGTGGACTGGTCGATGAAACTGCGCTTGCCACGGCCTTGACATCCGGCACAATCGCAGCCGCTGCCCTGGATGTCTTCGAGCAGGAACCCTATCATGGTCCGCTCACTGCATGTAACAACACCATTCTGACTTCGCATATCGGCTCGCTGGCTCGGGAATCGCGACAACGCATGGAAATCGAAGCTGCAGAAAACCTACTACAGGGTTTGCGTCAAAACGGCCTCATCTAATCAGGGATAACGTATGCAAAACGAATCAGTTGTAGTTTTCGGTGCCAGTGGTTTTCTCGGCAGCCATGTTGCCGATGCACTATCTGCCGCGGGCTATCGGGTGCGACTGTTCGACCGCAGCCCGTCCCCGTATCAGAAAAACAATCAGGAAATGGTCATCGGTGACATCATGGATCTCGATCAAGTCATCGAGGCCGCAAAGGGTGCCACCTATGTGTACAACTTCGCGGCAATCGCCGACATCGACGAAGCCAATGACAAACCGATCCCTACAGCAACCATCAACGTGCTAGGCAACATGCATGCGCTTGAGGCTGCACGTATTGTCGGTGCACGTCGTTTTGTTTTCGCCAGCAGCGTGTACGTCTACTCCGAATCCGGATCGTTTTACCGTGCCAGCAAGCAGGCAGCGGAACGTTTTACCGAAACCTACCATGAGCGTTACGGGCTGAATTACAGCATCCTGCGTTATGGTTCGCTGTATGGCCGTCGCTCCGACAAACGCAACGGCATTTACCGCATGCTGCAAGAAGCAGTCGCGCACCATTCGATAACCTATAAAGGCAGCGGTGAAGCCCTGCGTGAATATATCCATGTGGAGGATGCCGCCCGCATGAGCGTGCAAATTCTTGCCCCCGAATTTGCCAATCGACACCTGATCCTGACCGGTCAGGAAAAAATGCGCATCAAGGATGTCATGCGCATGATCTCGGAAATTCTGCCTTGGCCGGTCGAATTGCATTTCGACGAAGCCAACATGGTGCACCATTATGAAATCACGCCGTACGCGTTCCAACCGCGCATTGGCCGAAAACTAGTGCTGAACGAGCATGTCGATCTGGGACAAGGCATACTCGACTGTCTGCGCGAAATTCATCAGGACCTGCATCATGCCGATGAAAATGACGACGCCACTCCCACCACTTCCGACAATCGCGCCTGAATCACCATGAACAAACACGATTGGCAAGCCATCATTTTCGATTTTGACGGTGTCATCGTCGAATCGGGAAAAATCAAAACCCAGGCTTTTGCAGAACTCTATCGCGTTCATGGCGCCGACATCGTTGCCCAGGTCGTACAATTCCACACGCAAAATGGCGGCATGTCGCGCTATCGCAAATTTCGCCACTTTCAGGAGCATTTTCTGCACAGGCCACCATTGACCGAAGCGGAAGAAAAGCAACTGGATATCCGCTTTTCCGAACTGGTCGTCGAAGCGGTGATTGCCGCCGATCCGGTACCCGGCGCATTCGAGCTGATCCGACAACAATCCGGCAAAACTCCACTTTTTGTCGCCTCGGGCACACCGGAGATCGAGCTCAAGGTCATCGTCGAGCGTCGTGGCTTGGCGCCTTATTTCACCGATGTGCGCGGCGCACCGGCATTGAAGAAAACCATCATTGCGGAAATCCTGTCCTCGCATGACCTGACTCCCGGATCGGTACTGATGATCGGCGACGCCATGGCGGATCATGAAGGCGCACAAGCCAATCACATTGCTTTCTTAGGTCGTGTTCTTCCCGGTGACGTCAATCCCTTTCCTGCCGACGTGGAGATCGTGCCCGATCTACGCGGACTGCTGGTTTGACATGGCGCTTGCAATGCGCAGACTGGTTTATTCCGATATACAATCCCTAAGTGCAGGATTTGCCGAGTTTGTTGCAGCAATATTGCGCGACACCCTCATCCGGAAACCACGAGCCACCTTGGTCGTCCCTGGCGGCAGCACCCCGCGCCACTACCTGCCTGCACTGGCGCAATGCTCACTGTCCTGGGATCGTATCACCGTCACCCTGAGTGATGAACGTTGGGTCGATATTGGCGATCCGCAATCGAACGAAAACCTAATACGCCAATACCTACTGGCACATTTGCCTGTTCCAACAACGTTTGTCGGCCTTAAAACCCAACATACCGATCCGTTTACTGCCCTCGACGATATCCATCAACGTCTGTCGCACATTCCACTGCCACCGGATTTGACGGTACTGGGTCTGGGCGAGGATGGTCACATCGCATCGCTGTTTCCCGGCTCACAACACGAAATCGCTTCATCCCGTCACTGCGTCGCCACAGCCCCCCCGATCGCACTATCACTACGCGTCAGCCTCTCACTGGACTTGCTGGCAAGCAGCAACCATATCGCTTTGGTCGTTACCGGTGACCACAAACGACGGTTGCTCGATCGGCTGGAAGAACGACTTGATATGAAACTGCCGATTTCCTGGCTGGTAAAACTGGCATCGCCGCGGATAACGGTGTTTGAAACAAACGCTGCCTAAGCTCTGCTAGCACACATGCAGCAAGAATTTATGGAAATCTAACCTGCCTGAACATTACTGGGCACAATTTATTTTTGCGCTTTGCACATTAAATCCAATTGACTTGTCCGTTTTTCGGATCAAAAAAGCGGTCATGGGATAATCGATCACGGTTATCGCAGAGCAATGATCGCCTGGTGCAGCATCCAACACATAAATGGAGATGTCATTATCGAACTCATATATTCCTGTTACCTGCAAGCTATTACCCCCTGCCCCCCTGGCTCCGACTCCTCCCACGATTAATTGAAAAACTTCAAAATCGATTTCGGGCAGGGCATCGTCACTCTGTAAATCAGCGGTTAATTCTTCATAAAACGCTTGCCACTCAGCACGCGTTTTGATGATATTGACCCAAGGCTCCTCTCTTTCCAGTTTGGAAGGCAGTTTCAAAACAATGTGTGAATAAATATCACTGGCCAAAACATGATGGCACCCCAGCAACATGAGTAACCCGATCAGCAAAATCTTCCTGAAATATCGATTCATTATGCAGTCTCCTTGGCTGAATCACGACGAAGCGTCATCAACACTCATCACCAGGTTAGTACATCCCATTTTTATCAAAAAACCCGACCGGATCACGATCACTCCTCCGGCACCACTCTTGGCCTCCGATTCTTGTCGATCGCCACATAGGTCAGCACCGCCTCAGTCACCTTGATGCAGATTTCCTCCTCGCCTTCGCGCACCCCCCTTTGCGCATAAACCGCCACGCCCACCGTGATGGAAGTGCGGCCGACCTTGATGATATTGGCATACAGGCTCACCAGGTCGCCGACAAATACGGGATGTTTGAATACGAATGAATTGACTGCCACCGTGGCAATGCGACCACGTGCCCGGCGAATTGCCGGAATGCTGCCAGCCATGTCGACTTGCGACATGATCCAGCCACCGAAAATATCGCCGGCGTAATTGGTATCTGCCGGCATGGGCACCGTGCGCAGCACCGGCTGACCTTCGGGCAATGGTACGTGAAGTGAGGGATCGTACGATATGTTGGGCATTATTGTTGTTCTCCAGATAGGGAAGAAATGTCTTTTGGATCGAGCCGTTGCAAGGATACATCGGTTAGCGATCTTGAACCAGCGCTACCAATCATTCCCCTTTTCTCTCCCACAAAGTTGGTATTTCATCCAAAACACGAGAAAATGAATGCCTCTTCACGAGTTCTAACGCTATGAAACCCCTGTTTGATGCCGCCGCCGACTGCCTGATGGCCAATACCATCGACGCCAAGCTCAGGCTGACACGACAAACCGCACAAGCGTGGCACGATAGCAAACTGTCGCTGGCATGCGCAGGTACCGCAATGCCACCCGGTGCACCCGGTCGTCCGGCCCAACCTATGCTGATAGCCCCGGAAGCGGTGCCGAGACGCAGCCTGAGAACGAAGCCGGGCTGGATTGCCCTGATTCATGCCATCACGCACATCGAGTTCAATGCCATCAATCTGGCCTGGGATGCGGTATACCGTTTCCGCGATCTGCCCGAACCCTATTACAGCGACTGGATTCGGGTGGCCACCGAAGAAGCTTATCATTTTTGCCTGCTGCGCCAGAGATTGCAGGATCTGGGTAGCGATTATGGTGACTTGCCCGCTCATGACGGACTCTGGGAAATGGCGATTCGCACGGCTGCCGATCCACTGTTGCGCATGGCGCTGGTGCCGCGCGTATTGGAAGCACGAGGGCTGGATGTTACCCCTGGCATCATCCGGAAGTTACAACAAGCCGGTGATTACAAAACTGCAGCGATACTGGAAATCATATTGCACGATGAAATTGGTCACGTCGCCATCGGATCGCACTGGTTTCATCATCTTTGCACACAACGTGGACTCGATGCGGAGCTGACATTTCACAGCCTGGTTCGGCAAAACATCACCGGACAGATCAGTGGTCCACTGCATCGTGCCGCAAGACAACAGGCAGGATTCAGTACAGCTGAGCTGGACGAACTGGAACGACTGGCTATCCAGAAAGGCTCCGTGCCACCTGCAACAACCCCTTGCCCGGTGCAAGATTAATAGTTGCAGCCCTACACGCGGCGTTCGAAGCGATAAAAAGCCAGTTTGCCCCGCAGATTTGGAAGAAAGGACACCGGGTGGTCCTTGCTCATGACGCGACGCTCAAGAATGCGTGCATTGCATTGCTGGCACAGTGCCTCAAAATCCCCCAGCGTGCACAAGTGGATATTCGGTGTGTCATACCAGTGATAGGGCAACTCTTCGGAAACCGGCATGTGCCCGCAGATCACCTGCATACGGTTTTTCCAGTGACCGAAGTTGGGAAAGGAGACGATACCTTCCCTGCCAACCCGCAGCATTTCTTCGATGATCCCTTCGGTGTGCCGCATGGCCTGCAAGGTTTGTGACAGGATCACGTAATCGAACGAATTCGACTCGAAACTGGATAATCCGGCTTCCAGATCATTGTGAATCACATTGATGCCATTCTGGAAACAACGCAGCAGATTGTCGTCATCAATTTCCACACCATAGCCAAAAATATTGCAGGTATCGCGCAAATAGCGCAGCAATGAACCATCGCCGCACCCCAGATCGAGAATCTTTGAACCGGGCTTGATCCATTGGGCGATAGCGGCAAAATCCGGACGTAACACGCTGACAGGAGGTGTAATGGTGTTCATGGCAGGCAATTCCTATCGTCGTTCAAGTGGCAATATTGCTCATGTAGGCACGCACCAGTTCATGATAGCCTGCTGCCTCCATGAGAAATGAATCATGGCCGAAACTCGACGTGATTTCGGCATAGCTAACGTTCAGTGCATTATCCAGCAGCGCCTTGACGATTTCACGTGAGCGCTCGGGTGAGAAACGCCAGTCCGAGGTAAACGAGATAATCAGAAAATTGGCCTTGGCAATCCGGAATGCTGCGCTCAGGTCACCATCGTAAGCACGGGCTGGGTCGAAATAATCCAGTGCCTTGGTCATCAGCAGATAGCTGTTGGCGTCGAACAGATCGGCAAACTTGTCACCCTGATAGCGCAGGTACGACTCGATTTCAAACTCGACGTCAAAACCGAAAGTCAGTTCGCCCTTGCGCAGGCTACGGCCAAACTTGGCCGCCATCGAATCATCGGATAAATAAGTGATATGCCCCAGCATGCGTGCCAGCCTCAAGCCGCGCCGCGGCAACGTATCGTAAGCGTAATAATTGCCGCCATAAAACTCCTGATCGGTCAGGATAGCCTGGCGTGCGACATCATTGAATGCAATGTTTTGTGCGGTTAGTTTCGGTGCAGCCGCAACGACCAGCGCGTGACGCACTTGTTCCGGATAATCCAGTGTCCACTGCATGGCCTGCATGCCCCCCAGACTGCCTCCCACTACTGCGGCAAACTGTTTGACGCCAAGATGTTCGGCAAGTTGTGCCTGCGCTTCCACCCAGTCTTCGACAGTCACCACCGGAAAGGTGGCACCATAATGCTTACCGGTGCGCGGATCGATACTGGCCGGACCGGTGGAACCGTGGCAGCCTCCCAGATTGTTGACGCCGATGACAAAAAAGCGCTCGGTATCGATCGGTTTTCCCGGGCCTATCATGTTGTCCCACCAACCGATACTTTTCGGATTATCCGCATACACACCCGCGACATGATGATTACCCGATAGGGCATGGCAGATCAGCACAGCATTGGAGCGATCTGCATTCAACTGACCATAGGTTTCATAGACCAAATGATAGCTGTCGAGCACAAATCCGCTTTTAAGCTGCAACGGCTTATCGATTTGCACGTACTGCGGGGTTACCACCCCCACTGATTTAGAATCATGCATTGTGTACTGGAAGCATTCTGATGAAACAACAGGGAATATCGATTTGCATTATATCGCCAAAAAGCCGGCAAACTCTAGGAGAACACCGAAAACCACGGCACCTGGTTGCGATCATACCGCATTGAAATCAGATCCAAAACGTATTGCCCTCCAATTCTGTTGATTGAGCATCGCACACTACCCTTGCCAAAACCCCGCTAGTCATTCAATCTGGCCAACAACGCCGCCAACTTTTCCGGATGGTCGGTTTTGATGATTTTTTGCACCAATGGAAGAATATCGGGTAAATGGCTTTTCAGAACCTGGTTTTTGACTGTCAGCAATTGCGCCGGATACATGGAAAACTGCTGCAGGCCAAAACCCAGCAACAGGCGTGTAAACTGCATGTCTCCCGCCATCTCGCCGCAAATCGATACCGGCACCTGCGCGCGATTGGCACTCTGGATGATGTGCGATACCAACCACAATATGGCTGGATGCAGCGGATCGAACAAATGCGCCACCGTGTCATCGATACGATCGACTGCCAGCGTGTATTGAATCAGATCATTGGTCCCGATCGACAGAAAATCCAGCTTGCGCATGAAAATATCCAGACTCAGCGCGGCGGCCGGGATCTCGATCATGCCCCCGACTTTGATATGTTCATCGAAATGTATTTTGTCATCTCGTAGCGTCTGTTTGGCATACTCGATCAGGTGCAGGGTCTGGTCGATTTCTGCGACATGGGACAGCATCGGTACAAGAATCCGCACATCGCCGAATTTGGATGCCCGCAATATGGCACGTAACTGGGTATGGAACATCCTCGGTTCCGCCAGACTCAGACGGATCGCCCGCAATCCGAGTGCCGGATTGGCTGCTACCTGCGTGGATCCACGTATGTTTTTATCGGCTCCCAGATCGAAAGTACGAATGACTACCGGCTGCTTGTGCATTTTCACCGCAACGGTACGATAGGCCTCGAATTGTTCTTCCTCGTCTGGCAAATCATCGCGGTTCATGAATAGGAATTCGCTGCGGAACAGACCGATTCCCGTGGCGCCACTCTGTTTGACTTGCTCGATATCCTCTGGCAGCTCGATGTTGGCATACAAATCCACCGGCGTGCCATCCAGTGTCACTGCCGTAACACTCCTGAGACGCTGGAGTTTCTTTTTCTCCAGCTCCAGTTGGCCTTGCCGCAGGCGGTATTCATCCAGCACATACTTGTCCGGATTGACGATGATGATGCCTTGGGTACCGTCGACAATCAGACAATCATCCTCGAGAATGAGCTGATGTGCATGATGCAACGCCACGATCGACGGAATGTTGAGACTGCGCGCCACAATGGCGGTATGCGAAGTCTGGCTGCCCAGATCGGTCAAAAAGGCCACGAACTGATGTTGCTTGTATTGCATCACGTCAGCAGGACTTAGATCGTGCGCGACCAGAATACTGTCTCCGGTATGTTTGGACGCAATCGGCAGATAACCGGGATGCCCCATCATGGCTTTCAACACCCTTTCTACGACTTGCATGACATCCGCTTTGCGTTCCCGCAGGTAGGCATCTTCGATTTCCTCGAATTGTGCCAGCAGAACCTGCGCCTGTTGTGTCAGCGCCCATTCTGCATTGCAATTCGTCTGGGCAATCATGCTACTGGCGGCTTCGGACAGCATCGGATCATCCAGGATCATCAGATGCAGATCGAGAAAGGCACTGAATTCGGCACGCGCATGTCCATCTGCAACTGACTTCTGCAGTACTTCGAATTCCTTGCGTACTACGGCAAAAGCCATTTCAAGACGCGTTATTTCGCGCTTGATCTGGTTCTTGGGTACCAGATAATGAATGACTTCGAGTGCTGCCGGCGCTGCCAGATGAGCATGCCCGATAGCAATGCCGCCCGATACCCCAATACCTTGCAGGATGAAGCTCATTCGCCCTCGCCAAAATAGTCTTGCACCAGTGCCACCAATGCCTCCATGGCGTGCTCTTCATCTTCGCCGCTGGTTTCCAGTTCCACGCGCGAACCTTTGTTGGCAGCCAGCGTCATCACCCCCATGATGCTTTTTGCATTAACACGGCGACCATTGCGTGTCGCCCACACTTCACATTTGAACTGACTTGCCAGCTTGGTCAGCTTGGCCGAAGCCCGCGCATGCAACCCGAGCTTGTTAACGATTTCCACTTCTCTAGTCTGCATGGCGACCTTCCGCGTCAACTTGCATGACACCACACTGCCCGCCACTCAATCCCTTTTCGATGACCGTCGCCAGTGATTCGTTGCGATAAGTCAATGCCCGCACCAGCATCGGCAGATTGACTCCGGCAATACACTCTACCTTGCCGGGCTGCACCAGACGACTGGCGATATTGCATGGTGTTGCTCCAAACATATCGCTCAGTACCAGCACACCATCGCCACTGTCCAATTGTTGAATCACTTCGCGCGCTCGCGCCAGCACCACTTCCGGATCATCCTGCGCAAAAATGCTCAAATGCTTTAATTGCGGTGGCTGCATGCCTACCACATGACATGCACAGCGGATCAGATGTTCGCCCAGATCCTCATGTGTCAGCACTAATATTCCAATCATCTTTCAAGCCTGTCTTTCATTGAAATTCATCATTTGAAGATTCTAGCATTGACATCGCCTAAAATCCTTGATTTGTTGCCCAACGACCCTGCAAATCCGGACCAGACCTGACTTTGACCAGACCAAAATTGCGCAAATGATTCGAGAATTTTTTTGAATCAATCCCGTCTACCCCAGTCAAAAGAGTTGTGGGTTTCATCGGCATACACCTTCGATTGGCGATGCCTTCCCATAACCAGAAAACAGGGTGCATCATGAATAAAAAAGACCGGATCATGGCTTTGTGCAAAGCTGCCGATGCGATGGCACACGGTCACTTTACCCCTGATATTCCCTTAGGCGATGACGACGTGGGTTGCTTAGGCAGGGCACTCAGAAAATTGTCCCGTTCGCTGCAAAAACAAGCGGAAAAACACCAATCGTTATACCGGATCATGGTGGAGTGTCACCTCAATTTGCGCCTGATCGATATCCTGAATCATATTTACGAATCGTTTCAACATCACCTGCCGTATGATCGAATCAGTCTGGCACTGCTCGACAACGATGGCAGCAAACTGAAACTGCACTGGGTACGCGCCTGCTATGACAAGCTGGAACTGGATACGGGTTACCACACTTCAGCCACACATCATACGGTTAAAACCATCCTTGCTGCGGGCAGGGAACTGGTCATTGACGACCTCAAGGCATATCTGGAACACCACCCCGAATCCAGTCTCGTAGCCACTGCGTGCAAGGAAGGCATCCAATCCTGTCTGATCTGCCCATTGATTGCAACGGGAAAGCCAGCGGGTTTCATTTTGTTCTCGAGCCGCAGAAAAAATGTCTTCAAGAAACTGCACCGGGATCTTTCGCTACAGATCGCCAGCCAACTCGCGGTCATTATTGAAAGAACACGGCTGTATAAAAACATCAAACTGAACAGACAATTGATCGCACAGAAGAAAACGTTACAGCAAAAGGTCACGCACGATGCCCTGACCGGTTTATTCAATCGTCCGGCCATTTTTGACCGATTGCGCAAGGATATTCTTCGCGCCCGACGGGGTGGATTTGGCATCGCCGTTATCATGATCGACATCGATCACTTCAAACAAATCAATGACCGTTACGGACACCAGAAAGGTGACGCGGTACTGGTGGAGATTGCCGAGCGCCTCACCCAATCTGCTCGTGCCCACGAATACATCGGCCGGTACGGTGGTGAAGAATTCCTGGCCATCGTGTCTCCGTACGATCAGGATGGCGCACTCAGAGCCGCCGAACGATTCCGCGATACGGTTGCCAGCGTAGCCATCCATAGCGGTGAAATTTCTATCCCCGTTACCATCAGTCTGGGCGTGGCAATTGCCGGCACACCCGAATTACTGGAAGAAAATCTGTTGATCAAGGCTGCCGACGAAGCACTGTATACAGCCAAGCACCAAGGCAGAAACCGTGTCGAGCTTGCCAAACTGTCCTGCCCGGAACCTGAGGCTGTTCGACTGGCCGCGTCGTCATAATCTACATCCCCAAAACAACGCTAACGCCTCGCATGCAATCATTTTCTTTGCATAGCCTTGGCACATCAGAATGGCAATCCTCGCTCAACCTCGCTATCGGCAACGAGAACAGATCCTCTAAATCACATGAAAATCCCCATTCGTCAACGCCAAACCGGGGGTAACATTGATAAACTGCACGGCTTCGCCGACTCCATTGCCATCGGCATCATAAAATACAGCCCCTGTGGTTTTGTCGTAAACAATGAAATCATTGGCATCCAGTGCCTGGGTACCGGTAATGAATTGACCGGGAGCAATCGGACTGGGCAACGGATTGGTAAAAACCGAGAACACCTTTTTATCCAGCTTGATCGTATCGTCCACCACACTAAAATCCGTAATCGTGTCGACATGACCCGCCACCCTGAACTGAAAATAGTCAACACCACTCCCTCCAGTCAGGGTGTTATTTCCACTCCCGCCGTTCAGCACATCATGACCAGCACCACCATCAATGAGATTTGCCACCGCATTACCCGTAATCGAATTGTTCAGATCATTGCCGGTTGCGCTGATCGCGACATTGCCTGTCAAGGTCAATGCCTCGACATTCACCGGCAGTATGTAAGAGATGCTGCTACTGACCCTATCTAGCCCCTCGTTGAACTGCTCGGTTACCACATCACCCGCATTTTCGACGATATAGACATCGTCACCCAGCCCACCCGTCAGCGTATCGGCCCCTGCAGCACCATCCAGATTATTGGCAGCGGCGTTACCCGTCAGAATGTTATTTAATCCGTTGCCTTTTCCATTGATCGCGAGATTACCCAGTAAGTCGAAGCTCTCGACATTATTCGGCAATGTATAGGTCACGGTGCTTCTGATCTTGTCCGTACCGGCATTCAGCGCCTCATTCACCGTATCCGCAACGTTTTCGACTTCATACACGTCGTCTCCGGCGCCACCCTTGAGTACATCCGCACCCGCTGCCCCATCCAGAATATTGGCAGCGGCATTACCCTGGAGGAGATTGGCCAGATCATTGCCCACGCCGTTGATGGCCAAGGTTCCGGTCAGAAACAGAGTCTCGACTTGACTCGGTAACGTGTAGCTAACACTGCTATTGACCTTATCCGTACCGGCATTTGAAGCCTCGGTAATCAAATCGCCGCTATTGTCGACTGTATACGTATCGTCTCCCAGTCCCCCTGCCAGGCTGTCTGCACCTGCACCGCCATTCAATGTGTTGCTGGCGGCATTGCCAGTCATGACATTGGCCAAATTGTTACCGGTTCCATTGATTGCCTGATTACCCAGTAACAGCAGATTCTCGACATTATTCTTTAGCGCGAAAGTCACGCTGCTGAACACGGTATCGTTACCGGCGTTCAGTGCTTCCATCACGACATCGCCAGTATTGTCCACGACATAGACGTCGTCCCCGGCCGCACCTTTCAACGTATCCACCCCAGCGCCGCCATCGAGTACATTCCCGAGCACATCCCCGTTGAGATTGTCTGGCTGATTGCTGCCAATCAGATTATTGACATTCGACAAGGTATCCAGCCCCGAACCCACAGTGTTTTGTTGAGTTTTCAGCGCCAATGAAACTGTCACTGCTGCACTGGCATGCGCATAGGACACCGTGTCATTGGATGCGGTGCCCACGAACACATCGTTGCCATCGCTCCCAACCAGGAGCTGTCCAGCATCAAAAACCGTCACGGCCAGTGTCAGTGGTTGCACATTACTGACACTCAAGCCCTGCAGATCGGTCGCTGTCACCAACAATGATAAATTGCCGCGATCTTCGAAGCCGGGAATTCCGGAAACGACCCCGCTACTGGTATCGATATGCATCCAGGCTGGCAAGGGATCGCCATTCGCCAGCGTAGCACTATAATGCAGCGTATCGCCTACATCAGAATCGACGAAGACTATCGCTAAATCATAACTCCAGTTCGTTCGCTCGATTTGAACCGCTTGATCGATCAAGCTGGCAATCTGTTGCGGAGCGTGATTTTCCGGAATGACCGTCAGATCAAAATTACCGTTCACCGTACCGGCTCCATCCTCACCGCCATCGGCCAAGGCAAAAGAAAAACCGGCTTGTGTGGTTGCAGATCCATCGTGCACAAAAGTCACCCTGCCATCGAGAATATCCTGCAAGGTGAACGTACTTGCCTCAATCCCATCGACCATTACCAAACCGTTCAGCAGTGTTTGCACGGTATAGGTCAACCCGTTAGCGATGTCATCGGGATCCACTGCTGTCAGATCGTCCTGCGTAAGCAGATAGCCCCCCCCGGCATCGACAGTGGCCGTCAAGTCACCCGCAACCCCAGGTGCATCGTTGACAGCGGTGATCGTCATCGCAACATTCACGGCAAGACTATCAGCGACATCAGGTCCAATCGTATCGGATGCCACCACAGTAATGGTCTGATCTGTCGTAGGGTTATCGGAAATATTGACGTACTGCACGGTTCGGAGAACGGATTCCCAGGTCGCATCCGACACATCGCCGCTGCCACTGATTATCGTTAAAACACCTGTATCGATATCGAAGCTGGTGCTGTAACCAGCTGGTAATGTTGCCACGGTGAGTGATTCCGTGGCTGAAGGAATGGCAAGACTCACGGTTACAGTATCAACCGGAGTATCGACTTGTGAAATCAGTGTTGCCGAATCGAAAAGAATCAAGGGGACCTGATTCTCGCTGTACTGGATTCCTTGCGCGTGTAAATCGACTTCAATGGACATCACTACCTCCCGGTGATAGGTTAGAGAAATTCTGGGAAACGACTACATCTAGACTTGCTGCGTTGACATCACGCCGCCACACTATGAATTGCCACTACCTTGACCGGTAGCGCTGCTGAAAGCTACCCGAAAACTGCAAACTCGCAATTTCCAGGTAGCTACCTCCCCTAACCTTAAATCACCACGATATCCGCATTGGTCATCGCCAGATTGATGCCCAGCTTGGCGATTTGCACTGCCGCGATGGTCGGATCGTTACCATCGGCATCGTAAAGCAGTGCCCCGTTATTTTTATTGTAGATAATGAAATCATTGGCATCCGCTGCTGCAGTACCGATGACAAACTGATCGGCGGCCAAAATACCTGCTGTCAGCGAAGCAAACACTGCGCTACTGATCTCAACGGTGTCGTCGATTACCGCAAAATCGGTAATGGTGTCGCTGTGTCCCACTGTTGTCAGAAGGAACAGATCCGCTCCTGCTCCTCCTGTCAGTTTGTTGTTACCCGTACCGCCGTCGAGCGTATCGTTTCCAATGCCGCCTGCTAGAGTATCATTACCGATGCCACCATTCAACTGATTATCAAGAGCATTTCCGGTGATGACATTAGCCAGATCGTTGCCGTTGGCGATGATCGCCACGGTACCGGTCAAAGTCAGATTCTCGACTTCGACCGGCAAAGTGTAATCCACCGCGCTGCTGATCTTGTCCGTACCTTGATTGAATTGCTCGGTTACGACATCACCGATGTTATCCACTGTGTAAGTGTCGTTACCGAGTCCACCGATCAATGTATCGGCGCCGGCCGCACCGTTCAGCACATTGTTGCCACTATTGCCGGTGATGACATTCGCTAAAGCATTACCCGTTCCATTGATGGCTGCCTCCCCCAACAGGGTTAAATTTTCGGCGTTGGCCTTCAGCGTATATGTTGCGGTGCTCATCACCAGATCGGTGCCACCAGTCAATGTTTCCGTCACGATGTCACCGGTATTGTCAACGATATAGGTATCGTTGCCCGCTCCACCTTTGAGCGTATCAATTCCGGCGCCGCCATCAAGCACATTGTTTCTGACATTGCCAGTCAATGTGTCGGCAAAACCGCTACCAATCAGGTTGTCGATATTGGTCAATGTATCCAGTCCAGCGCCCAGTGTATTTTGTTGCACCGCGACTGCTAGTGAAACTGTCACCGGCGCCGACGCAAAGGCATACGTCACAGTTTCGTTGGCTAGCAATGTTCCCGCCAATACATCGTTGCCACTGGTACTGACCAGTAACTGTCCTGCGTCGAATGCCGTAACCGCTACCGTCAACGGCGCACTCACGCTACTGCCCAGCGCATCGGTAGCAATGACACTCAGGGCATACGTCCCCAGATCACCGAATAGCGGCGATCCTGAAATTACTCCGGTGAGCGCTTCGACTTGCATCCAGGCTGGCAACGGATCGCCATTGGCCAGTGTGGCATCGAAACTCAGTGTATCGCCCACATCGATATCGCTGAAAGCAGCACTGGCATTGTAGTTCCAGCCTAGCGCATCGAATTGCACCGCTTGAGCGGTCAGAGGCGCCACGACTATCGGCGCGTCGTTCGCTGCATTCAAAGTGTAACTTTGCTGTGCGGCGACACTTCCTCCCCTGCCATCGCTGACGCTGTAGCTCAAATTGACCGCGCCATTGTAATCAAGCGTGTGATGCACAGTGAAAGTGCCGTCGAGATTGTCGGTTACGCTACCCTGATCTGCAGTGATTGCCGCAACACTCAGGGTATCGCCGTTGATGTCGGTAAAACCTTGCAGCAAATCGGTGGCATTAACGATGTAATCTTCATCCTCGGTACCCACGGCCAGTGTGGCTGTAGCACTGCCTGTCGGCGCATCGTTCACCACCAGATTGAAGGTACCGGAAACCGGTAATGCTCCGTCCTCCCCGCCATCAGCCAAGGTAAAGTCGAAACTGGCATCGGTGGTAATGGAACCATCATGCATGAAACTGACTTTGCCATCTGCTACATCCTTGGCGGTGAAGCTCGTTTCCTCGCTACCATTGACCAGTATCACACCATTCACAGATGCATCGACGGTGTAGGTTAATCCGGCGCCAGTATCATCCGGATCGGCTTCACCCAAATCGACTGTCGTCAGCACATAGATTCCACCACTCGGAACATTGGCAGCCAAATCGCCTGCAATCACCGGCGCGTCATTGGCTGCGGTGATGGTAATCGTATCGGTCACGGCGGTACTGGTTGAGGTTTGTCCACCCAGCGTATCAGCTGCCGAAACTTTTACCGTGCGCGTCGTGAGCGGCGCATTCGAGGTATTGCTATAGGTGATGGATTGCAGGACGGCCTGCCAATTTGCATCGGAAATGACACCCGTACCACTGACAATCGTCAGTGTATTGCCGATATAAGTCGCGCTATAACCTGCTGGTAGAAATGCTGCTGACAGAGACTCCGCAGCCGATGCATTATTCAGCACAGCTTTCACGGTATCCGGCACACTGCTGCCGCTCGACACGATTGTAGCCGAGCCAAAAAGAATCAAATCACCCTGATTTTCTGTATAACTACTGGTCGCACCGGATCCTGCGCCGGCACCGTTCAAATCCACAACAATTGCCATGATCGTCTACCCCCTTATATGTTCGCGACCTCTCATGCAAGTTTGCACGAGAATCTACCGTGACTCGCTATTTTACGAGCCAAACAACATCCTAGTAAACTGAACTGCTACACCGCACCCTTCTTCTTGTTTATCCGTACGAATCACCTTGCCTTCACACTGCACGACCGAGTCCTGGTTGAGCTTGATCGTCATGTGCACGGTTTCATTCTTTTTCATACTGCCGGGCACCGTAAAATAAATCCCAGTAGAACTGATGTCTCTAGACCAACCCTTTTCTTCTTCTGTCATGACGAGGCAACGCAAATCGAAGCGCTCGCTCGTTCGTTTTTCATAAAAAATTGCCATACCCACCGATACCGTATAAATCACATTACCCCAATCGAAACTTACTCGTTTTCTTGGAGTGCATCGTAATGAGATAGTGCAAAAATGAATAGTTATCAGGTGATAGTTTTCCAAACTAACAATACTCAACAATTGCGTGTTAACAGAAATAACTTTTAACATTAACAAGTATTAACATCACTCAATCAAAGTATTGATATATCGCCACTTTCATACACTAAAAACGACTAAAAAAATCGCAATCCAAATTGATAGCAATAAAAAAACCACTGGAACAAACATCGTTCCAGTGGTTGAGTTACTCAACGAGCAATTAACTCGTCAACCCCGAACTTACCTTGGGCTAACTGAAATTACCCGTGTGTTGTTGGATTGCTTAGGATCGGTTGCAAATCCGGCAAAATCAACAAAACCAGACAACCCAAAAGTTCCGGCCAGTCTCGGTATCAATGTGACGGTTACCGTTCTTGAAGCACCTGCAGCAAGGTTGCCCATGGTACAAGTCAGTGTTCCACCATTCTGACCCACTGCCACGCCACTACAAGTCGAACCCGCGCCAGCACTAGCCGTGCTGTATGAGAACTGACTCGGTATGGTCATGGTAAAGGACGTTCCATTGGCCACTGCACTACCATTTTTGATTCCGTAGGTCAGTGTCATCGCCTGATTCAACGCAGCTTTACTTGCAGAACCCGAGTTGATTTGCAAATCGGTCGCTGGCTGAGCAGGTGGTGGTGGTGGTGCCAGAGTTGTCGACACGTTTCTGGTATTGTCGCCAGGATTGGCATCGGTCAGTGCTACATCACCAGTCTGCTCAACGCGGTAAGACGTAGCCACCGCATTCACTGTCAACTGTTGTGTGACATTGAACAGATTCAGATCGATCAGCACAGCCGGTGCACCCACATTCAGCGTACCCACATCGCAGGTCATTGTTGATGCCACAACATTGCAAGCCCCGGCTGACGTGGTATGCGTTTCCGAACCAAATGTTCCTGTCGGCAATGCAATCACGACTTTTGCATCAGGAATTGGGAATGCGCCGTTATTGGACACTTCCAAATGATAGGTGCCACCCGTACCCGATTGTACTTGCGCTGGGCCAGTTAATGTCATGGCCAGATCCAGCAGATTGGCACTGGTCGCTGGGGTATTGACGGTGGTCGTCGCTGGTGCACCAGGACCTTTGGCGTTGACCGCAACGAGTTGGAAGTTGTTGCTAGAACCTGCAACCAGACCGCTCACCGTGGTACCAAGCTTGTTGGCTGGAATAATGATATTCGCACCACCATTATTGCTCAGCGCATAGTTCAGAATAGGGCTACCGCCATCCGAAGCCGGTGCCGACCAAGTCAATGCCACTGCTGTACTACCGACGATGGTATTGGAGAAGGCTGGCGCATCTGCTACGGTTGCACCTTGCGGTGAGACTTCATTCGTGTCGGTAGACACACCACTGTTTCCATCCACACTGTTGGCATTCACGTTGAACTTGTAGGTGTTGCCATTAACCAGTCCCGTTACGGTCAAGGTCGTTGGTGCTGGGTTGGTGTGAGCGGTTTCCTGGGTACCGATCTCGGTGTAAGAGAACAGCAAGTTGCCGTTGACATCCACTGACTGTTTAAATAAAAGATGACCTTCAGCATCTGCTTTTTGAACATACACCGCGTTACCTTGACCATCCACTCTTAATGCGGTTAAAAGATTTCCACCGGCATCTGTAGCTTGAATCATTACCACATTGCCACCGGCATCTCTTTCTTCTGTAAATACAAAAGCACCAGTTTCATCCGTTTTTTGAACCATCACTGGATTACTATCAGCATCGAAAACTAGATTTCCATCAATATCCACCTGCTGGACCATAACAGGAATCATCTTGGGTACCATCACAGGATCCAGAGGTTGGTACATGTCTGGCTCCATCACTGGATCTTTCTTAATGACATGCACCGTGTAATGTGTGGTCGGCTTCGTACCTTGCGCACCTGGGGTCCAGTTCACCACAGCGCTGCTGTCCTTGCCCAAGGCTGCAGCATTGGTTGGTTCGTGCGGTGGCAGTGGATCGACTGGTGCCGGGCTGATTTTGAACAGTCGGCCAATTGGTGAACCACCTAAACCTGGATCATCTGCCACATACACGACCGGATCGTCGCCACTCGCGGTATCCGCAGTAATACTCGGTGGATTCGACATAATCGTCGGTGTCCAGTTGGCAATCACGACAGGTGATTCTCCGTTTGGATTGTCGATTTTGCCCACCTTGTTGATATCGGCCACATACAATGCCGTACCATTGGGGGTCTTGCCTTTCTGATTACTGGCAATACCACCTGGAATCAAAGCCACATCGGCAAAGACATCCACGGTACCGCAACTCGCTACGTTAGGTGTCGAGCATTTGGTGGCATCCACAGCATCGACGCGCCATGGTCCCACTTCACCCAAGCCATACAGTGCCGTACCAACCCAGGCCACACCAAAATTACGACGTCCATTGGAAGCCATGTTCACAAAGTTACCGCAAGGCACACTGGCATTGCTCGGACCATTGATTCTCATGACATTGCCATTTTTCAGGAAGGTCAAATACAGATTTCCATCCGGGCCTAAAGTCATACCTGACGGACGCGCGCTCTTCAAACCACAGCTACTGGCATCGCCAAGTCGCACAAAAGTGGCTCCGACTGCACCCCGTCCAGCATCTCCTGCGGGATTAAAAGTTCTGCGCACCAAACCCAAATTGGTGTTATTCGCTACTTCATCGGCGATGTAAATAAGGTTCAGGGCTGCATCGAAAGTTGTAGGGCCACCAGGCAATGGTGCACAGGTCGCCAAATTCAGCGCAAATACTGGATTGTTCGGTGTATCCAGATGTGGATCGACACGGCATAAACCGTTCACATGATCCGGAATCCACAAATGCCGGACTTTCTGTTGCAGACCTTGGGCATTCAAGAATGTCGCCGTACCTTCAGCAATAAAACCATTATGCGGGGCAGTAAAACCGGTTGGCCCTACGGTAGTGACGATCGGATCAGCGGCATGCACCGACCCCGTCCCCAGCATCATGGCCAGAAAAGCTGGAGCAATCCATTTGCCCCAGCGGGAAACGATACCTGGATGGCGCTGTTTCCCGATTAATAATTTTTTTTTGTTGAAACTCACAATAATTCCCCTCTTTTAGGCACATCGATTAACAGTACATAAAGGATAAAAACACTGCTAACCGATGTGCTTGCTTTTTAAAATTACCATTACATCGCATATGTCCGTAACGGTTCCGCTACTGCTAGCTTACTTTTGTAGCCTCATACAGCGCTGCCCCGTGCACTGGCCTTGCTCCACTTGGTTCCATCCAGTAAAAATATTGAGCAATGGATTTCGGGTTGGCCAAAGCCGGCGCCGTTCCCCATCGCTCCAGAGCCTCGATACCGTACTTGACCATACCGATATGCTCCGTTTTGTTACCGTCCCTCACGGGATCGGTGTAATAAAAACCCAATTTCCTGCGTAATAACTCGATATCATCCTTGGTGCCGGACAGAAACTTCCAACCTGGACCGGCTTCAAAAGTCTCGGCGTAGGCTTTCAGCATCTTCAGCGTGTCGTGTTCCGGTTCCAGCGTGATCGAATACATGAAAATGTCTCGCCCGACTCGGCCGCCAAATTCGTTCTCCAGCCGCTTCAGATTGGCCGTCATGCCCGGACAGATATCGCCGCAACGGGCGTACATGAAGTTGATGAAAACCGCTTTGTCCTTGATCAGGTCGTCATAGAAACGCACCTGCTCGCCTTCGTGAGTCAGCAAGGTCATGTTCGGAAAACGCTCACGACGTCGCTGTTCTGCGGTATTACTCGGTTTGACGCTTGACTCACCGATCGATTGCACATTCGCTGCCATCGAAGCAGCGCCCAAACCTAACGTAGCCAATCCAACCGATGCACCAGCCACACTTTTGAAAAATTCTCTTTTGTTCATGGAAATAGTCTCCTGTGTCATGGCTGATTACTTACCGGCATTGGGATCAGTGGGTGGTACGACCTTGAAGCGCACCATCATGGCGTGATCTTCATGCACCACGTTGTGGCAGTGCATCGGGTAGTCGCCATACCAGTCACGGAATTGCATGTACAGCTTGACTTCGCCTGAACCACTGGTACCGAATGCAGCCTGACCGATCCGGATCACATCCTTGCGTGACATATCCTCGATATTCCGTTTTGATGGAGAACCATCGCGACTGATCACCTGGAATTCCTCGAAATGAATGTGGATCGGATGCGCCCAGCCTCCACCTGATTTCAACGTCCACTCTTCGGCTGTTCCCTCGACTGGGTAAGCGCTAACCACATTAGGATCGAACAACTTTCCATTGACCGCCCAGGCACCGTTCAAGCTGTCAAAACTGAACGTACGTTTGCGTATGGTCGGATTTTTGGCTGGCGCCGGCATGGGTACCATGGTCTGCGTCTGTAGTGTCGCCATGGGCGCACTATCGTCCTGCACGGCTTCATCGGTCACGATGAATTTCAGCAATCTTGTCTTGTCGCTGGAAGCCAGAATTTTTCCGGTTGGTCCCTGACCATTGATTTGTTCCAAGCGATTTTCCAAGTAAAACTCGGTGCCAGGAGCAAGCTGGCTGAAGTCCACGATCACATCGGCACGTTCGGCCACGCCGAGACGAATGCTGGGGACGATTTGCGCTTTCGGTAACAAATTGCCGCAGTTGGCGATACGCGTCAGGCTGGTACTGTTACTCAAAAACAGTTGAATGAAACGCGATGGTCCGCCATTCAGGAAACGCAGGCGGTACTTGCGCCGTTTCACATACAGCTTGGGTTTGATCTTGAAATTGACGGTTTGCTGATCACCCAGGAAACCTTCAGTCATGAACGGATCCCAGAACATTTGTCCATTGGTATCGAACGATTTGTCGGTGATCAGCATCGGAATGTCGTATTCGCCGCTAGGCAAACGCAGCCCCGTGGTCTCATCGTCGGTATCCAGCTTGATATCGTCGCTGAACAAGGTATAGAAGGATGCCAGCCCCTTGTATACATTCTGCGCCGTGAAATCGAAACGGTGATCGTGGAACCACAAAGTACTTTGGGTTTCCTGCCAGTCTCCAGGACACCAGTAAGACTCATTGGGTCCTACAACGCGGGTGGAACCATTTTTATGCGTGCTGGCAAAGCCGGCGCGCACGTTCGGATACCAGTGATCCCACCAGGTGCCGCTATCGTAAAAGCGTGTCGGACCGCCATCGGATGTATGTGGGTTATGGGCATTGTGCAAATGCGGTGAGATCTGGTTAATGCCAAATCCCTGGTTATCGCCATTACCATTACCTTTGTTGGTTGGCAAACCATTGAACATGCGCATGATGACCGGCTGTCCATACTGTGCCTTGATACGTAGCACACCGATGGCATCACTGTTCAGATCTTTATAAGTCCACACCTTGGAATTGAAATTGGGATATTCGAGGCTGGAATAAAAATTCCAGTCCAGTTCTTGGGCCATCAGTTCATAGCGCGCGGTTACCCCTGCATTACCGCCGAATTCATTCCATCGTTGATGCGTTTCGACACGACCCTCTTTGAAATCGCAATAATCAATCTCGCCTGGATGCCAGCGGTTATTACTGCTTTTGCATCCATCCACGTCAGCTTCCGGTCCATCGAATGCATCGACCGGCACACATACTTTGGGTATCGGCAACAGATCGGTCCACGGTTTGGTACACGGTGGACTGATGTGAATATTCGAAGCGCCCGCCATTGCCAGATTCGGATAAAACGCGTCACCTGTAATCGATACCAGCCCTCCTGCACTGGCTGTCAACCCCATTTTCAGCAAGTCACGACGCGTCAGCTTGGCCGCAACGATGTCCCTGACTTCCTGCATATATTGCTCAACTGCCCTTTCATCACGACTGGAGCTGGTCGGACTGATGATTTTTTTACTCATAATTAAACTTTCCCCTCTTGATTCTGCAAAAAAGAATTAAAGCCCTCACGGCCATGACATGAAGCCCCTCGCTTATGCCACGATTCTTACCCTTTGTTGTTTCCCTACTCATGAAAACAACTTTCTTGACTACAACTTCAACTACAACTTCTGCCGTGCTCGCACACGGTGGTCCTACTTCGGGTTTTGTTCTCGTTCTTTGTTTTTATTGGATCCTCAATTCCCCTGACTTCCAGCCACTTTTCATTACTGCATGCAGCACTTTGCTTCTTATGAGCGTCAATGATCGTCCCGCCGTTCCGGTTTGACCGAATAGCGGATTCAACATGATTTGCGTTGGCTGATATGCTGGATTGGGCTTGATCGCGAGTAGGCTGCGTCAAGCCGTGAATGAAAAACTGCTGCGGAGAATTCTGGATCGAACCAGAGAGAGTTGAGTGACTACTATAAGTCAGGCAGTGGCACAGCATGAATCCATGCAGATCTGAATCAGATGTACCGCTTACCGTTAGCATATTCCCACTTCCAAGTTCGTTTATCTTCTTGCTGGCAAACGATTTTTTGATTCACAATCCAATAAACCATTTACTCGATGCGGAGATTACAGAACTGTCAAAATGCTGAATAGCTAAATGATGTTAATTCCCTTGATTAACTGATGTTAATCAGGACATCACATCTTCTTTTTTGATCGAGCCATTCTTTTTTTCATATTTATTCATAAAGTTGCAATTTACTTCATGGACTGAATTACCGCCATGCATGGCAATTTTCACTCTCTTTATGGCCTTTGTGGAGCATAACCCAGGGTAGGAAACCCGTCGTTCACATCACGAATTGGTACAACAGCATCGAGGTGTTAAAACCCAGAATTTCCTGGAATATGAGGTGAAATCCATCCCGGCAAGGGATTTTTTGAAGCAGCTTGATAAGCTGAAAAACCTTCGAGAAACCGCCAGAATCCATTAAACACCAGTATGAAATGCATCAGATCACCCGGCGTATTCGGCATTGCAGTTGTGTAGAATCGGGGATGAAAATTCAAGCCATAAAGTCGGTAGAAGATATGGCAAATTCAAATGACATTAAGCACGCATGGCTACCAAATGTTAATTCGCCCTATGATCAATTGTTAATAACATTGCCTAAAATTTGTTCACTTTTACCATCAATGAACAACCTTGCATGCGCCACATCATGTCGATGTCTCTCCTATGATTAATCTGCACTTTGGAACATAGCTTTTTCACAGACAACAATGCCGCTTCAAAGGAAAATCTGATCTTCCCAGCTCCAACGACGAACCAGGGGATAGAAATGCGGAAAAACTCGGCAACAAAGGCTAGCAGAGCGCTCAAAAAAACTTCAAGGGACAAAAACAGCTGAAAAACAGGGCGTTAACAGGATTGAACAAACACATTAGTTTCTATCCCCCGCTGTGACGGGGGATAGAAAAGTCTTTTTTACAGGAACAAGAAGTCATCTGCTCCGAGCGTATTAAGCTGCACGCCCGTCACAATGACACTTCCAGCACCTGCCAGATTGATCTGCACATTGGCTCCAGATTGCACCATACTGGCCTGCAACGTAGCAAAGTTCGGCACCACACTTGACGAGAAAGCGATAAGGTCCTGATTGCCAGCCACATCGCCAAATCCCGCAATGGTATCGGTACCGAAGACACCCGCAAAAAAGTAAGTGTCATTGTTAGCAGCACCCGTCAATGAATCATTGCCGGCACCACCCTCCAGCCAATCATTGCCATTGCCACCGTTGAGCGTATCGTTGCCAGCACTGCCATATAGCCGATCCACACCATCGTCGCCCTGCAGCGTATCCGCGCCTGCATTGCCGATGAGATGATCATTTCCGGCTGCACCCGAAAGGGTGTCACTACCGCTACCACCGACTAAGGCATTGGCAGCTCCGTTGCCACTCCAGCGGGTACCATTGGCCGTGCCGAGATAGATCAGGTTCTCTAAGTTGTTGCCCAATCCGAAACTCGTCAAGGTTTGTACATACACGGTGTCATTGCCGGCGTTGGCGTTTTCAGTCAGCCTGTCACCACTGTTGTCAACATAATAGGTATCGTTGCCAGCGGCACCTGTCATCGTGTCTCTACCTGCCAAGCCATTGATGATGTCATTTCCTGCCGTACCGGTGAGGGTATTGTCGGCCGCCGTACCAGTTCTTGTTGTCTCAGCGGTATTGGTAACATTCACCGTCAATGGCTCAACGCGTACCATGCCACCCGCATCCTTGGCAGTCGTTTGCAAGGTAAAGCTATGCGATGGTCGGGTCGTATCTTCCCAATCGATCAGCGCAGGATTAACCACACTGATTTGACCGTTAACAATACTGAAACGGCCCTCGGCACTATCCGCCAATCCAAACGTCACGCCCGCTGCACCATTCGGCGCAGCATCAGGGTCGGTCGCTGTCAACGTCGCTATCAGATTCGATACCGGGAATTCAGCAACCGATACAGCCGTGGTCGCCACATTCCCATTGAAGATGGTATCGGTCGGCGCTTCATTGACATCCGTAACCGTGACGGTGACCGGTTCAGCAATAATACCGCCATGCCCATCGTTTGCAGTGACATTCAACGCATACGAAACCACACCACTTTCAAAGTTCAGCAATGCACCATTCTTAACCTGAATCTGGTTACCCACGATCTGGAATGCCCCACCAAAATCATCAGCCAGTGTGTACGTAAACGTATCATTGGTGGCTGCGGCAGTATTGTCAGGATCGAGTGTTACCAGTGTCGAGACGACCGTACCGGCTGCCGAACTTTCTTTGACCGTCGTACCGGTAAAGGTGATGTCCGTTGGTAGATCGTTGACGTTCGTGACCGTGACATTCACAGTTGCAGTCGAGAATTGCCCTGCATTGTTCTGAATGGTGTAGGTAAAACTATCCGGCCCAAAATAATTGGGCGCCGGCGTATAGATCAAGTGATCCGAACCCGTTCCAGAATTAGTCATGATTACGCTGCCATGCGGCACCGCAACTGCCGGCCCCCCATTCGTAACGACGATGTCATTGATCTTGCGAATGTTAACCCCGCTACTATTCCCATCGTTTGCCAGCACATCGATCGTAACCGATGCATCTTCAGCAACGGTGGCATTATCGTTTGCAGCTGCAGGTCCAGGCAACAATGCTGCCGCCGTAATCGTGCCAATGTCATCAAAAGTGAAGAACTCGACATTTTTCACGATTTGCGTCAATTCCGGCGAAGTGCCATCTGCTGGTTTCACGATCGTGAATGTTTGCGTCAGGTTATCGAAACTGATGAGCAAATCCGCCCGATTGGCATGAATCACCACGCGATCCGCATCGCCACCGGCGCCGTCGACGGTATTATTACCGCCGCCCACATCGATGACATTATCTGCGCCATTACCGATGATCGTGTCATCGCCGAAACCACCCGTGGCATTCTCGACGTTGGCTGCGAATTGAAAAATCTGGCCACCCGCACCATCATCGACCACATTCCCGATCACATCTTCGAGAATGAAGCTGCCATTGCTATCGCGATCACTTTCCACAATGGCGGTAGCCAGGTTGATCCTGAAATCCCCAAACTCGCCCTGTAACGAAATGG
>WBZN01000565.1_pt1 | contig 27569 bp, 30 predicted proteins | sample 5204281 | NCBI WGS metagenome assembly WBZN01 (sample SAMN12344347, study PRJNA552823) | activated sludge metagenome | biome: Activated sludge suspended growth; feature: Nitrification reactor; material: Wastewater; isolation source: activated sludge from nitrification reactor of wastewater... | reverse complement strand
TAGCCGGTGAGATAGATCCGTGTAGGTTATTGCTTGCGCCCTGGGGCTCAGAGCAAAGCGAAGTTTTGTCTGTGCCCAGGGCGCAAACAAGTTGGCACGCCCTGGTCTGTGGACCGACTGGGGCCGGCAAGAGCAGCGGCTTTTTCATACCTAACTTGATCGGTCGTGTCGGCACGAGTGCAATCGTCACTGAGGCAACGGCAGGTGTCGAGCCTGCTGAACTCTATGTGAAAACAGCCGGATGGCGAGCTTACAACGGTCATGAAATTTATGTTTTCAATCCTACCGACATGGCTTCAACACGCATCAACCCAATTGATAGTGTCTTGAGAGCGCCTGAACATGAGCGTGTAGCAGTTGCTGACGGCTTGGCAAATCTGTTCGTAGTCAATACAACGCCAGGTGATGCACAGCGCGGTGACCCGATCTGGGATAAGACAGAGCGGCAATTATTGACGATCTTCATCATGCACATGATTGAGACGGACCCGGAGTTAAGTCACTTCGGTGCTATCCGGCGAATGTTGGCTGATTCGGAAAAGAACCTCGAACGACAGTTAATGAACAGTCCGTCAAGCTATGCGGCCCAGGAGTTTACAGCGTTCTGTCAGCACTCATCCGAGAATTTCAGGCATGGAGCGTTTTCTGGATTGATGCAACGATTGAACCCATGGACTAGTGAGTCAATCGTCAGACTAACTCAGACAACCGACCTTGACCCAGAGCAGCTAAGGCAAGAGCTTTTCACGTTTTACCTATCGGTGCCAAGTCGCAAAAGTCACCTCAAACCAATTGCATCATTGGTGTTTAACTATCTGATTGATTTGTCGCTCGACATGCACTTCGAACACCCACTCACTCTTATCCTGGACGAATTTACGAACTTCGGGTTCATACCTGGAATTGACGAAGCGCTGTCGATAATTCGAAGGCGCGAGTTGTCTTGTGTGCTTGGAATTCAGGACTACAAGCAACTTGAGAGCATCTACAAGCGTGACAAGGCGAGCATCATCGTCTCTCAGCTTGGCACAAGAATTTTCTTCAGACCTAGGCAACTGCACACAGCGAAAGAGATCAGTGACGGTCTGGGTCATCAAACAATTGTCGATGAACAGTTGACCGACACCGGGCACCTGCATACCCGGCAGATCGGAAGACCGTTGTTGACTGCTTCTGAGTTGATGGAATTGAAGCCGACCGAGGTTTTGATAATGACGCCGACTACACCGCCGCTTCTTTGTGAGCGGTTCACTTTTGAGACTTTCGGTGTTCCTTCTGGGTTTGATCCGCCAACGCGAGCTGAGCATCCAGTACTCAATAGCTACATCGGCGGGGCTGTACACCCTACAGAGCAAGTCGCAGAGCCTGCACTTAACTCAGAATCAAAACTAGAGCTGTCGACTGATCGCGCGGATAAGAACGAGCAAGACTCGGTCCCGGAGGCAGATGGGCCAATCATCGGCAGCGAAGAGGACGATGAACTCTATATTCCATAGACTTTGCCTAAGTACAGATCTGGGCAATAGAGAAGAGGATATGATCACACCTTCACGTTTTTATGAATCCGAATCTTTGAGGTAACTTTAGTTGGACTCATGGCATAGCTTCGCAAGCAGGAGCCCTCGAATTGGCAATGTGTGTTGGTTAGCGTGAGCTGGCAGATGGTAAAAATATTTAGAAGTGGCTCAGAATCTTCTTCACTTTTAGTTTGTTATTCTGAAAAGCGTTGCAAAATGACTAATCAACACGATGCGGATAGTAGTCAGTATTTAAGTAACAGCAGGTAACTACAGGAATTCACTTTTGCCTGAGCCGTATGCTCAAAGGCGCTACTTCATTTGCCACATTCAATCCACCAACAACTTCGACAAGCAACTGTCTACATTTACGCGAGCAACTTAAATCAGCGCATGTGCGCTCGGATAAATGTTCGCGTTCTGCAAATGAATGTAGAAACCTAACTTTAAACAAACAAACGGAGAAATCCATGAAGATACATAAAATCTTCTCTGGCTTTGCCTTAGCAGTTTTACTGGCGCTAGGCATGGTTGGAGGAACACAAACAGCTTATGCAGAGGACGATTATACCTGCATTGAAGGTGGAAACCCGCCGCCAGCCGATGGACTTGATGGCGTCAATATCATTCAGAACGGAACAAGTCCCGACGTTTGCACCTTGGGCAACGTTCACGTGAAACATTTTCTCGGAATCGCTGACTTCAAGACTATTGTCACCGGTAATCTGACAAGTGATGACGATAAGGTCTATATCAATGGCGGCGTTCAAAGCAACGTCACTACGGGTGCTTTGTCCGCTGGAACGGACATCAGAATTGGCGGCGCTGTCAAACTCGGATCAGTTACCGCCGGAACCACGGGAGTCGGTACCGTTTCATTGTCAGGTGGCAACGCTCCACTTGTCGCTGGTGCTGTATCTAACTCAAATGGCTGGGTCTATATTACCTCTCAGTCCACAATTAAGATTCCATCCATCATCACTACAAGCGGTGATGTGCGCGTTTTCTCGAATCTAGATCAAACGGCTGGAGTATCACAAAAAATAGGCACAGGCGGCATCGGCTCGGTCAAAATAGACTCAGGCTCTGGCAACAGCATCTATGTTTCAAACACCGCCGGTATCGATTACAGTGGTGACAACATCCTCAATGCAAATATCAGCTCCAACCCAGGCGGTTTTGTAGTATTGGACACTGGTGCTGTGACCGACAACCAAAATGGGTTTGAGAACGCAAACACGGGCATCGTTACTATCGCAGGTTCCTTGAACGTTGATGGCTCGGGTGGTAATCCGGCTGGATTTATCAATATTTTTGCCAGCGAAATTATTGCCAAAGGTGCAACTATCAGCGCGTCTTCGGTGAACGGGCAAGTCGGCACAATCAATCTTGTCACCAATAAGATATCGAACCGAAGCGGTTTGACAATCAATGTCAACGGCAACAACAGTACACAAACAATTGACCTGTCGATCTTTCCGATTGGTTCGTTCTCTATGTACCGCCCAGTGCCGCTGTTACCCATTTTCTTCAGCGACTTCACCACATCAACGAATCCTCTCGATATTGTTGGCGATGGTACGCTCGCTATAAATGCAGATGGCAACAACAATGGCATCAAGATCTTCGGCTACCCTCTCAAGATTAGCCCCGGAACAACAACCATCAGTAACAAGGGTAGTGGCAATTTGGTCACCATCCAGGGAACCGACGGCGGCAGCCAGTTGAACAAAATCAACTGGGGCGGTCCAGTTCAAATTCATGCCAATAACACGGCTGCTACCGGTCAAACCGCAAACCTAATTGAGGTCAAAGCGACTAACATTGCACCTCTCACAGACAATGTTCTGCTTGATGCCTCTGGCGGTGATGCCAACGCCAATGGTAGTAACATCAACCTGACGACTAATGGCGGCACGCTCTCTTTGGGCGGCTCTGGCTCGAACATGACGCTCAATGCGAACGGTGGCACACTGGGCGGCGATTCTGGCAATGTCACTATAGATGGTGGCTCCACCAAATATACCACTGTAAATGCTGATGCAATAACTGCATCAGCCAAAGCTGGTAATGGCAAAGGCGGCAATATTACACTGACTGCCAAAGACACCATTACGATCGATGGAACCACCAGCGGTCCTCTTGTCGCAGCTATCAAGGCTAACGGTACTGGCAGTGGTAAAGGTGGCAAGATTGTTCTTCAGTCCACGGCCGATGTGGTAACCGAAGGCTCTATTGAGGCTAACGGCGGCTGTGACAGTGGTGACGGCGGAGAAATCACCCTCACCGGCGAAGATGTTAAGACCTTCGGTGAGTCTTCCGCCTCCGGCGGCGACGTGAGCTTCTGTCTGGCCATTGCAGCCTCACCTAATTCGGCATCTGCCTCTCTTACACCAGGCAGTGCTAACGGGGGCAAGAAGATTATCAACGCAAACAACCGTTGGTTAGTTGGTCCTCTCACCGCATTGCACTACGATGGCAAGGGTGACGGAAATGGTGGTGAAATCATCATCAACAACCCGAACCACCCCGTTGATCTGTCGACTCTTCCAGACGGTTCCCTTACTGCCAAAGCTGGTCCAAATGGAACAGGGGTCGGCGGTAAGATCACGATTGCCAGTGCTCGCGGTGTACAAGGAAGTCCGATTGATGTTAATCGCCTTATCATTGTGGACGGCGGTTCAGAAATAGATTTTGTAAACAATTCGTTTGGCAAAATCAGCCTGAATGGCGTTAGCTGTGAGCAGTGGAAAACAGGCTTTCAGAATGCAGGAGATGCATTCCCTCAAACGGTTTGGAACTGCGTTGATGGACAACGCGCTACTGTTATGCCGGTAGCATTAGCTGCAAATACATTTGAAGCGGGTCCTCGCCACCGGCTTACGAATGCTCCACGACATCATATCTATGTGATGTCGATCATCAACAGCTATCAGACTTTCTTCGCACGCCCTCAAAACAATCGCAAAGGCTCATATGGTATCACTCCCGACACCATACCCGTTAGTGTAGCCTTTGTGAACGTGTATGACAAACAGGGAAACCAACGTGGGTCGGTTGAGTACTCTGGAAGCAACACTATTCTGGCTGCTACCATTGTTCATGAATCTGGGCACAAGCTTGATCTGCGCTGGGGATCTCCCTCAGCCACTCCTGCTTTCTCTAATCTGCGAGCCCTCGACTATCATTACATGGATGTGGACCCGGCAACCGGAATCGCAAGACCATGCGCCGATGTTTTTGATGCCACTTCGCCGTTCTGCACAAACCCTACAAATGCGGGTTTGACCAATTCGCAGATATTTGAAAAGGAGTACCCGGCAGTTGTCGGAGATGATAACGAGTTGTTTGCGCTCATTTTGGAGCATGTTAAGAGTGCTCAGCCCGGTTCAGGATATTCCGCTGATCCGTGGCTCGAAGCTCCTCTTCGGTTCTTCCCGCAAATGAGTGCCTTTATTCAAGGACTACTAAACCAGCCATAACTGTAGTCTTATGATTTTTCTTACTGACGCGGAGAAGAACTACCCTTTCTTCGCGTCAGTTTTTTCATCAATAGAATTCCAATCAGGCGCAATTCTAAAATGCTTGGTTCTTACCCTATATCTAGTTAGACGATTATCTAAAAAAGTCAGATCAAGCAAAAATGTATTGCCTGCTTTATCATGCATTTTATAGGTGTTAAATTCAGCTTCGGCTTGCGGTTTTCCAAAAACTGAATCTGCTGTATCTTGAGAAAAATCGGCTAACTTAGGAATGGGTCCATATTCAAATCCTGGCGGATTTAATCTTGCTGGACAAGCCAGATAGCATTCAAGAACACCAGTATACAAAGTGCTTCCATCCCTGCAAAGAAATACGTGAGATGGAGGACTTTCTCCTGGATAAAATTCTCCTGCTGTGGTTCGCAAATTTGTGTACTCAGGCACGAACGGAATTGAGCAGGCCTTAAAAGGTATTGAAAAACTGGTAAGTTTATTTTCAGTGGGAACAGATGCCAAAACTGAACTCCCTAATAGAAAGCAAAAGAGTGCAGAAATGTTCAGCTTAACTGTTTTTATCATGTCTAATTTCAGGTATTGGTCTTTTTTCAATTATGCCAGAAAATCCCTAATGCTAACAGTATGCAATAAAATCCTCGATCTTTTTGGTTTTTCTCCCTTTCAGTTTGATGCTGATTCCCGGGGCTATTCACTGTTATATATCTGTCTTTGAAATGAGCAAAATGGGATGTTTTGTTCACAATAAGAACAGGCGCCATTCGGCTTTTTGACCTTTAAGTCCTTTTTTTGTGCCATAATAGTGAACAAAACCTACCTATAATCAACTTCTGTTCACTATGCCAGGGCAAGCAAGAATCCTCACACAAACCGAAATCAGGGATCTGTTCAAGATCCTCAAGAACAGCCGCGATCAAGCGCTATTTGCGCTGGGATTATATTCCGGTCTTCGCATTGGCGAGATTATTGCCTTGAAGCAAAAACAGATATTCACAGCAAACGGCAGTGTGCGCAATTCGTTGAAGGTGACTCGCTCGAAAAAGAAAAACGTCGTCTACTCGGATATTCCAATTCATCCGAAATTACGTGAACGTCTTTTGAAGTACAAGAAGGACGTGGAAGACAGTGTCTGGCTCTTCCCTTCCGATGTCTCTGGCACCGGCCACATTGAGCGCGTCCGAGCTCACTATATTTTGCGAGATGCTTTTGATCGGTTGCGCCTGGAGGATGCCTCGACTCACTCGATGCGGCGCACTTGTTTAACCAACATGAGCCGTGCTGGCATCCCGTTGCGCACCATCCAGGAAATCTCTGGACATGCGTCGCTAAGCCAGCTTCAGGAGTATCTTGCAGTCGACCCAGCCGATAAGCACAAGGCAATCAGTGCATTGAAGTATTGAGCGACCCGTCTCGGTGCAAGTATTTCGCAGTCCGTCTTTCTATAATTACGACACCACTTCAAGGAATTAGAGAATGCCAGAACTGAAAATAACCGATAACGAGGAGCGTTCTCTGGTGCTTAGCGCCTTAATCAGTCACACGTTCAAATGCCGTGAAATCATCAAATTACATAATGAGTCCAAGGACGCTCTGAAAGAAAACGCTATTGAACTGACGGCGAACAAAGCAAGGAACGAGTTGGAATCAGCTCTGACAATGATCGCCAAGTATTATGGTTTGCACCTGGGCGACTCGAAATTCTATTGCCTAACTTGTGCGCCGACTGCAGGCGAGGAGCATGAACGAATGACTGAAAGCGATTTTGCCTGCTGGAACGATTGCAGCAAATGCGGTCTGGGCGCATATTACTTCGTGCCTCCTTCTGTTTAGTGATCGGTGCTTCACGCTTAAGTGGGAAATGACATCACTCAAATTGATTGCTGTTTGCCGGACACTTAATTGCGACAAGCCTTTCGGGATGCGCATGGATACATAACGGTAATTATCTGACTCATAAGATTAATCCATGGATGCTTGTTTAAGTTAGCTGAGCATTGAACAATGAAGCCAGGTCTTACATCTAGGATTCCAAAAAGGGAAGAAACACGATGGCAACTGAGAAAACAAAAAAAGTTGATTTACGCGCTCTCATAACCGCAATCACAGTAAATTCGAAATTTACGAGTGATGAAGCAACAGACCTTATGCATTTGCTTTCGGCCATAACTCAATTTGCACTTGCGGAAGGAGTTCCCGTTGAAATTCCTGGAATTGGCACTTTGAGCGTAGATGACAGTAAAACGGTTAGTTTTGAAGCGTCTGAGCAGCTTAAAGAGATTCTAGAGCGAAAAGAAATTCGCATAGAAAGCAAACACGGTTTAACCAACACTGATCTTTCAATGCTTGGTGAATGGATTTATAAGCATAGAGTCAACGTTTGCTGACGTTTGCTGATGTTCCATCTACTTGTGATATGCAGGGAGGACTTGTGACAGTTCAGAAAACAAAATGTGTTGACATTAACGCTTTGATTACAGCCATTACCGTCAACTCGAAATTCACAAGCAACGAGGCAACGGATCTTATCCATTTGCTTACTGCGGTCATCCAGTTCGCACTAGCTGAACAAGTACCAGTAGAACTCGCTGATGTAGGACTGCTGGATGTAGACAAAAACAAAAATGTTTCTTTTCGACCCGCTGAGTCTTTAGTGAATGTAGTTCGACAAAGGGAAATTAGAATTGAAAGCAAGCATGGACTGACAAATACGGATCTTTCAATGTTGGGAGAGTGGATTTATAAACACAGAGTTCCAGTGTGCTGACAATGATTGAACAAGATAATGCTCTTAAGTTAAGCAAATACATTGTCGTTCAAAACGACGACGACTACGTTTATTTATTTTCTACTCGTTCAGCTGAACTACTGAAAATTACACACTCGAAGTGGCAGGAGCTTTCGAATAACAGGCTAGAACATCTTGACCAATCCGATTTAGCTCTGCTCCGTGAACTAAAAATACTTATCCCAAACAATGAGAATGAGTTGGAGAGCTTGCTCGATGCAAGTGTAGACCCGAAATCTATTACAGATTTGAATTTTGTGATTCTTCCCAGTTCGAACTGCCCATTAGGTTGTAATTTACCTCAATTTGGAGCTTATTGTGGACAGACTCATAAGTCTGGTCTCCTGGAGCCTGAGCACCAGTACGCATTTATTCAAAACTTACGAAACTTAGTCAAACCACAGCATCGCAAGCTTATTATCAGTTGGTTCGGTGCAGAGCCACTTACCGGAATGAGTGTGATCACCGAGATGAGCAAGCAACTTATTCAGCTTTCGACGGAGTTGAACTTGAAGTATAGCTCCAACGTTGTGACAGGCGGAACTCTACTCACAATTCCTATCGCTTACGAATTACGAGAATGTCAGGTTCATTCAATATCTCTGACAATCGATGGACCTAAGAATGTGCATGATAAACGTCGATGTACGAAAAACGGATCTCCAACGTTCGAAAAAATTGTGCAAAACATTAATGCAATTATTCAAGATCCTAGTCTTGCAGAGATGCAGATATCAGTCCGCACGAACGTAGATGCACGAAATAGAAGTGAAATAAAGGAGTTTATCGAGTTTGCCGCCAACAATCGTTGGCAGGAGAGAGTAGAAATTAATTTTGCTCCCGTTCATCCTTGGGGACAACTTGAAGACAATGAATTTGCTCTTTCGAAGGACGACTATGCATCATTTGAAATAGAAGCACTAGAATATCTGATGGCTTTTGGATTCTCACCGCAACTTTTGCCAACCAAGCGATCTTTGGTATGTAGAGTTGTATCACCATTTAGCGGCGTGCTAGGTCATAACGGTATGATGCACAAATGCAGTGAATCACCACTCACCGCGTTAGATCCGATGCACGACAAACTAGGCACTATTTCTGCTGAAAAGTCGGAATGGGATAAAACATGGAATTGGAAGTCAACCGTTCAATCAGGAGTGGTTCCTTGCAATGATTGTGTTATGTTACCCGTTTGTGGTGGCGGATGTCCTCTGGCGTGGAACACTGGTGCTCATGAACCATGTCCCTCTGCGAAGCGAAACATTAATCAACGAATAGAGCTTTTTGTCAAACAGGAACATTTGCCTCGAACCCGTGCGCTTAATGTGACACCGCATCGGATCGTTGGGTTTATCAAAAAATCTGCGGATATTGATTCTGCCTTGATTCGAGATTACGAGAACGTGCTGACTTCTGCTCTAATCAAAGCATCTACAAACAATTTTGAATCAGCCTCTCGTAGCATTATCGAAGCACGAAGAATTAAGTTGGGATTCGGCTTACAGCTTTGGATTCAACTGCTTGCGGACGCGGCTATAGCTATGGTGCAAGCCTACGTATATTTTCGTCAGAACGCACTAGATGAAGCTGAGCAAAGTTTGCATATGGTGCGCAGTAATCTGCGTCGGGCTCAAAAGCAGAATCAAGACTTGTCAATTTTTGCGTCTCAGTTTCAAGCGGCAGTCAACTTGCTAAAAATTCGTGAAAAGTCGAACGTTGGCTATTATCAACTGGCCAAAGGTCTAAAGCAAACCTTAGAAAGCGGTCGTCGACTCGTTTTTGAAGGAGAGTGTTTGGTTAATGTATCCGATGATATGGACATTTCAGAAGAAACTTTTGAGGAGTGGATGGCAGAATTAGCTTATGCTCTAAACGGAAGCTCTAACAAAGTTTGCAATAACTTTCAGGAAATAGCTACTCGACCGTTTCAGTAATTTCTAGGTCGGTCTGCCTGCCTGCCTGATACACATGGTTAATAGCAGAACACTCTCGATTTTCGGTTTTCAGAATGATGCACTTAAAAGGCTTGTTTTTGGCTCGATCGTGTTGGCGCTGCGCAAATTAGAACTGTCATTTGTGATGAATTCAATTATCGTCAAACTCAAAGCTTAATTGGTGCATGATTGATTTGTTGGGTATATGGCTGAAATCCAGCGCTCATGAGGGCCGTTAAATGACAACTCCCGTTGATTTGCCAAGCAAGCAGTGGAAAACGAAAACACAGGCTCGAACCGATTTCCAAGCTATTCTTAATGCGTATAAGGACGGAGAAACCTTATCTGAAACCGATTCCAAATTGGTTATTGAGCTGATTCAGACTTACTATCACACACCTGTGAATAAGTTGGGAAACAATGGTGTTAACAGAGTCTACAGAGATTTAGCACCGGAAGATGTTGATCCAACACGTTCCACAAGCTGCTTTTGGATCGAACAAGCAGATGGAACTATTGTCAATTTCGGCGCTGATAAATGCTTGAACAACATTCCGAAACCCTAATCCCAAAGCTAAACACTTGAAAGCTAGCCCCTTTTGAGAAGCCGTAGCTGGAACATTTCCCCTAGTTCTGTTTAATGTTTTGACCCACTCCACTTAAAACACTTGTTTTAGGCGGACTATCTTCGCCGTTTCTTGACCTTTTCGGCATTTCAGCTATGCTCTTTTCTCATCCCCAATGATCATTTTCGGCGTACATGCCTAAAGTTACCTCCAAAAAGGCTAAATCTGCCAAGAAACCCGTTTCGGTTTCCAGCTCGAAACGGAAAGCACCGACTAAGAAAACTGCTGAGCTAAAGAGCGCAGCAGCTAACAAAGCTGCCACCAAAGCAACCGGCAGCAAGGGACCAGGCGGAACAGCAGCGAAACGAGGCGCCAGCAAGGCATCCAGACCACTGCCCCCGAATAAGCCAAAAAACGCCGATGTTCGATCGCGCGAATATCTGACGGCAAGTGAAATCAAATTGCTCAAGGCTGCCGCCTCTAAGGCTGCTTATAACGGTTTTCGTGACCGCTGGTTGATATCCATCATCTACGCCCACGCGTTGCGTGTAAGCGAAGCCTGCTTCCTCAGATGGGACCAGGTCGATCTGCAGCGAGCCAAGTTGCACGTAAACAGGCTGAAGAACGGCGATCCATCGGTGCATTATCTTGAGGGTGAAGAACTGCGGGCGCTCCGGCAACTTCGGCGCGAGCATCCAGATTCAGCTTTTGTCTTCAACTCGCAGCGCCAGGGGCCTCTGTCATCGCGCCAGGTGCACTCAATAATTGCTCGTGCCGGCGAGCTCGCCGGCATTACATTTCCAGTTCACCCGCACATGTTGCGCCATGCCAAAGGTTTCCAACTTGCTGGTCGCGGCGAAGACACGCGTGCCATCCAGGGTTACTTCGGGCACAAAGTGATCCAACACACGGTTATCTACACTAAGCTCGATCCGAAGCGGTATAAAGGTTTTGGACGAGACTAATCATTTTCATTCTTTTTTGACCAAGCGTCATGCCGAATGAACTCTCGTCGTCTCTTTTACGTCGTGGAAATTTTTCTCGCCCCAGCACAAAGCAGAAATCACGCTCTGCGTCGGTAGGTCGCTCAGAAGTTCCAGGGAGCGTTCCAATAGAGATGGCTCTTCGTGTGATGGTTCATGCTTTTCTGATTGTTTCTCACCGCGTTGAGACAGTTGCATAAACGCACGACGATAAGAAGCTTCCGTAATGCAATCCAGATCATATGCTCGCTTTACCAAAGCGGCAACCGATACCTTCCATCGTCTTTTCATTTCATAGAAATGGTCCCAATTAAGCCAACGTGGGCATTCAGCGAGAAATGGTTCCCTGGGAATCAAAAATGCGGATGCAAATCGATTGGCTTCCAATTCTCTTTCTTTATCACCTGGAATTGCTTTTCTGTGCATAATCAGATGACCTAACTCGTGCGCTGCGTTTAAGCGTGATCGGCTCGCTGAGCCCTTTTCAGTAGTAAGAAATATGTGAGGTCTATCAGCTTGCCATGCAGAAAATGCATCGAGCTTTTTGCTGTTACCCGTGACAAATGAAACAATAATTCCCTTCGTTTCAAGTAGTTTGACCAGGTGCGGAATTGGTCCATAACCCAAGCCCCACTGCCTCCGCACATCAGCAGCTAAGTCTTCGATGTCTTCCAGCGTGAGAATCGGTACTTGTGTAAGAGTGCTTACTCTTTCTTTGGGGAGTTCAATAAATTCTTCTAGCACGTAGAAAAGTTCACCTAAGAGTGAGCCCGCAGCCAGAGCTTGTCGCTTTTCCTTTTCGCTGGCAGAGCGCAAACTTCTAAAGTGACAATTGTTGGTAGACAAAAGAGCAATACGATCTCTTTGGGCAAAAAAACCAATTGGAAAAGCTAAAGCTAACGCCAGTGCTGCCAATGTACTTACATCTGGGCGTGCAGTGCCCGATTCAAATTGACTGATAGCTCCGCTGGTTTTGCCGACTAGCTCAGCCAGCTCCTTTTGCTGATACCCTTTGAACTCCCGTGCAAGAAGAAGTCTGTTGGGATTGAAAAAATGAGCTGCTAAATGCCTGTCGTTTTCACCTACAGGGAAAATGGGTTCAGACGGCTCCGTCATCAGTTTCCTTTACGAGTGCGTCCTTGTACTTTCTTTGGATTTGAACATCCTCGATACGTTCTTCTGGCGGGAATTTCGCGACATTGGTCCGCATCGGTGTGATTGGAGCCGCATAGCACCATTCGGTAATTCTGCCTGATTTTCTGCTTTGGTCCGAAGGAACGCACAAATATGCACCAATGAAGCCTGTAATATGGTTTCCAAAATGTGCAATGACCGCACCTTCATCGTCTTTCGCTTGCAGCAGTTCAGAAGGAAAGTTGGGTATACGCTGCTGCTCAATCAACCTCGCTGCCGCTCCACTATTATTTGGAAACGAAGACCAAATGTCTAAGTTGCCAGTACTACCAACCTTGTGGCATGCCAGCAAGATGCCATTACTCTGCATTCTAAACGTCGGCGTCGTTCTCACCAAATCTAGTCCAGGAATGTGTTTGGACTCGCGAGCTAAGTGTGCCACCGCGAAATTATAAACATCTGTCCCAAATGTCGTCGCGTTGCTGTTGCCGAACTTGAAGTTCTCGCACGCAAGCTCATACGCGCGACGAAGTGCATCCCAAATAGCGGTTTGCACCACCGGCGATACCTTATCTATAAGACTCAATTCGTTTCCTCGATCGAGGGGATGATGCAGGTACAATAGCGAAGTGCGCAAATATTTGCAAGAAATTTAGCAAGCTGCTTATAAATGTGTTTGATAATTAAGTGCTTGGCATCTTTGTGTATATTCGTCGGGTGTAGAAGACGGCTCGGGCGGATATTCGTTTTTATCGTGGGGTCACATAGTAGCGGAGCAAATTCCACAGAATCGCCCATTTCGGAATGTCGAAGTCGGCGAACAGGCTAGGCCCATCTTGAGCGAACTGGTGGTTTTGTATAGCCGTTGCAATCGAGTCCTGAAAGAAACCCAAAACACTCAAAGCCCTGCGGTGCGAGTTTACCTTGACTTCTTAAGATTTGCACCAGTCAGCAATGATACATAATCATTCATTATCGAACGCGCTCAGATACGGTTCGGGCACGGTCCAAACTGTGTTAGTAATCCGCTGATCTGATCGGCGTCTTGGCTGCGCCAAATTTCCGTCGAGCCGATGTCCGCTTTGCTGTAGCGCGATGATAGATACTCTTGGTATTTCATCGTTAGCACGCGGTCTTGCGGCGGAGAGACTTCCGTCAGGGCGAAGTCTGTTTTGCACGTACCTTCTTCCCAGCCCCGCGGCGTCAGGTGCCATTCTGTCCATTCATTGCTAGCTGACATTGCTTACCTCCAAGTTAGTGATTTTTAGTATCCCCAATCGTCGTCATCGCCGCCGTGCTTGCCGTTGTCGCTGTAATCTTCGTCCTCGCCAATCGCGATAAATGAAAGGAAGCCATGGGCGCCGATTCGACTAGACCATTCTTGTAGCTTGAACTTATTGAGGTTCCGGGAGTCTGGGAACCAGATTTGCGCGTTTAAGTTGCGCATCGTGCTAACTCTCGACAGTGGATCTCCTGCAAGTCTTGCGACAAGTGATCCCGGCGGAAGCTGGGCTCCATCAGGTATGCGCAACCCTGTATCGGAAAAATATTTGGAGACGGCCGCGCGTTGATGTGATCTTCCCGATTCATCAAAGAACAGCATCACGGCAGGAAACGGCGCCAGTACTGTCATACGACGTAATGCAACGGTCAAAGATACTTCGAAGGCATCACAAATTGCCGAACATTCATTTATTACATTGTCCCAGGCAAACTGCTTGAAATGAGGTTCCAGCAATGGGTATGGAAGTAAGAGATTGGACGCAAATTCATTCGCTTGATTCTCGCGCATCAGTTTGTACCGCCCAGCATGCGGATTGTCTGCTGTTGTTAGCTTCTTTTGTAGCTCGTAATCTCGATGAGAATTGAGCCAGGCATGCGCGATTTCGTGTGCGAGGCTGAAGCGCTGGCGACGTTTGAGCGTATCGTTGCTGGCAAAACCGATGGCGTTATCTGAGCCAGCAGTGTTTACGACAATTCGAACCGATTCTCCGTCAAGCAAGGTCGTTGCGGCTGCCCGCGAGTTCTCCAATTCCTCAAATGTCAACGGCCAATCATTCATTGAGCAGATCTTCTCAAGATCCACTGGCGCCGCGAGAGCATCAGACTCTTCCAAGAGTCTAAGGGCTTCTCCAGGGAGTTCGGTCAGATTTAAGAAGTCGGGATTGACGCTCATTCTTTTTACGCCTGGTCCTCCGGTTTCGCCGGTTCTGGTTTCTTCGGAGTCATTTTCTCAACGAACCTATCCAGACTCAAGATCTCGTCCTTGGACAATGTCCGGAGTTTCTGTGCAACCGCTGATATGAGCAACTCTTTGTCTGCTTCGGAAGGCTGAAAGGCGATCAGCTCTGCGAATGGAACGGAAAAAGCATTGGCAATCTTCTCCAGCGCAGCGGTGGAAGGTATCCTCTCGCCTTTCTCAAACTGCGAAATGGCGGATTGGGAGAGTTTTACTTTCACGGCAAAGTCTTGCTGGCTGAGCCCGTAGGTCTGCCTCAAGGCTTTAAGCCGGTCGGCAATGACCTGTTTATCTAATGGCATGGTCAGTACCTCCTTCGTATATACATCAGTACCCTTTTGCTAACATCTTAGCACATTGGCTAATAGGATTGCGAAAATTTAATAATTCTCATACTGTAGACCTGGCTTGCAATTCATGCTCTTGGAGGCTCGTAATTATAAGCTGGAGTGGTAAAAACCTATTACATAAAATGATCTATATGTATAATCTAAGAGTAGGGATAAATGAGGATGAACCAGTTGTCAAGAGGAGTGCTGGAAAAGAGGCAAGTTCAGCAGGCAGAGATGCCAGCTGGCTTGGTTCTTCTGGCAATTACATCCGCACGCGATAAAGGAGGTGAGGTCGATGGCTCGCAGTAAGAAGCCATTCGTTGTACCGCTAGGCTGGCGCCTGGTTGGCTGGTACACGGATAAACAAGGGCGCAAACGCCCAAGACTAGAAAGGGTGTAAGGACCCCGACCACGTTCGACTTAGCAGGAAAAACGGGGTCGGAGTGTGTAGAGCAGCCGCCTCGTTGCGGCTCTCTACCATCCTAGCAAGACTCACGATAAGGATAAATAGCGATGGCAGAATATATTGTAAGAATTGAACTAAATGGCTCTCCGTCATGGCAGCAGTATGAGCGTCTTCATGGCCTAATGAGGAAAGCTGGCTTCTCTCGCACTGTTAGAGGTGACTCCGGGATGGTCTACGATCTTCCCCACGCAGTCTACTACTGCGACACAACCGCATCCCGTAATCAGGTGTGGCAAGCCGCAGACGGCGCGACCAAGCAAGTCTGGAAGGGCTACCAAATACTTTGTATCGAGTCTAGCGGAATGACATTCAGCGGATTGCAACAACACGGCAATCAATTTACTGCGTAAACTAAATTTTTAGTCTGGTTGCGATCCAAACAACTTTTTCCACCACGGTTGTTTCGCCGTTTCCAGCTCTTGTTGCAATGCAGCTACTTGCTTTTTCAACGCTTCCTCTTCATGTAGCTTCGCTTCTTCGAGCGCTTCAATTTGTTTTCTAAGCGCCTCGGACTCCACGTGTTTTAGCTCTGCCGCTTTTGCTCGGTCTTCCGCTAGTTTCTGAAGATCGGGCAGTAATCGAATCTGTCGCTCCTGCTCTGTTATTGTTCGACGCTGCTCGTAGATAACCTCTGCTTGCGCCTCTATTTTGTCCGCCAGGGGCTTCAAAAGTTCGGCAGCGATAGCTTGGACCTTATCGCGGTTTCTCTCCAGCCAGCGGTCGTCTGAGGCGCCTTCCTCATCATCGTCCGCGTGGACCGCCTCAAATGCATCGACTACGTCTTCGACCGCATCGGTATCGACCACGACATCCGCAAATGCAATCGGGTCACCTTCGAACGGACCTTGCTTCGCAAGTGACGCCTCAACAGAGCCGCTGTACACGAACCACTTGTCGCGGAGACCGACCTTGCGCTTCTCGCCCTTCAGAGAACCGTTGGCCAATCTCTCGCGCACAGAGCGCTCGTCGAGCCGCAGCTTCTCAGCGGCTTCTTTCACTGACAATAGTGGGTGTTTTTGCATGTCGAACAAATATCCGGCTGATATAGTTTCTGGCGATGCTCGAAAAGCAAGCCAGTGCCATTATACCGGGCTTTTCAATATCTGATCGAATCATTTCCGGAATTTCCGGATGCCTCTGTTTACCGCTCTCCGTAGTTTCCGGAAATTGCGGAGCTGGCTTGTGCAGCCGCTCTCGGTGAGGCGTATATCCCATGTGGCGTTGATCGCATATGCGGCGTGCTCGCTCGATCACTCTAGCATTACTTTTGCGGCAAGCTCGAACTGTGCTGGTTCTCCGCCCTTTTCTGGCGGCGCATTTCCGGAACTTCCGGAAAAGTTGAACGCGTTTCCGCTGTTTCCGGAAAAGCCGGCAGTTCGTTTCCGCAGTCTCCGGAAAATGCGGGGTCCAGCTTTTGAAGCCGGTTTTGACAGCCTGCACTTTGTGTGCCGCTGCCTCCGATAAATTCGGCCCTGAATTTCCGGATCTTCCGGAGATCCGAATGGCAAAAATACATGGGGTCTCCGGACTTCGCCCGTGAACTGCGCCGGGTTTTCCGGAATTTCCGGAGGTTCCGGGGGCGGGCGCTGGTGACACTTTCGGGATCGTCAAGGGTTGATCGTCGACGAAACGCTGATATAGTGATCGAGTCGAGTCAAGCACCGGATATGGTGCATGGACATCAAAAAGATATATCGAGGCGAACGCCTCCTAGAAAGGCAAAACAACAGGACAAAGAAAAAGACATCGCGTGAGCGATGCCTATTCTTGAGACCTTAGCGGATCTCGCTGTTCAGTTGTCTTTCAGGTGGATTGGTCGTCCCCACTGATTGACCACAGAATAAGCGATCGATACGGTCAGGTCAACCTGTCTTTTTTCAGGTTGAATGATGCAGACTGGCACTCTTCTAGCGTCGGCAGTTAATGCTGCCGATATATATTCGCTTGCCTTCAATGACGTGAAACGCCTCTTCCTTGACCTCTTCCCGCGTCGCTCGGAAAGCATCTGGAAGAAGCGCGGGCACAAGCGTTGGTTCACTCAGCATTCATCCGAGTTATCGGACCAACAAATCATTGCCGCTATTGAGGGCAGATTGCCGCTGTTTGCCGGGGCTCGCTTTGCGCGCCAGACGCGCTTCGCGGTCATCGACATCGATACGGTCAGCCCTTATTACAATGCGCTCTCACTAGTGCGGCTTCGCCGCGCACTCGAACTGGCCGGGCTTGGAACCTCTCACCATTACCAGAGCAGTGATTCTGGTGGCTGGCATGTATGGCTTTTCTTTAACGCCCTGGTCGATGCCGATGAAGTAAACAAGCTGCTTTCGGCCTGGCTAAAGAAACAGGGCTTTGCACTTGGCTCTGGAGTGCTAGAGATTTTCCCTTCCGCAAATGGCTTGCGAATACCCCTGCAGCCGGGCTTTGCCTGGGTGTCGGATAAAAAAGCTCGAGCTGAGCTCACGCTCGAGCAGGCACTACGCCGGTTCATTTCTGACACCACCAGTACCAACGAATGGCAGGCGGCAGCGGACTTTATCACTGCTGACCTTGCCGCCGGCATCGCGCAGCAGCGCAGTAAAAAGCGGCGCTCCGGGCTTATTCCAGACAAATGGAAGCTCGGTCAACAACTCTGGCGCTCAGGTCTACAACAGTGGGGGCAAAGGCATGAAGCTATTCTTGCCGTAGAGCACTACTTGTGGTTCGGCGACGATGAAGCTGGCATTGAAGCGCTGCCGGGCTTTCAGCACGACGATGCGCGTGAGCGCCTGATCGTTGAATGGCTTGAGGCAAAACACAACGGTATGTGCAGGCACATCAACCACGGCAACTGGAAGCTCGTCGTCGGCGACATCCACCGCGCCTGCAGATGGCGCACGTCTGCCAACACTCATACGCCGTACGCCCACACGGAGCGCAAAATCGAGCGCATGATGGAAGATCCATCTCTTACACCCAAACGCTTCATCACAGGCAATATCGCGCGCTATAACTATGCGCTGAAACGCATCACAGACGCCTTTACCGAGCTTTCGTCAGGCGGTCGCAAACCGTCCGTCAACGAAGTCGCTGAAAAGGCCGGCGCTCATTGGAACACTGTTCGAAAACACTGGGATCTCTTGACTGCTTCCTCAAACGATCAGAGCCCGGGTAATAGTCGTGATCTGCTGCTCGGTGCCCCTGGTGTTAAGGTTTTACGGGCCGTTGCTTCTCCCGAAAAATTTTCTTCTGCCTTTTCGCCGCTTTGCCAACTGGTTGCCAGAACTCATCTATATTGTCTGCGTCGTACCTTGAGCACGAACGCAATGCCAATTTCTGAAATTCACTCCCAATCTCATGTTGAAAGCGTCGAACGTGCTCCGCAAATGTTTGCTTCGAAGTTGAGTCCGTTATCGCATTCAGACAATTACGTAATCGCTCAGCAACGTCAAGCACTGATAATGCCGACTGAATTCGGACAGTGTCAGATTGTCGATAATCGCTCAATTGGGCCGAAGCTCTTGGATTTCGGCTCTGCTGCCGTTCATCGGGCTATCGATTCGGAAAACTATAAACGCTGGGCAGCAGACGAGCAACAAAAGTTTCTCGGCATTGGTGAAGGTTTGAATCAGGCCAAAGAAGACGTTAAAAAAGCTGCGGTAAACGGCGCTACCGCCGTTGTGGATGGACGGATTGCCAATGCAGTAGTACATGCTCCGGAGACTATGAGAGCTGTTGCCACTGCCACCGTTCATGCTACTGAAACCGTTGCACACGACCCGAACGCTGGAGAACACGCTGTGAAAGCGCTTTCCGGCATGATTCAAAAAGCCAGCGCTGATTATTCCGCTCTCGCGTCACGCGAACAAGGAAAAGTTATCGGTCACGCCATGTTTGCAATGATCAATCCTGAAGGCAGTACTGAAGCGGCTTCCGTTGCCGTGAAGGCTGCGGACAACATCGCTACTCATGTCGATGCGACTGTCATCGGCGGCATTCAAAAATCGATGCAGGCGATTGAAGATATGGTTAAGTCTTCGCCAGAGTTGGCTCAGCATGCCAAACAGATGCTGCTCGATTACACGCACGGTTTGCGAATGGGACCACGCGAACTGGAATACGCCGGTGTTCCAAAAGGGTTTTTCGATGAAATAAAACCGCTGCACACGCCCGAAAAGCCTGAACTGCACCATGCCATGAGCGACAAAGGCTTTCGTGGCGACCACGACCTCTACTCTCCGCTCAACGAAAGAGGACGACCGAAGTCGCACATCAATGCCGATGGAAACATGACTCCATCTAACATCGATGGTGAATACAAAGGTCGCAAAGTCTGGCTTTCCGAGCACTTGAACGGAAGCTGGTGCAAAGCACAGAAGGCTCTTAGCCCTTACACAAGCTGGGACCGTGATAAAGATCACGTCATCGCTAAGTTCGGTAAAGACTGGGTGGAGCTGGATTTAGGAGCTTTGAAGAAAGAAATGTCAGAAGGAAAAGTGCCCACCGTTAAGGCCATCCACGACACTGATGCCATCGTTGAGTCGATAAAAGCCCATCCGACGTTTCCGCAATCGGTCAAAGACTATTTTATTAGCTGCGCAACGAAGGATAATGAGTTCCTGGTTGAGGGCGTAATTCCACAACGATTTCTGAAGGTGCGCGGTAAATGAGTGAATTGAAGCTATATCACGGCGATGTACTGATCGGCATCGTGTCAAACATAACGCCGGAAGACAACTACGAGATGTGCGGTGCTATCGCGCTGACTCCCGCGTTCGGGGACTACAAATTCGTCTTCGACTACTTGCTTGCCAACGATGGACAAACGGACGGGAGCCCACAACCGTTCGATGATTCTTATTATCACGGTTGGTTTCTTGTCGATGAATCTGGCGTCCGCAAGCCAATCTTCATCCCCGCGATCGACAATAACGAAGTTATATGGCGGGAGTAACGAGCGATGTCTGACGCTACCAAATTTGCCTAAAACAAAGTCCTGAAGCTCACGGGACTGATCTGGTTGGACACGTTACGAATCTTGGAACTGTCCATTGCATAGCAGCTTGATTGCCAATTCGCGTGCCGCAGGGCTCCTAAGCCTAATTGCAGCATATGATTGTGAGCGTCCTTCAGTTTTGGCTCCATTAACTCGTCGCTCCAATACAACTTCAATTCAGTGCTCTATTAGCCCTAACCGTTTTAGAAATCGGGTTCTGTAACGTAGGTCCGGGTTATGCGTGTTTTCAATTTCAGGTGTGTAAGTTCCGACTACTTCCAGCACGTACTGCTTCTCATATCTCCATGGACCGGGTAAACAATGGGGAACTCTCGATCCTGCCTTGGTTTCAAGAGGTGCGCTTCCACCGCCATGTAAGTGAAATTTCCAGCAATAGCGGCACCAAACATATAATTGATAAAAACTGCCAGCTTTTCGTTTTTTGAATTGCGCGTACGCCGGTAATGTTTCGTGACCCCGCTCGTCAATTGATAGCGGTTTGCAGCGGTCACATGAATGGCTGGAAAAGTCTCTCAGTGAATTCCACCGATTGCCGCCGCGTTTACTCTTTTCTGTTTTGACCACACTGTATGTCCCAACACTAGCGTAAAGATCGGGACTTAGCAGTTTTTGTAGTTCAAAATGACGCGACTTCTTTGCAGGATAACCGAGTTTCATTTCGTCGCGAAGTTGAGAAAATGCATCCAACAGCTTTGACAGTGACTTAGTTGGTCGTGAATTAACTCCATACGATTTTCGTATTTCCTGACCAATTAAATTTAGGTATTCATGAAATGCCGCCAGTTCTAAATCGGCATAAGTATGCCAAGGCGTTTTATCACGAGGCTGTGGCGGATAGTACGGAAATGGCGGAGTACTCTGCTCCACGGCACAATATTCGTCGTCTAGAACACTTTTAAATTCAGAGAATGCTTTTTCTATTTTGAAAAGTTTCTTGTTGATTACGGATTGACCTGGATAACAGTTTCCAACATTTACACTCAGACTAACGAGCCTGTCCTTTGATTCCGCCACGTCTTGCGCTATCGCTTTGTGCTGATCGACGCTAAATTTCTTTGTTTTCGATACAGGCACGCTTAGAAGCTTGTAGTATTTAGGCAAAGTAGTTTCTGGAAACGAAATAGACCAGTCAACGTTCGCTGCCATACCCACTATCGCTTGCAATCTTTGTTCCAAAATTCTATGACGATCACCAACGACTAAAGTCGGCAGAACATCGATAAAATCATCGTTTTCTAGAAATTGACTTAGTTTTTCGGACAAGTAAACACGTGTATCAGTGTTTGATTTGAATATTTCCAAAAATAATTCAGGTCGGCCGTCAATTACTAAAACGATATCCTCTATATCGGAACTCGTCTGAAAGTCGTCTTTACCTCGATCCAGAAATGCGTCAATTTTTGTGCATAAAAATGTCGGTGCATCCACAAGCCGGATAATCAGGCCTTCTCCTAACGACACTGGATTATTCTTTCTCAAGACTTGTGGATACCATTGGTTTGAAAATCCAAGAACACTTTCTTCCGATGGCATAACATCTAGCGTGATGTCATCAAACAAAAAGCGGCAGGTTGGACCGTTCAGATCGTGCTTCAATCCCAGGTTTCGAAGTTGTTTTTCAATCTCCAAGTACTTGGTTCTAGAAGTGCATTCAATCACCATGTCTACGTCTTCGGTAAAACGAGCATCATGGGCTCCTTGATCAGTGATCAGTAAGTCCCCTGCTAGTCCACCTACAAAGACAACGTCTTCTACCAAAGGTCCCAGCTTGTTAGCAACGCGTCTAAGCCATTCCAATTGAGTAGCTCGTCTAAAGTTCATGAGAGCCCCGAATAAAATCTTCGAGAAGTTGTCCTGCGATATTGCGCTCCCGCGCTCGGCCGGACCGCAGTGCATCCGTTAAGACCAAGAGTTGGTACAAACGAGAATTTCGCTTCGCAGCTTCTGGAACTGATTGATACAGCGGACTAAAACTGTATCCCTTAACAGTGCCAGCTGGGTCTGGCCACACAGGTATGGCTGCGTCCTCTTCAACGTGAAAACTTTCTTTTAGCGGAGATGCACCATACGAAGTCGGTAAGCCGCGCACCAGTTCGCCTTTGGTAGCCGGAAAACAATACCTCAATCCATGAAGCAAGAATTCAGTTAAATTACGACGTTTTGCACGACGACGCTCTAGATCAATCAAATCGCAAATTGACGCTCGCTTTAAGGCATTGTGTACTTCTGCCGGGCTAATTGCTAGTTCTTCTGCCAACGACCGAAAAGACCATTCTGGTGATGGAATAGCTAATCTCAATGCGATAAGAACGTCTTGGGACTTCAACATGCAGTGTTTATAGTTTATGAACAATGAACGGTATTTTGCTGGTTCTTAATAATTAGCTTACCATTTTTGTGAGCTGAACCCTTTGTCAAAATAGACAACTTAGTTCTAAGTGCACGCAGTAAAACACCTACGCTCTGGAATTCTCGGCAGATTAAATCCCGTCATGTTCAGTCTGTTCTATTTTCGGGCCTAGGTTTTCGATCGCTGTTAATGGCGCCATGAACTTGATGTTGAGTTCGTCCTTCTTTTTCGAAAACTCTGATATAGGCTGCGATTTACAGTGTTGCAGCAACATCCCTAACTGGATCAGCTCTAGTATGCGACTGATTGGCGATATCAGATAAATTAGCAAACTCCACACATTTATCTTGTAGAGCAAGCTCCAAATGCCATTTAAAAAGTTCATGGTCCATTTACCCTCGTTATCGTCTCTAAGCTGCCCTTAATAGGTATAGATGCGTTCACATCCATTGGAAAAAAACGAGCCGAAAATCAATGCAGAAATTCAACAGAGCTCTTTTTCGTTACTCACTTCGTTCTTCTCTCAATTTTTAGTGTCCGCGTTAAGTTTAGGCGGCGATCCAGAGGCTCAAAAGCATGTTCCCTGCTGCATCTCAAATTGCTATGCTACAAAAATCAACCTTTTCATGTAACAATTCAAGTCAGTGAGAAAAACGATTCAAACAAGAGACAAGGGCAAGCTTCGAGTCGTCTTGTACGGCAGAGCCACTCCAGGTGACAGAAAATGTTTTCAACAGATCAAAGATCTACAGGTGTTTGCGACACGATCAGGATTTTGGATCGTCGACATTGTTGTCGGCAACTTTCGAGACAATAAGCAGCGACAAAGGATTCTCAAGTTTGCGCAGGACGGTCTGATTGACGCAGTTTTAGTTACTGACTTGAACAGGTTTGCGAAAAGCACGACCGATTTGGTCAAAACTCTGCAGAGGTTGCATAAATACAATGTCGCTGTTCATGCCTCAAACGGAGATTCGCTTGATCTCTCTGTTCAGGCAGTCGCAGACGTAATTTCAATGATCTCGCGGTTCGAAAAACAGTCAATGAGTGAGCGTACAAAACTTGGAATGTTCATCTCCAAAACCTGTGGCAGAAAGTTAGGACGACATCCGGCTCAGTTCAAAATGATTAGGAACCGAGCCGAAATCGGTAAGAGACTAAGCCGCGGCGAATCATACCGAAAAATCGCTAAAGAACTTCAAACTAGTTTCTCGACGATATCCGAAGTAGTGAAAGACAAAGAAAGTCGGGCTGCTAAGTTGAGCCGGAACAATGACTAAACATCCCATTTAGTAAAAAACTTTGTGTTCGCTTTGCCAGGTCCGATAACAACCTTTATGATTCAATCCAAATATGTATCGAGTTGATAGAAAACCGCATTACAGTGTCGGCAGGCAAATTTGAGGATGGATGGACGGGACATGATACTCTGCGATCTTTTCCCGTGTCATCTGTAACTCAGTTACCATGCGTACTTTGCACCGATTCGTTCAAACTCCATCATATTCTCAGCATAATCTGCATCTCGACCACATTTACTCAAGAATGCACAATAATGCAGCAACACCGGCAAAAACATATAGTCGTCGGGTCTTCCTTCACGGCGAATCACTCGTAAAGCCTCTTCAAACAAACTCTCTGCGTCGGCTCCTATGTCATTTGCATCGAGCGCTGCCACTAACAATTTGTCGACCCGCTCTGACAACTCCAGATTGGTCGTCAAAATCACGCCAACCAATCTGCGCTGCGTATCACTTAGTTTCGCAGTCCGTTGGCTCAATTCTTCGTTGTTCATGAAAATATCCAGCCTCGTCGTCGGCGTTCAACTTTTTAACTCCTTTCTAGCCAGCAAATCAATACCAATAATCGCTCAAATCTACCCACTCTTCTCCTGTCCATTCGTCTTAATTACGTGATTTTTTCCTTTTGGATCGTCGAAGCAATGACGTTTCCAGTAATACTGGTAATTTTTGTCACCAGGCTTATAAACACGATTTCCGCTCGCTTTCATCTCAGGCTCATTGGCGGTAAAAAGAATATTGATATCGCCACTGTCCGACAAATTAGCAATTTCACTGCCATCACTGTCAGGGAATTTCAGGCCCTCTGGGTGCATGCTTTTGTAGATTGCATCCAGCTCTTCTTTCGTGCAGGCGCGACCGCCAAAATTTTTGGAGCGCTCAAGGTATTGCTGGCGTCTCTGTTCGAGCACCGCCTCATCGGATTTCTCTTCATCTTCGTCGGGTGTGCGCATAACTTATTCTCCCTGAGAATTTTATGCTCAAATCCAGTCTTCACCAAGCTCAATCCATCTGTTTGATTGCTCGTCAAATTTTTTCATGATTACGTGAATTTTTCCTTTCGGGTCATCGAAGTGGTGGCGCTTGAAGTAATATTCAAACTCCTCGTCATCAGCGGGATAAACTGTGCTGCCGTGCGAATTCATGCCATCGGTCGTGCTGCTTTGTATGATTTCAATGCCGCCTTCTGGGGTCAGTTGTCCCATCTCGCAACCATTGGCATCAGGCCATTTCTTGGCAGATGAATTTTCGTAGTGTCTGCGCTCCAGTTCGTCCATTTGATCTTTCGGGAGATAGCCGCCCCCGAATTTGAGTGCCTTGGCCCTCTGGTCGGCAAGCCATTCTTCATCAGTGAGGCTTTCATCTTCGTTCTTCATATACCCTGACCCTTCCTGAAATCTGCCACCAGTTTATAGTATCCGTCGAAGGCTTCCAGCATGTTTTTGGCATATGGTGTCGTCGAAGGGCAGGAAACATGAGCAAACATGACTGAAAAGGCTTCATCTCTTTGAGCTCTGATGTCGTTTGGAAAAAGATGTTCCAGTACGGCTTTAGCTGTCTTGGCTGCATCTGTTTTTTTTGCAAGGTCTGCTTCAAACTGGGCTGCGAAGTGAGCCATGTCTGATACGTACTGGAATGGTCTTTGGGAGCGATCGCCTAGCCAATAATTCACTGCATGACCAATTTCATGATGGAGCGTATGAGCGATGTCTTTGTTGAGTCTCAGATCCTTTTCAAATCCAGTATGTTCAGCAACTCTGATTACATTCATATCCTGGTTGTAGGTGCCGAGTGCAAATACTTGTTTTTCACTGACTGCGGCGCCCATGTTATGAACTTTGGCTACCTCGATGTTTCGTGCTGAAAGGAATCTTTTTTCTCCGGGACTGAGTGGAACGTTGTCCACAGCATCTTTGAATTCCTGAGATGGTTTGAGTCCGTGCGCGATACGCCCTGCTCTGTCACGTGGTCCTTCTGAATCCTGCATAGCGCGGATGACGTGGTTTTCTTTATGCAGCAGTGCTTCCATCTTCTGGTTGAGCGTCGCCATCTTTTCGGAGATAGAGCTTACGTGTTCTCTTGCGGCTTCAAAGGTAGTCGCTACTTTTGCCAATGCGCCTTCTTCTTTGATGAGTGTGCCTGCGACTGACATGACCTTTGCTGCGCCAGCAGCAAGGGCGCCTTCGGGGATTAGTTCAGGAGCGACTATAGTTCCAACTACTGTTGGAGCGACGTCGTGTCCGACGATGTAGCCTTTCTCTTTTGCAGATAAGTGATTGAAGTGATCGATTGACTGGCTTGCCATCGTTCCGAGAGCTTGACCTGTGTGGATTGCATCGTTCGTCATACCGGCGGCATCGCCATGCGATATCTTCGTGGCGAAGTATTGGGAACCAGCTTTTGTGGCTTCTATCGCTCCGCCCACGGTTTTCTTTGTGTCGTCGATGGCGTGATTGATTGTGTCTGTAGGGTGGGTTATGGCTTTACCAGCCGCGTTCAATGTTTCTGTGGTGAAGTGAGCTAGCCCGTCTCCGAAGCCTATTGAGAATTGACCGAAGGCATCGAGGGCGTTGCTTACTTGTTGTTGTGGGTTGAGGTTGCCTGTTTTGCGTGCCTCGATTACTTCGTTGTGCAGCGAGTTGGCAGCCATCTGGTGGCTTTGTTGCGTCCGGTCTGAGATGGTTTGGTGTTCCAATCCAGGCATGGTAGTAATTCCGCTGAGCCAATGTCATGACTTTAGGGAGAAGTTTTGGCAGGCGGTTGGCATTTTCATGTTTCATTTTTCTGACTGTGGAATTGCACATGGTCGTAGTTGGTTTGTTTCTCTAGAGTCTGTGAATGGGCTTGGAGGCTATGTTTTCAATGAATATGTTTACTAATCCGATTGAATGTTCTCTTTTGCAAGGGCTTGTTGACTTGTATGTTTCTGACCTCGAGCACGAAGTGCATTCGTATCGACACCTGCAGTGTCTGTCTTGTTCTAAGCGAGCTGTGGTCAATATTTTGACGCGGCATCAGAAGTTAATAGGAACCCGGTTAGAGTTGCTAACCGAGTTGGTGAGCGAAAAATCTTAGGATGAAGTAGAAAACAGGTCCTGTTTTGTTGGTTAGTGTGCTGCTGTCTTCAACCTCCCTCTGCCAGGCTTGGTCTCTAGCTGCACTGTTTCAGCTTCTGTTTGTTCGGGGTTCTTTCCACACTGGTTTTGGTCTCTGAGTTGATATGGGCTTAAGTCTTCTGTGCTGTTGTACCGTCATCTTGAGAGACTGAGTAGGAGCTGATCGATAGAGATCCATGCAGGACAACCTCACGCCCTTTGGTGATTGTTTGAATTACTCTGTCCGCCAGTCCATTCCAGGCATCTTCATCGAGCCGGTTTTTCTCTTTGTTGGCTGAGCACTCTTTCACTGCAATTGAGAATTTAGCTCTGGTTGCCTGTGTCCGGGTTTTGATACCTGGTGTCAGTCCAACATG
>WBZN01000564.1_pt1 | contig 27581 bp, 24 predicted proteins | sample 5204281 | NCBI WGS metagenome assembly WBZN01 (sample SAMN12344347, study PRJNA552823) | activated sludge metagenome | biome: Activated sludge suspended growth; feature: Nitrification reactor; material: Wastewater; isolation source: activated sludge from nitrification reactor of wastewater... | reverse complement strand
ACTGTCGCACACCTTCCTGCATGTTCGGATGGATGTACCATTCGAACTCCTGCGCCTTACCCGGGGATACCACCGTATCCGGATTCGTCGTCGTCGCAGGCTTACCCGTTGAGCTCACAATCATGCTGGAGGCTTGGATGACCAAGCTGCCATCCTCGCCTTCCATCTGATTACGCAGCGTCATCTTGACGCAATCGCCCTGGTTAGCACGAAGCACCAGCGGCTGAATCGCATCACCCTGGTTTCCGGTCGTCACCGCACCAGGATCGAATCCGTCCTTGTCACGCGCCTCTTTGTTCTTGGTTTCCTCGGCCCGAACCTTGTCGATCTCCCCGGTATGGACGTACATATACCCGGGATAGAAGTCGAGCCACCGGTTCAAACTGATTTCGATGTTGATCATCGACACGTCGTACTTCTTGACCGGCGCATTGGCGGGACATTTCCCGCCTGAGGTCATGACCGGTTCACCCTTCGACGAATCGGAGGCCAGCAGGAAGCTGCTCCCGTCCTGCCCCATATACTGGTGCATCATCGACATTTCGTTGAATGCACCGGAAGTCTGCTGCGCCTTCGCATCCGTCTGCGCCTGCTGTTCCAACTTCTCCATCAGGCGGTGGTGCTGCATCTCCATCTTTTCTGCGTTCCCGGCACGACCCTCCATGGCGTTTTCCACCACGGTCTGACCCTTCAGGGTCTGGGTCCAGCCCGGCATAGCGACCGGCGTCGCATGCCCCTCATGCGACTGATCGCCCGGACCAGCCGCAAATACCCACGGCGCCGCGAGCAAACTGCCCGAGAGCAGCGCCGCCTGCAGGCTCAGCATCGCTTTACGACTGATGCGCCTGCGTTTTGACTGCACTGAAGACCTCATATGTCGGCCTCCCTCCTTAATAATTCCCGCGCCCTTCCGCGGGAGTGGTTAAAAAACGTGGTCGTGTGACCGGCCTCCGTCAGGCAGGACCCCGGCTACTCCGGCCTCTCCTTCTCCCTCCACGAAACGCTCCAAAGGGAAAAAGGGCTGGTGAAGGATGTCCTCAAAGTTCGAGGGAGCAGGTCATTCGGAGGCCGGTCCTAATCACCCGCACCTTCACCAGCGCTCTACACTATCGCAATTGATATGCCCCACTAGGGAGCATACCTAGCAGCGCAATAAACGATATTATTATCAGTTAGTTATGAAACGTTGCAGGAGATTTTAAGCGGCGTGAAACGCTACAGCTTTTCTAGACGATTAGACAGCTGAAAGCGATGGCGACATGAACTGTGCAAATACAATTACTTAGACTGTCTAATTTGCTGGACGGCAGAATGATCGATTCTGTGGCGATATGGGGCAACCATCCAGACCGACGGCAGCGGGAGAAATGAATATCAACCTGATTCTGAAGGAATTTTGGATGATGCGGGAGAGGAGAGACGCTGAGATGGGAATCTTTACCTGGCTACTGGATGCCGAATTCGTGAAGTTTGTTGTAGAGGCTGGCTCGACTGATCTTCAGGAGTCGAGCAGCCTTCATTCGGTTCCCGGATGTCTGCTGCAAGGCCTGAAGAATCCGGGCCCGTTCAGCTTGCCTCGCTGCATCCCGCCCGACCGTACGCAAGTCAGCCGGCTCTACGTGGGATTTCAATGCCACCAGATCTGTACAGGTCAATTCCGCATGCGTGGTGGTGACAACCGCGCGCTCGATGTAATGTTGCAGTTCGCGAACATTCCCAGGCCAGGGTGCAGCGGTCAGTGCTCGCATGGCCTCATCGCTCACCCGGCGAAGATCCTGACGATGCCGCTGGCAGGAATCTTCGATGAACTTTGAGACCAACAGGGGAATATCCACCCTCCGGTCGCGTAGCGGCGGCAAATGAACGGGCAACACCGCCAACCGATAGTACAGATCCTGGCGGAAGGCCTTCGCCTTCACGAGATCGGTCAAATCCTTGTTGGTTGCCGAAATGACTCGAACATCAATCTTGATCGGCTGGGTGCCGCCGACTCGCTTAATCTCGCCTTCCTGCAAGACCCGAAGCAATTTCGCCTGAAACGTCGGCGAGGTGTCGGCAATCTCATCCAGGAAGATGGTCCCCCCGTCTGCCTCTTCAAATAAACCGGGCTTGGCCACGGCAGCGCCGGTGAACGCGCCTTTGACATGGCCAAAGAGTTCACTTTCGAGCAAGGTCTCAGGAAGCGCGCCGCAGTCCACCACAACGAAGGGCTTATCACGACGATAACTGGTTTGGTGAATGGTCCTGGCGACTAGTTCCTTTCCCGTCCCGCTTTCTCCCTGAATCAGTACCGTCGCCGAACTATCGGCCACCAATCGGATCATTTCGAACAACTGATTCATCGCCGGACTCGCGCCGACCAGGTCGCCCAATCTTGACTCGGTCCTTTCCGGTCGCGATCGGCCCAGCTTGGGGTGCGAGAGGGATGCTGGAATGCTGAGGGTCTCCGGCCGCTTGTGAAACAAGACGAGAATAGAGGCCACCTCTCCCGCCGAGGAGACAAGCGGAAAAGCCTGCTGCATACCACAGGCAGTGCCATCCCCTGACGTATTGCAGGAAACGGTGAGCACTTCACCCGTCACAAAGACAGACTCAGCAGGACATGTCCCGCAAGGATCCTTCATTTGAACGAACGATTGATAACACTTAGCCTGCTTGGTTCCAGCAGGCGGCTTCCCTGACTTCCCCCAGGCTGCCTCGTTTGCATAGATGACGTTGAGTTCGCGATCCATCACGGCCACGCGGTCGGTCAACCCGTCAGCTAATTGCTTCAGAGCCTCCAAACGAGCGGCTAGAATCGGGTCGGCGAAAGGGGAAACGGAGTTTGCTGGTGCGTGAGATCCGGCCATCTCATCACTCCTTATGCCAGAAGAAACCAACAGAGACCCTCTCTTCACGGTAAAGGGCGTTATATGTACTACGCCTAGGGCCCCTAAGACAACCCTCCCCTGCGTGGGTAATCAGGCTCAAATGCCCGTCCCAGGCGGGTCTCAGTGGGGAGGATGATCCTCCGGCAGGGATTCTGAGCGCCGGAGAAGCTGCTTCACCGTGGCCTTCAATTCGGACAACCGCACCGGCTTGTCGAAGTAAGCCGTGGCGCCGCTTTTCATCGCTTCGGCCCTCGTCCGAGCATCCCCGAACGCCGTCATCACGATGATGGGACAGCCAGGCACGGAATTTCGTAGCTGGTGCACATAGTCGAAGCCGCCGGACGGCATTTTCAGGTCCGTGACGATCAGGTCCGGCGCGGCCCGCATGACTGCCTCCAACCCCTCATTCCCGTTGCTCGCCTCGCGCAATTGATACCCTTCCCCCCAAAGCTCGTCACAGAGGAGACTTCGCATATCCTTGTCATCCTCCACAACTAGCAACACAGCCGGTGACCTTCCTTTCATGACGAAGCCCTCATAGCAGGTATCCATGAACCAACCTGCTACGCAAACTATGTGCCATGTGACTCAGGACCAGCCAGCACCCAACATCTTGCCTTCATTGATGAAATTCGAGATGAAGGCTATCACAAACAGGACAGACGTCGAGGGGGATTTGGCGAGAAAGACCCCACGCCGAGAGAGCCTCTGCCCCGAAGCGCCACAGCGATCCGAGCGGAGCCTATGGCGCATAGCACGAGCGGGGAGAAGAATCCGGTCATCTCATGGGGTCATCGAATTCCAGCCATAGACTACACATTGTCGCTTTTGTGGATGGGGAGACCTATCGTGAAGACCGTCCCCGCGCCAGGCCTGCTCTCGACCTGAATAGTCCCGCTGTGCTCCTCAATGATGCCCCTGACCACGGTTAACCCCAAACCAGTTCCCTTCCCAAACTCCTTCGTCGTGAAGAAGGGGTCGAAAATTTTCGTCATGACATCATGCGGCATCCCGTGACCGGTATCGGCAATCGTGAGCGTGACCATGCCGCGATCCGGTGCCGGCGCCAGGGCCAGCCTCAACACCCCGCCGTCAGGCATCGCATGAATGGCATTCATGATCAAATTGATCAACACCTGGCTCATCTGATCGGCATCGGCGTACACCAGCGGACAGCGCTCGGCAAACGAGGTTTCAACTGTGATATGGCCATGCGACAGGCGCTCTTGGAAAATTTCCAGATTGTCCTCGATGGTCTGGCGCAGATCGAGCGCCCGATGTTCGACCGGGCGCCGCCGGGCAAACGCCAGCAATTGGTTCATCACCCGTGTGATCCGTTCGACCTGGCTGATAATGGTCTGCAAGCCTTTCCTGACCGGCTCCTCTTTCGTCCGCTCCATCAAGTACTCAGCCCGGCCCAGGATGACATTCATGGGAGTGCCGATTTCGTGGGCCATACCGGAAGCCACCGTTCCAAGTTCGGCCACACGCTCCGTCCGACGAAGTTGCGCCTGCAAGCGCTTCCGCTCCGTGATGTCGCTCGCGATCCCGTCGATACGCAGAGGATGCCCGGCGTTGTCCTTGATGATACGCCCGCGGTCGTGCAGCCAACGCAGGTCTCCGTCCCGCCTCACAATGCGATACTCCACATCAAATTCTCCCGTGGCCTGGAGGTCCCGCCGGGCTTGTTCAGCCAGTGCACGATCATCGGCATACACGACCTCCAACCATAACGACGGCCGGGCCAGAAACTCTTCGGCCGACCGGCCATAAATCTCCGCCACGGACGGACTCACATAGTGCAGAGCGGACAAATCCAAGGGTGACGACCAGATGACGTCTTCCATCGCCCCCAGCAAACTCTGAAGCCGCTCCTCGCTTTGGCGCAACAGTTGCTCGGTCTTCTTCCACTCAGTCACATCGCGGGTCACCCCCAACACCGCCGTAATACTCCCGTCGGCTGCGCGCAATGGCACCACATGCGTGTCCAACCATCGCGGCGTCCCCAGCAAGCCCACGATATGGAACTCCAAACGGCCCGCCTCCCCCTGTCCTGCCTTGCGGACGAGGTCCCGGAACACCGGCTGAGATTCGACACTCACCAGGGTACAGATGTCCTTCCCGACAACCTCTGCCATGCTGGCGGCTTCAATCATGGCCAGACCTGCGGCATTGATGGTCCGAACCGTTCCGTCCAGCGCCAGCACCTTCACGCACTCAGGTTCCGCCTCGATGATCGCACGCAGCAAGGCTTCACGCTCCGCCAGCTCCTGTTCAAGCTGTTTCCGCACGGTGATGTCGCGAAGAATGACAGTGTAGTAGCGCGCCCCCTCCACGCCGATTTGCGAAATGGCCGCCTCGATCGGAAATTCCTCTCCGGTAGAGCGGATCCCCATGATGACGCCCAGCGCCCCCATTTGTCGTGTAGTGATACCGGACCGACCGAACTCCCGGATGTGTTCCCCATGGGCACTGCGAAACCGCTCGGGGATAAGGCGCTCCAACCGCCGTCCCAGCATGTCCTGTGCACTCCATTGAAACATGTTCTCTGCAGCCTGATTGAACAGGACAATTTTTTGCTCGTCATCGATCGTGATGATGGCATCCATAGCCGACTGGACAATCCCTTCGAACCGCAGTTTATCTCGATGAAGTTCCGCTTCGGCCCGGCGTTGTCCGGCCACCGCCCCCCGCACAGCGGCCTCAGCCTGGGTACGCGCTTCCACCGCCCCGGCCCTTGCCGACTCAGCCTGCGCAGTCGTAAGCGCCTGTGCCAGCGGTGCACAGCTCTCGCCCGACTCCATCGAACCGGTCCTGCGAGGAGCCAACAAGGCCGCGACAGCCGCCATGAGTCCGATTCCCAGAAGCCGGTTGCCCCACGACGAGAGCGGCGGGATCCCGACCGGCGAGGCGACCGCCCCGATCACCACCAGCAGCGCGACTAGCCCCATAAAGTAGAAGTGAGCCCCGGTCCGGGACCTCGCGGTCGTCAGCGCCACAGGAATCGCGTAGAGCAGCCAGGCGGCAACCTCTGCCGGCCTCGACAAATCCAGGATAAAGATTCCGATGGTCAGCAGCAGCGGGCCGCCGTATTCGAAAAGCAGGGGTTTTGGGGACAGAGGCTGCACGACGATGGCTCCCCGCACGACGGTGAGACGATGACTCTACGCGTCTGAGTGTGGTTTGCCCTCGATCTCGGCCAATTTGCGGTAGAGGGTCTTTCGATCGATGCCCAGCACATGGGCGGCCTGATATTTGTTGCCGCCCGTCTTTTCCAGAATTTTGACGATGTATTCTTTTTCCACTTCATGCAAAGGCAGGGTGCGTTCAGCCGCCTCATCCAAAATCCGGCGATCTCCCCGCGCGCCCTGCACCTGGATCGGCAAGTCTTCCGCGCCGATCATATCGTGATGGCTGAGCGTCACGGCCCGCTCAATGACGTTTTCCAGCTCGCGCACATTGCCCGGCCAGGCATAGTCGGCCAGCATGGCAAGGGCCGGCTCGCTGAGCCCCTTCACCTGCTTGCCACGGGCCGCGGCGCATTTCTTCAAGAAGGCATCCACCAGAATCGGAATATCCTCCCGCCGTTCACGCAGGGGCGGCAATCGCAGTTCGATGACATTGAGCCGATAGTAAAAGTCTTCACGGAATCGCTTGTGCTTCACTTCGTCAACGAGGTTCAGGTTCGTGGCGGCGATAATCCGGACATCCACGGGTATGGACTTGGTCGCACCCACACGGCGTATCTCCCGCTCCTGAATGGCACGCAGCAGTTTCGCCTGCAGCATGAGCGGAAGTTCGCTGATTTCATCCAGGAACAAGGTGCCCTTTTGCGCCTCTTCAAACAGCCCGCGTTTGTCCATTTTGGCGTCGGTAAAGGAGCCACGCATATGCCCGAAGAGTTCGCTTTCCAGCAATTGCTCCGGAATCGCCGCGCAATTCACGGGCACAAACGGGGCATCACGCCGATCGCTGTTGTAATGAATGGCCTTGGCGACCAGTTCTTTTCCCGTCCCGCTTTCGCCGGTGATCAACACATTGGTCGGGCTGTCGGCCACGCGTCGGATCAAGTCGAACACGGCCTGCATCGGCTTACTTTTGCCGAGAATCTGATGAAAGCTGTATTCCTTATGCACCTCCTTACGCAGACGACTGACTTCGCGCCGGAGCGCGGCTTCACGAACTGCGCGCTCGACCACCCGCACTAATTCCTCCGTCTTCACGGGCTTGGTCAGGTAATCGCTGGCACCGTGCCGCATCGCGTCCACCGCAGTCTCCACCGTTCCGAAGGCCGTCATCAAGATCACCCCGATATCGGGATAACGTTGCTTGATTTCCGCAAGCAGTTCGGTGCCTTGCATGCCTTTCATCCGGAGGTCGGTGAGGACGACCGCATAGTCCCCCTCGCTCAGCTGCTTGAGCGCCTCCTCTCCGCCGCCGACGCCCGTGCATTGATGCCCGCGCCCCTGCATGACATCACAGAGCAGACTCCGCATGTCGGCATCATCATCCACCACCAGTATCGCGCCCCATTCTTCGGTCATACAGCGTCCCTTCACTCGCCCCTTATCGCCGGACCAGCCTCCACTGCAGGTGCGCGCACAGACTAATCGGCCTACGCACATGCGGTCAAGGGGCGTCCTGCCGCAGGCCATCCCTGACTGCTGTTGCAAAATGCCCCATCCTCCATGGCTTGCGCCTTCTCAGATTCCAGGATCATGCAGCGAACTCCCCACAGCCTCCTATTCTCAGCCAAACGTGAACGGCACCTCTCTTGCGTCTCCCTGAGTGAGATGGGAGGTGATACATGGCCCCAGACCAATCGGAACTCGACCCGCGAGAGACCGTTGAATCCGCGCCGGTTGTGCTGCCCTCGGTTCCGGTAGTGCAAAGTCAAGGCCATGATCCGGTCCCGACCACCATCGAGAGACAGGCTCTTTCTACCCAACGACGACGACTGCCGATCGCGATGGGAACGGTGGGGCTGCTCGCCCTTCTGGTCGTCGCCCTTTGGTATGGGCGGGCTAATGACCCGGTTGCCGGTCACTACAAGACCCTCCCCATCGAACGCGGGCCGATCACCGCGCTGGTGACGGCCACGGGAGCTGTGAATCCTGTGATCTCCGTGCAAGTCGGCAGCCAGGTCTCCGGCAAGATCGCGAAACTGTATGCCGATTTCAACTCCGTGGTACGAGAAGGGCAGATACTGGCCTCAATCGATCAGAAACCCTATCAAGCCAAAGTGAGCCAAGCGAAAGCAGCGCTCAGAAGCGCGAAGGCCGGTCTCGCCAAAGCACGAAACCTGCTCGCGCAAAAAAAACTGGAGCTGGATCGTATGGCCGCGCTGCGAGAGCAGCAGTTCGTCGCCCAATCGGACCTGGATCTGGCGACAACCAACTATCGCGACGCTGAGGCGCAGGTGGATCTCTCCGACGCACAGGTCGACCAGGCCAAAGCCACGTTGTCTTCCGCCGAATTGGATCTGGGGTACACCACCATCTATTCGCCCGTGAATGGCACCGTCGTATCCCGCAACGTCGAGGAAGGGCAAACCGTGGTGGCCAGTTTTCAAACGCCCACCTTGTTCGTCCTCGCCCAGGACCTGACCCGCATGCAGGTCATCGCCAACGTCAGCGAGTCCGATATCGGGGGAGTGACCGAAGGCAAATCAGCGGACTTCCGGGTGGACGCCTACCCGCGGGAATTCTTTCACGGCATCGTGACGCAGGTCAGAAATGCGCCGGTCAGCATTCAAAATGTCGTGACTTACGACGTCATCATTTCGGTCGAAAACCCGGAACTCAAACTCAAACCCGGCATGACCGCCAACATCACCATTGTGACGGCTCGTAATGAGGATGCGCTTCGCGCTCCCAACGCCGCGCTGCGGTTCCGGATGCCCGGCGTGCCGGTGGATCGAAAAACGCCGCAGCTGTGGGTGCTGGAGACGACGGGCCGCGTTCGATCAACCCCGATCACCACCGGCATTACGGATTCGCTGTTCACGGCGATCCTGGCCGGCGCCGTGCGCGAGGGCGATGCCGCCATTGTGGGCCTCGCAACCGCGGAAGACAGTGCCCAAGAGAAGCTGCCGCCGGGCTTTGAATTCGGGCCGAAGATGCGGTGATGCACCTCTCATGAGTTTTCTCTGGCTGACGGTTCAATCCGCCCTACGCGTGCTCCGGCGTAATCCCTTACGCGCGGGATTGACCATGCTCGGAATCGTGATCGGGGTCGGCGCAGTCGTGGGCATGGTCAGTCTCGGGCAAGGCGCGACGGCCTCAGTGCAACGCGAGATCGCCAGCCTGGGCACCAATGTGCTGATCATCATCCCGGGCGCCACCACCACGGGTGGCGTCCGCGGCGGGCTGGGAAGCGTCTCAACTCTCACCGTGGACGATGCACACGACATCGAGAAGCGGGTCGGCGACGTGAGCCTCGTCACCTATGCATCGCGTTCCGTCTTGCAAATCATTCACGAGCACAAGAATTGGAACAGCATTGCGATCGGTACCACCACCGCGTTTACCGACCTTCGCAACTGGCCGGTGGCCGACGGCAGTTTCTTCACGCAGACGGATGAAGACGCCGCCGCCAAAGTCGTGGTGCTGGGCAAAACCGTCGCGGACAACTTGTTCGAGCGCGGAGAGGAAGTGATCGGGGCGCAGATCCGGATCAAGAATGTGCCGCTGCGCGTGATCGGCGTCCTTTCTTCGAAAGGACAGTCCCTATCCGGACAGGATCAGGACGACATTGTCATCCTCCCGTTCACGACCGCGGAACGAAAGGTCCTGGGCACAAAATTCCTGGGGACGGTCGGTATTATCATGGTGGCCACGCAACACCGGTACGGCGTCCCTGCCGCCGTCGAAGAAATTAAGGAACTACTGCGCGCGCGACACCGGATTCACCCGGCGGAGGAAAATGACTTTACCATCCGCACCATGGAAGACGTGGCTAAAACCGTGGCCGGAGCCAGCCGCACCATGATGATGATGCTGCTGAGCATCGCCTCCATCTCGCTCGTGGTCGGCGGCATCGGTATTATGAATATTCTCCTGGTCTCGGTGACGGAACGCACCAGGGAAATCGGGATCCGTATGGCGGTCGGGGCGAAACGTGCACACATTCTGCTGCAGTTCCTGGTTGAAGCGATCATCCTCACGGCAATCGGCGGCGTGGCCGGCGTGTTGTTCGGCATCCTGGGGGCGCGCGTGCTGACACACCTCATCGGCTGGCCCACCATCATCTCCTCGCAAGCGGTGGCCGTCGCGTTTCTCTTTTCTCTCGCCGTGGGCATCTTCTTCGGCCTCTACCCCGCCAACAAAGCCTCGCGCATGAACCCCATCGAAGCGCTGCACTATGAGTAAGACGGGGATGGACTCTTCACCTTACGTTCCCGTATCGACACATACTAAGAAGTTACCCAGCATGCATCTCGTGAACACAAGGGAGCAGAACGAGCGAACATTTCCGACCCGGCAGAATTTGCCAACCGGCAAGCGGCGGTATTGGCTCGAGGTTTCAAACCGTTCCGGGAGGAAGGTGCGATATGGCAAAGAAGTGGACATGGGTGACGTCACGCTGCGCTTCCATCAAGAGGGCTACCCGGTAGACTTAGGTCATCGAAAGGTGTCGCGGCAATGAACCTGATCACTCGTGAAACAGTAGCCGAGAAACTTGCGGCCGATCTCCATCACGATCTTTCACTCACCGACCTGGTGGCATGGGCCAGTCAACATTGATGGCATGTGAGTTCGATCCCGCCCGGTTCACCACGATCCGCGACACAGTGACTCGACTCGGTGTCGCTGACGTTCGCGCATTCGGCCTTGCCTGGGAAGATTGCGAGCAGCTCCTTGCCGAACTCGGTTATTCCGCACAGACACGTATTGTTGCGCGATAGCATCCCCCTAAGGCGGCTCTCTGCCCCTTCCACTCTCATGAATCGACAGCGAGGTGATTACCCGCTTATCATCGAACGCTTGCGCAGCAGGGATTACCTCGGGGAAATTGGCACGCCGTCCTGACATTGACGAAGAAGTTCGACGAATAAATTTATATATCTCGCTGGCAGGCTGTCGAAGGGGATCGAAAGCACTCTACTTATTCGGCCAATTGAGAATGGTGTACAAGTGCGTCATTCCAACGATCGCTACTCGGCACATCGCACAGGTTCGACCTGCAGCTTTGAGGCATAGCGACAAGTTCTCGTTCGGGAAACAGTTTCTGAGTGTGCGCGGAACGTTGGGCGCTCAACAATTGTGCGCGTCCAACGAGGGCCTTCTGAGACCGCGTGTTGCGCGAGCAGCAGAGTGCTCCTGACGCACCCCCCTTTTCAACGTCCCGCCACCTGCTGTTCCGCGTGGTAGGAGCTGCGGACCAGCGCGCCCGATTCGACGTGGCGGAACCCCACGGCTCATCCGCATGACGCTAAGCCTTTTCAGAGGCACGAATCAGTCGTTCGACGGTCAGCCCTTGAACGAGGATGGAAAACACCACCACGATATAGGTCATGGTCACGATCACGTCGCGGTACGCCGACGGGGGAAGCGACAGGGCCATGGCGACGGATATCCCGCCGCGCAGACCTCCCCAGGTCAAAATCAAGGTCGCGCGGTTCGTCAGCTCCTCAAACAGCCGGAAGAGCTGCACCGGCAAACTCACGCTAATGAACCGGGCGAGGAGCACCAGGGGAATAGCCATCAGCCCGGCAATCAGGTACTCCGTTTTGAAATTTAAGGCCAGCATTTCCAACCCGATCAGCACAAAGAGAATGGCATTCAGCAGCTCGTCGATCAGCTCCCAGAACGTATCCAAGTATTCCCGCGTGGTCTTCGACATCGCCAAATGCCTGCCGTGGTTTCCAATGAGCAACCCCGCCACCACGACAGCAATGGGGCCGGATGTGTGCAGAGCATCCGCCACTGCGTACCCACCCATCACAAGAGCCAGCGTAATTAAGATTTCGACATGATGCTGGTCGATAGACTTGAGCATCAAATAGGCCGCGTATCCGAGCACGAGCCCAATGACCAGGCCTCCGATCGCTTCCTGCAAAAACAGCAATCCGACCGTCCCCGGCGTGACTCGTCCTGTTTCCGCCACTCCAAGGAGGACCAAAAACACCGCAACCCCGACTCCATCATTGAACAGCGATTCTCCCGTGATCTTGATTTCCAATCGCTTTGGCGCGTTGACCTTCTTCAAAATCCCCAGCACGGCAATCGGATCCGTCGGTGAGATCAGCGCCCCGAACAGGAGGGCCGCAATGAGCGGAATCGGATGACCGAGCCAACTCAACCCTACATAGATAAGTAGGGCGACAAGCACGGTGGAGACGAGTACGCCGCCGCAGGCCAATGTCCCGATGAACCACTTTTGCTCAAGCAGATCGTCGAGATTGACGTGAAGCGCTCCGGCGAAGAGAAGGAAACTGAGCATCCCATGCAGGAGGGCCTCATCGAAGTCGATGTTCTGAATGAAGCTGACGGCCTCACCTGCGATGCCATACCCCAACTTGCCCAGAAACAGCAACGCGAGAGACATGGCCAACGCAATGGCCATCAGGCCGATTGTCACGGGCAGTTTGATATATCGGTGGTTGAGGTAGCTGAACCCGGCCGAAAGGCAGACCAGCACCGTGACGGTTTGAATCAGAGTCATCGCAAGCCAGAGTCCCTCAAAGAATCCCCCTATACGGCAGACGCGTAGTGACGATTGACGCCTCAATCTGGGCGGCTTGGCCCGGTTTCGCCGACCACCGTGATTCGCAAGCCTCAGCCATGTGCGCAGAATTCTGAAGAGGGCGGAAATACTCACGGACCACAGCTACGCTAGGAGTCCAAGCCAACCGCACATACTTACCATAGCGAGAGCGACTGTGAAGGCGAGACTCTCCGCTCCTGCGCAAACCTGCTCGAATCTTCGGCGCCATCCTCATGAGTTCAGGGAAACGGCACGCCGCACAACCTTTCACCGAAGAACCTCCCGCCGATGCAACGGCATACGCTTCTTTCTTATGACGCGAGGGCCATGATGCGTCGCAACCGCCAAGGAGTCCCACAAAATGATCATGCGCCCTATTTCACGAATGACGTCGGACATCGAAAGGCCGTCAAACAACCCCGCCGATAATGCAGTGCGCTTGTCCGTAACACAAAGAGCCTGCTTCCGCAAGCAGCCTATGGACTAATTTAATCTACGTATTGCCTACGTGTTTAGCCTCAGTTACAGTGCGCCCCTAGGCGCCTGACTCCCTCAGGACCCGACAGGCAGAAATCAACTCCGCCCACGATGCAGCAGGAGTCCTCCATGGAAGCCGCAATGAAGCGCTGTTTTGGATACTGTGGTTACGTGCTTTGCGTCCTATATGTGTCCGGCATTTCTCCGCCCCACGCTCTTTCGGCCCCGTCCTCGTTCATCGGCGAAACTCCCGCCAAACAGGTCCATGAGGCGCCGGTGGTCTACCTCGGAGAATCACTCTTTACGCTGTATCAGAAAGTCGGCTCCTTCACACCTGATCAACGCGCCGAGGCGATTCAGGCGCGGCTCAAACAAGTCGCCCGGAATCCCTTCACCAACTTCAATGCCACCACAGTGACTGAAACCGAACATGGAACCGACATTGCCCTTGAGGGACTGGTGCTCCTGACGGTCACCGATGGTGATGCCAAACCATCAGGACAATCTCGTCAAGAACTGGCCCGGGAGTATGCGAGCAAGATTCGCACCATGCTGTTCAAGACACAGGAAGAACTCAGTACAGAACAGCTGCTGACGGAAGGCGCGCTTGCGATTGCGGCCACCGCCATGCTCATAGCGATACTGCTGACCTTCCACAAGGTATTTCCGAAGATCTACAGTCGCATCGAGCTCTGGCAAGGAACCCACATCAAGGCGATCAAGATCCAGCGGGTCGAAGTCTTTTCCGCGCGGACACTCACAAGGCAGATCATCGCCCTCGCACGGGGTGCGCGATTCGCGCTGACACTCGTGTTCCTCTATATCTATCTCACAACCGTGCTGGGGCTCTTCCCCTGGACACGGCAACTCGCCGGCGCGCTCGTGCACGCCGTGGTGACGACCCTCACGACAATCGCTCAAACCTTTCTCAGCGCGCTGCCGGACCTCGCGGCCATCATCGTCTTCATCGTGGTGACGAGGTACGTTATCAAGTTGATTCAAATGGTGTTCAACGGCATCCAACGGGGGGCGATCACGTTTACCGGCTTCCATCGCGACTGGGCTGATCCGACGTTTAAGATCGTCCGCTTCCTCGTCATCGCGTTTACAGCCATCGCCATTTTTCCCTACATCCCTGGATCTCAATCAGAAGCGTTCCGGGGCGTCTCGGTCTTCTTGGGAGTCCTCTTCTCTCTGGGCTCTGCAGGTGCCGTCAGTAACGCGATCGCGGGCGTAATCCTGACGTACATGCGCCCATTCCAGCTCGGAGACCGTGTAAAAATGGCCGACACCGTCGGCGACGTGACGGAAAAGACCTTGCTCATCACTCGGATTCGAACGATCAAGAACGTCGACATCACCATTCCCAATTCGCTCATTCTCGGCGCACATATCATCAACTACAGCTCCACTTCATTGACGGCGCCTCCGCTGATCCTCAACACCTCGGCGACCATCGGCTACGATGTGCCCTGGCGGACCGTCCATGACCTGCTCAAGAAAGCCGCGCTGGCAACCAGAAATATTCTCTCGGAACCGGAACCGTTCGTGCTCCAAACGGCGCTCAATGACTTTTATGTCACCTACGAATTGAACGCCTATACCGGCGCCCCGAATCAGATGGCCGTCACCTATTCCAACCTCCATCAAAACATCCAGGATGTCTTCAACGAAGCCGGCATCGAGATCATGTCTCCGCATTACACCCAAGTGCGCGACGGCAATAAAACCACGATTCCGGAATCATACTTACCAGGAACCTATCAAGTGCCGGCGTTTCGTATCGAACCCTTGGATAGGATCCTCGGCAAGCCGTCACCTCCGGCATCCCCTGCACCACCCTCTCCGGAAGCCGCGACGTCATGAAGCGAGCAGCCGGAACCAGTGCGCTCCCCAAACAGCTTCGTTCAGCGGATACTGAGGGCCGGCCTCTACGCAACGCCGTGGCCGAACGGTTACCCGCGCCCGAAGGAACACGTCCATGGATAGTCACCCTCGCTTCTCTGTTGGTGTGCCTGAGCAGCGTCGTCATACCAGCCACCGCAGCGGCAGACCCTTCGCCGCACGCATCGGGCTGGCATTTTGGAGGGTTGCTGGACCTGAGTTATGCGATCGATGTTAATTTCCCGGAAAACCATCTCTGGCGAAGCAAAGGCACCACTCCCAGGGTCAACGAGTTGGCCCCGAATATGGCACTGGGCTATGTACGCAAAGACGCGACGTGCGCCTCACGCTGGGGACTGGAGCTAGGAATCCAGGGGGGGTACGACACCAACGCGCTCGTGCCCGCTCCCACCCCTGGCCGCGACACACCGGTGGACGGAGCGGATACCCTCCGGCACATTTCACGAGCCAATGTGTCTTATCTGGCCCCGGTCGGCAACGGACTCACCCTCACAGCAGGCCTGTTCAACAGCTACATCGGGTATCAGTCGGTCTATTCCGTCAACAACCTGAATTACACGCGAAGCTACATGGCCGACAACGCTCCCTACTTCATGTTCGGCGTCGCGGCCCAATACCCCGTCACCGACCGTCTCCAAGTCAATCTGTATGCCATCAACGGTTACAATCATCTTTCGCAGCCGAACAATCAATTCAGCTACGGAACCCAAGTCGCCTACCAACTGGCCGGCGGATGGACGGTCACGGAAAATCTTTACTACGGACCGGATCAGTCGAACACCTCCCTCCAATTCTGGCGATTCTTTTCGGACAGCATCATCGAGTGGAAACGCGACCGGCTGACCCTAGCCCTTGCCTACGACATCGGGACGGAGAATGCCGCCGAATTACCGGGGCATCCTCGCACATTCTGGACAGCAGCGGCGTTCTATGCACACTGGAAGGTCGGCGGTCCCTGGAGCGTCGGACTCCGCCCGGAATTCTACTGGGACCGTAACGGGCGTATCTCCGGATCAGAGCAACTCCTGAAGGCTCTGACGAGCACGCTGGAGTACAGATGGACCGATACCACTCACAACGCCGTGATCCGACTGGAGCATCGGTACGATGAATCCAGCGGAATGGGCGGAGGCTTCTTCAAAGGCAGTGAACTTTCCCCAGGCGTGATCGGACTCACCAGAGAGCAACATTTGATTCTTATGTCTCTCGTCTTGGCTTTCGAATCTTGAAAGGTCCCCGACTATTCCGCGCAAGGCTGGTCCGGCAAACGACGTTGAGAGCACCCGCGAAACCGGAGCATCCCGCATCCCTCTGCGCGCGCCGTGTGTGCCGTGATGCCGCGAGATGCTCCGGCCAGAAACAGGGTCACGAGTCATCAGCGACAACTGGTTCCCGGACGCCCGCATCGGGCTATCAGGCCAAGGGAGCACCGCTCGGTATGGCTACGCCGATACCGAATAGGAACCCGCGAGTCCTTGTCACGCCCGACACCTGGTCTCCGTTCCAGACGTTGACGATACGCCTCGGGCTTGCGCTCCTGCTCTTTGCGCTGATCTTCCTGCTTCTGTGGTGGGAGCGAGACGGGCTGCGAAACCAAATCGACGGCCATATGTCCTTCGCCGACGTGGTGTACTTCACCATGATCACGGTAACGACCGTGGGCTATGGCGACATGGTTCCCATGTCGCCAAGCGCTCGCTTGTTGGATGCGTTGGTTGTTACCCCTGTCCGGTCAGTAATCTGGTTGCTCTTTTTCGGCACAGCCTATCAGTTGATCATCCGGCAGTGCATGGAAGGGTACCGCATGGCAAAGCTCCAAACAACGTTGAACCAGCATCACATTATCTGTGGATTCGGCCATACGGGACAGTCGACGGTGAAGGAACTCTTGGTCCGTGGCATACGAACCGAGCAGATTCTTGTCATCGACCAGCAAGAAGAGCAGGTTCGTCTGGCGGGGTCCATGGGTATTGCAGCGTTTCAAGCCGACGCCACATAGGAGGACGTCTTACGGGAGGCGGCCATTCACAAGGCGAAGGCCGTTATCATCGCATCCGGACGTGATGACTCAAGTGTGCTGATGCTCTTGACGGCCCGACATTTGAACCCCGCCGTGCGCACGATTGTCAGCGCCAAGCTGGAAGAGAACGTCAAACTGTTTCGACAAGGCGGGGCTGACGCAATTGTCTCGCCGGCCACTTTCGGCGGCTATATTTTGGCTGCGGCCGTCGATCACGGGCACATGGTGGATTACTTTAACGACTTGCTGACCGCAGGTGGGAAAGTCCGACTCATTGAACGCCCGGGTCATCCCAATGAGATCGGGAAGAGGCCGGAGGATCTGAAACCCGAAGTCTTGCTCCGAATCTATCGTGGAACGACCATGATTCCGCTCTTCGAATTGGACCAAGCCGGCTACCTGCAGGAAGGCGACATCGTGGTGCTCGTCACGGCCGCCGCTAATTCTACACAGAAGACTGGTTTGAAGGCGTCAGCCGGACCATCACTGTCACTCAGGATACCCACCGCAGGAGACCGTCATCGCCCAAGCTCCACCCGAGGCGAGTTCGAGGCATGCGATTCCTGAGGGTCGGCCAATGCACATCGACCCGTGACGCTCTCAGGGACGTTACGAGTCCATCCGGCGCGCCGACAACTTCACGTCTCACATGCAACCGGTCGAGGCATTCACGGTTGCACGGTCAACAAGGACGTTCCAAGGCCACACGCTGTGGAAGCAACACAATACCCCTGACGCCCACGCTCATCTCAACGCACTGCAACTTGTTGCTCTGCGTGGTAGGAACTGCGTACGAGCGGACCCGATTCAACGTGGCGAAAACCAAGGGCGAGACCGTCATCTTTCAGCGCGGCAAATTCGTCGGGATGGTAAAAACGCGCGACGGCAAGATGGTCCTTGGTCGGTTGCAGATATTGGCCGATGGTCATAATGTCGCACTCGACTGATCGCAAGTCGCGCATGACCTCGCGCGCTTCGTCCGTTGATTCACCCATGCCGACGATCAAGCCCGATTTCGTCGTCATGCCCATCCGCTTGGCCCGGCCCAGCAGCTCAATCGACCGCTGATATTTTCCCTGCGGGCGGATCGACGGAAACAAGCGCCGCACCGTTTCGATGTTGTGATTGAGAATATCCGGCTTCTCTGCGGCAACCAGGGCAAGCGCTTCCTCATGGCCTTCAAAATCAGGAATAAGCACCTCTATCGTGCAACTAGGGATCAATCGCCTGATGTGGCGAATGGTGGCGGCAAACACCGACGCGCCGCCGTCCTCCAATTCATCGCGATTCACCGACGTAATCACCGCATGTCTCAAGTTGAGGGCTTGAACTGCTTCCGCGACCCGGAGCGGTTCTTCGCGATCCACGCCATGCGGCCGGCCGGTGGCGACCGAGCAGTAGTGACAGCGCCGCGTGCAGATGTCCCCGAGAATCAGAAAGGTCGCCGTGCGGGCGTTCCAACATTCCCACATGTTCGGACACCGCGCTTCCTCACAGATCGTGTGGAGGTTGAGCCGGTCCATGGTCTTGCGAATGTCGTGATAATCCGGTCCAGTCTGCAGCCGAACCTTGAACCAAGGCGGCAGGCGGCGTGATTGGGGAGCTGATGGCTGAGGCTCCTCAGAGGATCGCCGCGGATCAATGTGAATAAAGCTCATAACTTCACCACCGGAGCGACGAGTTCCTGCGGATGCTCCAACACACGTTTGAACTCTTTGAGAAACTGCGCGCCCATCAACCCATCCAACGCCCGATGGTCGCACGACAACGTCACCTTCATGCGCCGCCCGATCGTCACCGTGCCCTTCGCCGCCACCGGCACATCGCGAATGGCACCCACGGCAATCGACGCGGCCTGCGGCGGCATGAGCAGGGCGATGAAGCTGTCTACATCGAACATGCCCAGGTTGGAGATGGCAAAGGTCGCTCCCGTATATTCATTTGGCTGCAGGCGTTTCTGTCTGGCCCGTTCGATCAACGCCTTGGTTTCTACTGAGATCTCGGCCAGCGTTTTCGCGCCGCAGTCTCGAATCACCGGCGTGATGAGCCCATCTTCCATGCCGACCGCGATACCGATATCAATCTGTTCATACCGCCTGATCGCGTCGCCGACAAAGGAGACGTTGACCTCCGGATGCCGACGCAGCGCCAATGCCGTTGCCTTGATAAGCACATCGGTAATGGACGGATGAGTTTGGCGACTCTGCTTGAATTGATCGCGTAGCCGCTCTACAGACTCCATGTCGATTTCAACGGTCAGGTAAAAATGTGGAACCGGCGACTTACTCTGCACCGTGGCCCGGGCAATGGCTTTTCGCATCTGGCTCAATGGCTGGTCGGTTCCGTCCGGCAATGCCTGCATGGGCTGAGCAGCCGCCTGCATCACATCTGCTTCGACAATGCGTCCGCCGGGGCCGGTACCAGTGATGGTAGAAAGATCGACGCCCCGATCGGCCGCCAGGGCCTTCGCGCGGGGAGAAGCGACGGGACGGGTCCCTGGAGGACGCGCTGTTGCAGTTGCAGCTGGAGCAGGGGCAACTCCCGGCGCGGCGCCAGGTTTGGCACCAGCGCCGATCGACGGGGCAGCCGTCACGCCGTCGGACAAGGCCGATGCAATGTCTTCATCCGCTTCGGCAATGACCGCGATCAACGTGCCGGACTGCACGGTGGCACCATCTCGCACGAGAATCTTACGCAGGACACCGGGGGCAAAGGCCTCCAGATCCATGACTGCTTTATCGGTTTCGATCTCGGCGATCACCTCACCCGCGTGCACCTGATCGCCTTCGTGTTTCTTCCAGGCGACCAGGACACCTTCTTCCATAGTGTCCGTCAACTTGGGCATCACGACGCGACTAGCCATCTGTTCTCCTCCCGGATGCGGACAACTGTTGACTCCCGAGATGACCCATCCCGCGCATTCCGATCACTACACACCACAGACTGATTTGACCGCGGCGACCACACCCGGCACGTCCGGAATGGCCGCGTCTTCAAGCGGACGGCTATAGGGCATCGGCACCTCTTCGCCGGTGACACGGACAATTGGAGCATCCAACGAATCAAACGCGGCCGTGTAGACACTGTCGGCAATCTGCGCACCCAGCCCGCAAAATCGCCATCCTTCCTCAACGATCACCAAGCGCCCGGTTTTCTCGACTGAGCGGACGATCGTGTCGAGATCCAGGGGCTTGAGCGTGCGCGGGTCGATCACCTCGGCATCGAGCCCATCTCGACTCAGCTGCTCTGCTGCCTCCAGCGCCACCAACAACATCTTGGAATAGGCCACGATGGTGACATCAGTCCCTTCCCGCTTCACGTCAGCCTGGCCGAGCGGAATGGTATACTCTCCCTCCGTCACCTCACCCTTCGTGGCATACAACAGTTGCGCTTCGATGAAGATCACGGGATTCTGATCGCGGATCGCGCTCTTGAGTAGGCCCTTCGCATCCTGAGGCGTCGCCGGCGCAACCACCTTCAACCCCGGCACATGACAGAACCAGGCTTCCAGGCTCTGCGAATGTTGCGCACCCAGCTGATGCGCCGCGCTGCCTGGCCCACGAATCACAAGGGGAACGGACAGTTGGCCGCCCGACATGTAACGGATTTTGGCGGCGTTATTGACGATCTGATCCAGCGCCACAATGCCGAAATTCATGGTCATCAGTTCAACGATCGGCTGCAATCCCGCCATGGCGGCTCCGATCGCCAAGCCGGTAAAGCCGGCTTCGGTAATCGGCGTATCGACCACCCGTTGCGGGCCGAACTCTTCGACAAACCCCTTGGTCACCTTGAAAGCGCCTTGGTAATAGCCGACCTCTTCGCCGATCAAAAAAATGCGCGGGTCGCGGCGCATTTCTTCCCGCATGGCCTGGTTGAGCGCTTCTCGATAGGACAACAGCATGGGTGATTCTAATCCTCCGTCATCACATCGCGATGCAGGGCCGAGGGCTCCGGGAACGGGCTCTCGTCGGCAAATTTCACCGCGGCGCCGACCACCTCGTTCACCTCTTGCTCCATACGCTTGAAGTCCGACTCGCCGCAGAGGTTGTGGCCGAGCATCGTCTCACGCAGCAACACCAACGGATCTCGCTTACGATGCTCCTCGACTTCACCTTTGCTCCGGTAGTGCCCATGGGACGGATCGGCCATCGAGTGCCCCATGAACCGGTAGGTCATGGCTTCGATGAAAAATGGGCCATGCCCTGCACGCACTTGATCCACCACCGTACGCATCAACGCCCGCACCGCCAGCACATCCATGCCGTCCACACGCTCGGCCATGATGCCGTAGGACCGCGCAGCCTCTGCGACATTGTCATACAGAGCGACGGCCCGCGCCACCGGGGTACCCATGCCGTAGCGATTATTTTCGCAGATGAAGATGACCGGGAGCTTCCACAAGGCCGCCAGATTGAAGGCTTCATGCGCCTGACCGCTCGGCACCGCGCCTTCGCCGAAGAAACAGACCGTCACCAGGTCGAGTTTCTGATACTTGGTGGCGAAGGCCAGACCAGCAGCCAGGGGAATGTGCCCGCCGACGATGGCGTAGCCGCCCATAAAACGGTTGGCAAGATCCACCAGGTGCATGGAGCCGCCCTTGCCTTGGCATAACCCGGTCGCCTTGCCGAAGAGCTCGGCCATCACCTTGCCTGGATCGGAACCACGAGCCAGACAATGTCCATGATCGCGATAGGCACTGATCGCATAGTCGTCGGGCCGAAGCGCGGCAATGGCTCCGACGGCAATGGCCTCCTCGCCGATATAGAGGTGAAGAAACCCGGCAATCTTCGCGAGCGCGTACATCTCCGCCGACTTTTCTTCAAACCGGCGAATCAGCAACATCTGGTGATACAGCGACAGGAGATCTTTTTTATCCATGTCGGCCATTATGCATGGCTGAAGGGAACCGACTCAACCTCGATATTCTTGAGGTCAGCCGTGAGATGTATGGAGGATATATGAAGAATAAGACCCGGCGAGAAGAGGAATCCCGGCGCTGAGACGACTCAGGTGCGGACGCGATGCCCGCACCTGAGCAGGAAACCTATTTCACCTTGGAGAAATCGGCATCGAACTGCATGGTCTGCCCGTCCTGCAAGGTCACGATGACGGTCGTCTTGGCGTTGGGATCAAACGACTCGTAGCCGAACCGGGCCGTGAAACGCGACCGGTACGCGGGACCCGTGCCGTCGTTTTTTCTGCCTCGATCAGCCGGACTGATATCCACCGGACGGATATTCTTTCCCTTTTGCTGGAAGACGAGGTCGGCCTTCTCCGCGAAGTATTCATCATCGCCGCACAGCTGCACTTCGACTTCCATGTTCGGCATATCCACGACTTTCTGGATGAACTCGTCGGGCATACGCACTTCTTTTTTCTGTTTTTTTGATTCCGCTGCTTCCTGCCTGCCGAACGCCTCCAGCCGGTACCGCTTGGTGCGCAGGACGGCGCTCGCGCCGCAGGGATCTTTTTCGGGATCCGCGCCGACCCGCGTGACCAGCGAGGCCTGCTGCAAGACCTTCTTCACATCTTCCGGCGAACCGGCTTTGTCCATGGGCGCCCGACCGGCCTCCAAGGCCTTCTTGGCTTCTTCGGGAGACAACTTGACGTCAATCGCCCACGTCGGCCCGCTGACCGCCCACACCATCGCTCCGACCACCAGCCCGATTACCGCGTGAGTCTTCCCACGCCGACCTTCCCTGCCATGATTCGCGCGCATGTCTACCTCCCTGACCTGTCTCCGAACAAGGGCGCATTGTAAAAGGATTGGGAAGACCATTTCAATCTCGCACGAATCGGAGCGTGGATGGACGATTCGGACTAGGAACAGAAGCGGTTCCAGTTAGGGTAGGGCTTGCGGGCGTAGAGCTGATCGACGTCGATCGGACAGGGCATGCCGCGGCGCTGCACCATCCCGGCGACCATCCGCAGCGGCAACCCCACGGCTGCGGTGTAATCACCCTCGATCCGTTCGATGAGCGCGGCGCCGCCGCCTTGAATGGAATAGGCGCCGGCCTTGCCCAGGCTGTCGCCGGTTCGCAGGTAGGCCGCTAAAGCTTCTTCGTTCAGGGGCTTCATCCGCACCAGTACCGTGGCGACCTGCACGTCACACTGCTCACCCTCTAGTCCCGCCACTGCTACGGCGGTCACAATCCGGTGGGTCTGCCCGGCGAGGCGACGAAGCATCGCTTCGGCATCGGCCAGATCGGCCGGCTTACCCAGCACATCCGGGCCTAGGCTGATCAACGTGTCGCTGCCAAGAATAAGCGCGTCAGGGCAAGCCGCCACACAAGACCAGGCCTTGCCTGTGGCGAATTCGATGGCCTGCTCCTCAGCAGGCAGATGCGGCATCACCTGTTCAACGAAGGGCGGGACGACCACGTCAAAGGGCAATCCCAGGAGGGACAACAATTCCTGCCGACGCGGGGAGGTGGAAGCCAGGATCAGTCGCATGGGATCAGGACGCACAGGGGTAGGGCGCGGGAGTGTCATGCGGGGCAGGTTCCGATACGGCGACCTCTCCCGACATGAGGTCCTGGCAAAACTCTGTCACGATGCGTTCGACATCCTGCACAGTCGAGACCCCGAACATCTTGGCGCGCATCGCTGCCGCATGGGGAAATCCCTTGCAGTACCAGCCCAGATGTTTACGAATGGAGCGGAAGCACTCCAGCCCGGCAATGGCCTCATACTGCCGAGCATGGTCGAGCATGACCTGCATGCGATGGGTCACTGAAATCTGAGGCTCCCAGGTCGTGGATGGGAGTATCGACAGATCAGACTGTTGGTTCAACGCCCGCCTGGCCTGTTCCTTTTCCCGAAAGAACCATGGGGCGCCCAACGTCCCCCGCCCGACCAGCACCCCCTGCACCAGGCTCTCAGCCGCGCGTCGCACGGCATCCACCAATGTGCTGAGATCGCCATTCCCTAAAATCAATGTGTCTGTGCCACGGGCCAACTTGGCCGCTTCGGCGATGGCGGACCAATCGGCCGCGCCCCGATACATCTGCTGCAACGTCCGGCCGTGTACGGTAATGGCCGCGGGACGCACTTCCAGCAAATGTTCCACCCATCGCTCGACCACTACGCAATCGAACCCCAGTCGCGTCTTGATGGAGAGCGGGAGCAGCCGGCGCGGCACGACCGGCACGCCGGACCGGTTATAGTTCAGCGTGTGAATACATTCGATACGAGACGGTTTAAACCCCTGCGTATGGATCGACTGACCGCCCGCCCAATCCTCCAAACCCTGCCTCGCGGCGCGCAGGATGGCATGGGCCAGGTCAGGCGTCTTGATCAACGCCGCCCCCGACCCCGACGCCGCTACGCTCTTGGACGGGCAGCCCATATTGATATCCAGCCCGTCGAACCCGAGTTCGCAGACGATCTGTGCCGCGCGATAGAACTGTTCCGGATCCTTGCCGTACAGCTGGGCCACAATGGGCCGCTCGGCCTCGCTGTAAATCAATGACGACAGCAGATGATCCGGTCCTCGGCAGATCTCATTCACGTTGGTGAATTCTGTAAAGGTGATATCGGGTCGTCCCTGCGAGGCCACTACGCGCCGGAAGGCGGCATCGGTCACTCCATCCATGGGTGCCAATCCTAGAATGGGCTGTGGCAGCGAGGTCCAAAAGTTCATACCCCTACCTCGGTCGATCCGACCGGTTCGTTCGCCGCGCGATACGCTGCCCGCAATTCCTCCGCCTCGGCCGCCACGATCGCAGCGGCCGACGGACAGGCCTGGGCTACGAATTCAGCGAACCGGTCAATCTTCAGCAGGAAAAAATCATAGTCATCCTGTTCGGGTCTCGACCGGCTAAACCAGAATGGAACGAACCGCTCCAATGGAACGTGTTCCTCGTTCAACGCGCGACAGGCCTTCGGAAACATATCCTGCAATTCTCCGCCCCAATGCAGCAGTTCGTACGGCAGGTAGAGGTCACGATACCGGTTCAGATTTTCCAGCGATCCGCCGAGCAATGACAGGTCTGCCGCCCGTGACACAGCATCCTGCGTCGTGACGAATTCCACGTAGGTGCCGTACTGCCGTTGTAGAATCGCCCGTTCATCCGACGTGAGGATCTGCGTCGTTCCGGACGATTCATCGGTCGCCGGACTTTGATGGGCTGGAGCACAACTGTTCTGCTCCAGTTCGTTGACCGTTCCTTCAAACCGCGCGCGAAATCGCCGGAACTCCTCAACGATCATCGCAATCGGCTTCGTATCAACTTCGAGTGCCACGCCTTTAAGCGATGTCAGGCGGGGATGGGCTAGAACTTGATCCAACAGGTCGAACAAGACGCCTGGAATCGGAGCCCCGTGCGCATCGATCCAGTAGGGCAACGCACCACTGCCCTCTTCAATTCCGGGAGCGTGGAAATTCGCAGATTCAGCCAGCCCTGCGACATGAATCTCAATGACTCGCTCCATGGGAAACGCATCGAGAAACTCGGCGGCGAAGTCCTCCAACCGCTGTCGTTGCCAACTCCCCGTGTAGCGATACACGGTCCACAGATGTCCGATATCGAGCACCAACCCGCAGGCTGCCCGGCTTGTCACGGACCGAAAAAAATCAGGAATCCCGAAGGTGCCACAGCCGAAATACGTGAGCGGCGGCATCTCCAACAGTACCAACGCGGGAGTGATCCCGCGCCCCCGCGCCTGCTCATCCACTTGGGTCTGGAGGTAGACCAGGTTTTCGGCCGTCATTCTGGCCGATAGCTCCGTGTAGAGCGGCGGCACATAGGTGCCGAAGGCGTAGCCCGCCATCTGCTTCGTCGCGCATTCATGATTCAGCCAGGCACTGTTCAACGCGGCGAGCTGCGCGCACGCTTCTGCCACCCCTTGCCGCCCGGAATTGCTGTGTGGAAAATCCGGCTGCGTACTCCACAAGCCCTCACCATGGTACGTGAGTGTGCTGTCCGGCAATTGCCGCCGCACCCACTGTAGCGCGGAGGTTGTAGCCTTGAACACCTCCAGATAGCCCGGCTCCAGCTCCGCATCACGAAGGGCCTGGACAAGTTGCAGGAGCTCCGGCGAATAGACATCTACCGAGAGCCCCAGACCATGCGCAGGGAGGCCATTCGCACGTTGTGTGAATTCGCTTTGCATCAGCTCGCGTTTGGCATATTTTGAAGCAACCATAGTGACTATAGTTTATGTGCAGTCTAAGCGCCTAACCTCTTGGATGACAAGGGAAGATGGGGAAGCTGATCCGGCAAATCGATCTGGTATACTTTCTTTCGACGTGGTGGTCGCCGGGCCGCACCGTCAGCCCCTCTCACGGCGAGAAACAGGCTTAAATTATGACAAGAACCGGCTTCATGCTCCGCGACAAACCGACTCATTCTACAACCCCTATGGTGGCCCATATGATGACACCGGGTGTGGTCCAGATTCCCGGGGATGTCTCTGTCAGTGAGGCCGCCCTACTCCTCGACCGGGAGCAGATGCCCTGCCTGCTGGTCAAAGACGGCGAGGCCACCTTCGGCATCATGACCTCCGGCGACATCGTGAAGAAAGTCGTCGCCCAAGGACTGGAACCGCACGACGTGGAAGTGCGGTCCATTATGTCGAAGCCGGTGCATTCCATCGAATGCGATCAGATCCTCGACGACGCCACTAGCGTGATGGCCTCCACCGGAGCCTCGCTGCTGATCGTCACCAAACAAGGGCAGCCGGTCGGCATCCTGACGGCACGCGACCTGGCCCTGGCGCCGAAGCGATGCGAGACCTGTCTTCCCGCAACCATTCGCGTGACGAACGGAGAAGGCGAAGGGGCCAAACACACCGCCACCATCCGGCAACTCAGCCATGTCGGCGCCTTCATCGAGAGTCGCACCCTGCTGCTTCCCGGCACAAGCGTCGTGATTTCATTTATTCTTCCGGGAGCAGACTTAAGTTTCTCCGTACGGGGGACGATTCTCAACAGCAGCTACGAACCTGAATTTCATGAAGAGCGGGGCATGATCGGCACATACCCCGGCGTCGATATCCAATTCGCCCCCCTACCGTCTTCCGATGAATCGAAAATTCGCGCCTGGGTGCTGCAGAACTTGCCACGCGCCTCCGACCTCTCCTAAGCCTGCTTCCATGATTCTTTTGCTTCGTGCTCCCCGGCTTGTTATGATTTCTTTCTCCGGCGATACGCGTCCGGAGTTTACCGTGCTTTAGGTGACCATCCATGAAAATCCCTGCGGCTCGTTCCAAACCCGCTCCGACCAAAGACGAAATTCTCACACAAATCACCACCCTGCTCGACCGTCCCGACGACGATGTGCAGGCCGCGCTCATGAAGGAAATCCTCGCTGGAGTGATCCGGCTGTCGGAATCGCAGCTGGACGTTCTGGATCTCAAGATCGTCAATCGGGCGCTCAAGGAATTGCGGCATGCCTTTAGAGTGTTCCAAGGCTATCGGCACCGGCTGAAAGTCAGCGTATTCGGCTCAGCCCGCACACCCGCCGACGATCCGAACTACCAATTGGCTTTTCAGTTCGCCCGACGAATGGTGGAGGAAGGCTACATGACCATCACCGGCGGCGCGGATGGCATCATGCGGGCGTCGCAGGAAGGTGCCGGCCGCGAACATAGCTTCG
>WBZN01000563.1_pt1 | contig 27613 bp, 31 predicted proteins | sample 5204281 | NCBI WGS metagenome assembly WBZN01 (sample SAMN12344347, study PRJNA552823) | activated sludge metagenome | biome: Activated sludge suspended growth; feature: Nitrification reactor; material: Wastewater; isolation source: activated sludge from nitrification reactor of wastewater... | reverse complement strand
ATTACGGATAGGAAAAATACTACAAATAAATTTGAGATTAATTGAAACGCAATACTTCGTGATGCATGATTATTTTTTTTCATTTGCATACTCCGTGATTAGTTTAGACGCTATCAAGGTTTTCCAAAAGAAATTCACGATGTTATGAGATATTTCTTACAGGAAATGCCTTATAGCATATTCACGAATTTACTGTAAATATTATTTAAACGTAGAATGTGATTTTCTTATTTATAAAAAATAAAAACACAAGCTCATGCATTGCGCTGGCTTAACAAATTCAAATTCCGAAAGTCAACCTAATGGCCTAATAACTTTTCTTATTTTCGTAAGCTATAAAGCAATCTTATCAATTCCTCTTCTCCAACCAATCCGCCCACTTAACAGCCTTAGCTATCAAATCAGCCCGATACATCGCATTATATTTTGGAGTACGTGAATGATAATTCGCCGCTCTAGTCCAGACATCTCCTTGATCCTTTTTGATATGTAACCGTATACGCCAAGCGGCCAAGTCAAAAGCATAACAACCTGCTGCTGACACATGATCAGGCGTAATGCCATATTTCGATAAATCTTTTAAGTATGAAGTATTGAACTGCATCGAGCCCACATCGTGCGTACCGTTACTGTTTCGCACCCACTGCCCAGGTTTACCACCCTCCTTCTCAGCAATTGCCAGCATAATGTTGGCCGGTATCTCATACTTGATGGCTGCAGAAATAGAACATACTATTCTTTCGTGCAAAATGGGGGGTAGATCCATTACCATTTGTCACCCGAATTATTTCCCATTCCCGCTGCATCCCGCGCATTGCCCTTCTCGATGGCATTGCGTAAAGCTTCCGTTCCATATCGTGAAGATGTAGCCGCTGCAACCCGACTGGCAACCAGTGACCCGCCATAAGACGCAACCGCTGCCGCAGTCCCTGCCCCTGCTAGGAAATTGCCTCCGCTATAACCACCAATTCCAGCATTCGATCCTATGGAACTACCGGTTATAATGCCTGCCAGTAGTGGCGGCAGCTTGGATATCAGCACAAAAAACGCAATCGAAAAAATCAGCATCACGGCCAATTCTTCATAATTCAACACATTCTTACCCATCTTGGTGTAAAAATCAGTCAGTAAATCGTTACCAATGCCTACAACCAAGAGCATTACAAACAGCTGTATTCCAATACCCAACACTGTTTTAAAATAATTGATTGCAATATCCGATGTCCAACGTGCGCCACCAAAACCCAGAAAGAAGATTCCTGCATACATGAGTATCCAGGAAGAAATCAGTAAGAGCAGCATATTGACTGAGATTACAGCCAAAATGACAAGGATAGCTATAGACATTAAAAAACCTATTAAACTATCTATGGGATCAAGAATATTTAAATTATTAATAGATTGATTCCATATGAGAATACCTGTATTTACAATGCTAGAATGGCTTGCGCCTCCGGGCAAACCAGCAGCCGTACCTCCTAATTGTTGCATTGAGTCAATGATGGTTCCTGCAATGTTGTGTCCAGAAACGGCGTTGGTCAGTAACCAGAAATAAAATCCCGTAAAAATGATAAATCGCGTGAACTCAGCAAAAAAATCCCCTATATCGGCTTTTCGAAGCAACATCATGCCGAATGTCCACACCATGGAAATTAACACCAATGCCCAGAACAAGCGCTCAGCAGCACCTTGAATAACCGTTTGCCAAGATTTAACCTTTGTCCAGAATTTATAAACCACCTGATCAAGTACGCTCTGATTAGTTGCTTGATCAAAATAGGCCAACTCAGCAAAAGCGCTTGTTGATAGAAACACTAGAATCAAAAAGCTAAACAGAACAACAACATTTACTTTATACATACGCCTGATCTCCAAATTATTCTGTAAGCACTTTAAAACAAGGGATTATTTAACTTCCTGTAATTCAATGGGATTTCCTGATTCATCAACTGGGCCATTAACAGTCCATCTAATGCCAGACGGCATATCGCTTAATTCTTTTCTTGGTTCCTTCAGTTCAAGCTTTCCGTCTGTTTTTTCGCATCCAGTTAAAATTAATATTGATATCGCAATAACGGTAATTACTAATATATTGGTTATTTTCATAACTCCCTCTCTAGTTTATATAGTGTTTAAAACGCGTCCCTGACAGACCAACTTCTACCCACAGGCAATATTTCAGGACTCAATCGCCTGGTAGCTCGCTCACGCGCAGCCTGCTGCATGGCGCGCAAATCCACTTCAGCCTGGGCTTGCGTATTCAATGCATTATGTTGCGCAATCAGCATCTGGCGTATTTGAAGCAATTGGTTCGATTGAAATGCCGCCAATTGATTGGCATATTGAAGTGCTGCCATCTGCCCTTCCGCCGTTTCAGTTCTCTGTTGCAACGTTTGCAGGTGCGCAGCATCAACCGGCATTTGACTCTGATGCTCACTCAAACCGGTCAGAAGCCCATCATTAGCCTTCTTCTGGGCATCGGTGCTGGTATTTTGTCCATCCTGCAGTAATTTCCACGCCGCTTCATTGCATTTTTCCTCGACACTGAAACAAGGTGAGCTGCGGTAATACTCGACATTGCGAAACCGCTGCATATAACCATCTATCCCTCCATAGGTCTGCTCGTAATACCGTATCGTGTTGGTCAGGTGGATGAGTTTGTTCATTGCGTACTGGGCCTTCGCCCAAAGATATGCTGGAGGCGCTAAGGTATTCCTGACCATGTTTTCATATTGCTCGAGTTGCTTTTTGTATTGATCAATTAGTATGAGCGTTTGATCCACACTTTCTGTTGCGGTAATAATGCTTTGACCGACATTGGCCACATCGATGACAGGAATTCCAGTTGCACGAGCATCTGATGCAACACTTACATTTATGATGACGAGCAGCATCATTAGAAATCGGGTTGGTTTAGTTCCAGCATTTACCATTGGGCATCCTCCTATATTAATAATCAAATGACTGATACGGTTTAGAGAACTTCATGTCTTTGGTCACAATGATGTTGAATCGATACCCTGGCCTGATCTCGAGTGTGGGTGAAATATTCAGGTTTTTGCGGATCAGATTGGCGGTAACCAGTCCTAATTGCTGTCCCAGTGCCTGGCTCATGATGCTCCCCGCATTCTGTCGTCCAAAAGTACTGCCCGCATCGCGCTGGCTATAGGTTGAACCGGCCACAATGGCCGACATGATCAATGCTGAACCAAAGATTCGAAGATAGTGGTTATTCACCTGATCGTTAAATCCGGCATAGCCAAGCCCATCGGCACCCGGCATGGCGCCAATATCCATCGTCTTGCCATCCGGAAAGATGATGCGTTGCCAAGCAACCAAAACCCTCGCTTGACCATATTCCACATCACTGGAGTAGGTTCCAACCAGCCGCGATCCTTGCGGTATCAAACGCCAGCGACCCACGGGTGAATCAAAAATGTGTTGACTCACCTGAGCCATGATCTGCCCCGGCAGACTGGAATTGATACCGGAGATCAAGGTAGCCGGAATCACGAAACCAGCTTGCAATACATAGGGGGATACTGGTTTTTGCACATCGCTATTGAGCTTCCAGCGATCTTCTCCCCTATCTGAATCAAAGCGTGAATAATCCTGTGCTTGGTCTTTCTGCTCATCATCCACCAGGCGGGGTGCCATATCATCCATATATTCATCTCCCCTCCTCGCTCCCAAGCCTCTCACATCTCCCCTATTTCCATGACCATTCATGCGCAATTTAGCCAGACGCGCCTGATAAGCCGTCGTTGGATCCTCACGCAGCGTCGAATCGATCTGGTGTCGAACGGAGGCCATCTCGGCGAGCATTTCATCGCGCGTCGGTGCGGTATTGGGTGATGACGCACCGCTTCGAGGTGCGACGACATTGACCTGTGTCTTTGCTTTGATGGCTTCCTCTAACTGTTGGCGTTTGAGCATGCGAATATGGGCGAGATCCGGGTCTTGGCTAGCATGGGAAGATTGGGCGCCTACGCCTGATGGTAAGGGTGGCCGATCCAAATCAGTGGGTCGCTCGATAATGAGCCCCGGCAGGGGCATTTTGGAATCTGGCGCAGCCGGAGGGTTTTTAGGCTCGATCATACCACCGACATAATCCTTTGCGATGAGTGAAGCAAAGTTCTGGCTCGATTGCACGTCTTGAGTATTGTCAGTGGCATGTTGATTGTGCTCGGCTGCACGATTCATCGCAACAATCATCATGAGCAGCATAAAAACGAGCATGATCGTCCCGAAGATCCAGATCGGCAGGTTATTGACTCGGCGCACGCCGACACCACTGCCCTTCTTGACTGTAGTCGGTTCGCGCTCTGGTGATAAGATTTCAGAATTGACACTCATACCCTACCCCTTTATTGCCTACTCACCCAATGACCAGCAGGGTAAAGGTCGTTATCCTTGAGGATAAAGGCTCGCGACAAGTGCCGATCACCGATTTGAATATTGGCGTGATAGATATGCTCCATTTGGTCCACAATATAGCTCAACCGGATACCCGCTTGCGGTTCTGCTGGTGATTGGGGCACAGCAAACAGTGACTGCTCAATAGATGGTTCAGCCGCTTCCTGCACTGCAAATCCGGCCACCCGCAGCTTCTCAATCAGCGTCTGCCCAAAAGCATCATTAACTGCATGGCCTATCGAGAATTGCGTCGTGGCAGGCGGATATAGCCGAACAATCTGAGTAGCGGCATCAGTAGCCATGATTTGGTTGGCGTCTTGTGAGGAATTCTGAATGAAATTGCCATATTGCGTTGTCACACAGCCATTGAGTAATATCGACACCAGCAACAGAACATATTTGCGGTGAGAATAGTTAATTTGTATGTTCATCATCAATTCCCCCGCGAAATGGTTACCCGGCTTTGATTGCTGCCTACCCCCGCAATCAGAATGGCTTTATCAAACACGGCATCCACAATATAACGATCTCCTTGCAAACGATAATTCACCATCACCGTCTCATCGTCGCGGAACAATCCCCCTTCCCTGTTCAATAACAACAGTGTCGGCGCTTCTGTCTGCGCCATGATGCTTGGCATCTGGATGATCGTCTTCTGGCCATCGTTGTAGACTCGAAGCGGCTTCCAGGCCGCACTACCATCCACCGAATACGCAAAATCCAGGTTTCCGAGATACTCTCCTGTTTCTGGCAAGGTGCGCGAACGTTTGATATCAAGCGCATGACTCTCTCGCGATTTGATCGCATCCCATTTAGCTAACGCATCTTCCGGATAGGTAAAACCTACCCTCGGCATAAAATCACGCCGATGAGATCGCAGCCGCAGGTGATACGTGCGCCGGTTTGTGGTCACAACCAGTGAAGTCTCCAACCCCACATCCAGCGGTTTTACAATCAAGTGCTGAACCTCCAAAGCCCCCTGCCCTGTCACGGCCGGTTCAACCAGCCAGCGAGCTTGGTCGCCCAGGTGGATCGAATTGACCTGCTCGCCTGCCTGCAATTCGATATCGCAGACCTGCAATACCGCGCAGACGATGCTCGGTTGCTGGGAGCCAAACAGGAAACGGATCGAGCCATCCGGCCCCGCTACCGGCTTGACGCCAGTAGGATTGGCGGCTTGCCATTTTTTAGCCAGATCGATGGCCGCGCGTTCCTGTGGCGTCAATTGCGGGCTTTTGTCGGTAAAATACGCTTCAGACAAACCGTTGGCATGGATAGGAGCGGCCCATGCAAATGTGAAGATAAGCGCACCCATAGCATTGAAAGCACTGAATACTCGTGAAAACCGTAATGAATTCATGATAAATGGCCCCTTTAGGTTTGTTTCGACCAGGAGAAATCCTGGATATAAATCCCCAGCGGATTATTTCTGATCTGCTCTTCCGTGGTGCTTGGGGCGGTCGGCTTGTTGTAAATCCTGAGCAATGCCCGCATCTTGAACGGCTGCTCTGTCAGATGCCCCTGCCGGTCATAGACTTTCTCGAGCCAGTCGACCTGCCAAGTCTCCGGACTTTGTGGAATCACCGAGATGATCTCCACATTCACCGTCTGAGTTTCAGCGCGTTTGAAAGGGCTGCTCGCTTCACTGCCATTAAACCACTGATTGGCTTTGGCCGTGGCTGGATCATTATTGGACAGCATGGCATACGCTCTAAAAATAGCTTTGCGCTGCAATGCCACATCGGGGGTGACCATACGCAGATCATTAATGAATGCAGCGAGGGATGCATGCACCACCCGGGGATCAGTCTCGCCTGCTATATCTGCACGCGATACCGCAATCGCTTCACCGAGTTTGTTGACCTGTACCACATACGGGATGAATTTGGATTGACTGCCAATCGCAATGACGCCACCTACGCTAGCTAGCGCAATCAGTAAACAAAGCAGTGCCAATAACTGCCACATCGTGCGCGAGGACTGTACCCCGCGCATGTGGTCATTCCAGGTGCGCCGGGCCGATAGATAGGGATTTTCATTTTCGCCTTGACGGCGGCCACCCTGCATAAACTCATCACTCGTTGCACTTTTTAACTTAAAGAAATCACTGATCACGCTCATGCAGCCACCTCATAGTCAGATAATGTCAATCCCCTCAAAGCCAGCCATTCATGCACCCAACCATCGCCGTATTTCTGGTGCAGGGTTTTAATGGTTGCAATCGATTCCTTGTCGGTGGATCCGACAAACGCCAGCGCCAACGGCCCAAGTGCCAGGTCATAGAGCCGTCTGCCGTTCTCGGACACGGTGTAATACTGTTGTTTGGGAATTGCGGATGCCAGAATCTCGATCTGGCGGTTATTCAAGCCCATGCGCCGATACAAGGCGGATGCTTCCTCATCGCGCGCGAACACATTGGGCAAGAATATTTTGGTGGCGGTGGATTCGACGATGGCATCCAGAATGCCGCTGTTTGCGGCATCCGATAAACTTTGCGTTGCCATCAATACCAAGCAATTGTTCTTGCGCATGACTTTGAGCCATTCTCGTATTTTTGCGCGGAAAACGGGATGGCCCAGCATCAACCAGGCTTCATCGAGTATGATCGCGGCTGGCTGACCGTGGAGAGCGCGCTCGATACGCCGGAACAGGTACAACAATGTAGGCAGCGCATATTTATCCCCGAGATTCATCAATTCCTCGATCTCGAAGGTCGTAAACGTCGAAAGATTGAGGCCATCAGCTTCCGCATCGAGCAAATGACCCATCATGCCGTCGATTGTGTATTGCCGTAGACACTCACGAATGGATTCATCCTGAATCGTCACGATAAAATCCGATAACGTTCTCGATCCACTGTGATGCATGTTGGCAATCGCCTGGCTGATTTCATTGCGCTGCAAGGGTGTCACCGTGAGGCCATTCAGTTCGACCATCATCGCGATCCATTCCATCGCCCAGGCGCGGTCACTTTTAGAATCCAGAAACTGCAACGGACAAAAGGACAGCGCTTCATCATCGCCTGCCACGGTAAAATGCTGACCCCCAACCGCCCGCGTCAACGGATACATCGAGAGTCCCTTATCGAAGCAATAAATCGACATGCCCGAATAACGACGCAATTGCGCAGCGATCAGTGCAAGATGCGTGGATTTACCGGCACCGGTAGGCCCAAACATGAACGTATGGCCCAGGTCGCGCACGTGGAGGTTCAACCGGAATGGGGTGGCTCCCTGGGTTACACAATGCATCAATGGTGGTGAATTCGGTGGATACATTGGACAAGGCGCTATATCCTTGCCTGTCCAGATGGTATTGACCGGCAGCAAATCGGCCAGATTCAAGGTGTTGATGAGTGGTCGGCGCACATTTTCTACACCGTGGCCAGGTAGGCTGCCAAGATACGCATCCATCGTATTGATGGTTTCCACCCGTGCCGCAAAGCCTAAATGATTGATGGCTTTTTCAACTTTACGCCCGGCTTCTTCCAATGCGTCCCGGTCTTCCATCATCAAGATCACTGTACTGGTATAGTAGCCTTGGCTTACCATCCCGCTATTGGTTTCAGCAATAGCCGACTGGGCATCTTCAGTCATATTGAGCGCGTCTTCATCGATATGGCTGCTTTGCAGGTTAAAGACCTGATCAAAAAAACCGCGCACCTTCTGCTTCCAACGGCGCCGGTATTTATCCAGATGAGATACCGCTTCATGCGTGTCCATGAAGATAAAGCGCGATGACCAGCGATACACCCCAGGTAATTCCGACAAGAGATTTAACATGCCAGGCGATGATTCAAGCGGAAAACCTTCAATGGAGACCACTTGCACAAAATTGCGGCCAATCTTAGGGACAACGCCACCCCACATGTCCTGACCACCCAAAATCGTATCCAGATACATCGGATTGGTCGGCAGCACCATCGGATGATCAAGACCGGTGATGCACAGTTGCAGCCAGCTCAGGAAATCGTCATGGATGACAGTTGAGCCGTCTTCATTGAGCTTCTTGCGGCCCAGGAGCCGCGATAATTTGAAAATACTCGATAACCGGGATTCGAAATTGATGCATTCGCGCTTAAAATAGTCGAGCAATCCTTGAGTTCTGGCTTTTTGATCGAGAGCCTCGCTGTCATCCTCAAACATCAGTTCAACAAACTTGCGCTGTGCCAGCACCGGCGGCAAATATGTGAGCGTCACGATAAAATAACTCTCATAGAGCGTGCCAATCTTCTCAAAAACATTGCGCCGCTCGGCATCGATGGCAGCAGTCACCGGATCAGGATAATTGGAAACAGCTTTGTCTGAATAACCTTGCGCGGGTTTGCGAACTGCATCGACATGAATCATCCAGCCATTGCCCAATCGGGATAGCGCTTGATTGATACGATGCGACACGTGCTCGCGCTCAGCATCGGTGCTGCTCGCAGTATCTTCGCCCCGAAAGATCCACGCCGCCATCAGTGAGCCATTTTTGCCGACGATGACGCCCTCTTCCACCACAGCGGCATATACCAAGAGATCGGCAAAGCCCATCGCTTTTGATCGGTGCCGATCCAGTTTCTGTTCTTTGTCCGCATTTCGGATACGAATAAACAATATCAGCAGCAGTGCAGCGCCACAGATGGCGATCAGGATGGAAATCGCGGCAATCATAGATGCTGTTTCTCCTGTAAGCGGGTATTGATATAAAACGGTGTGCTTCGTGCCGGATAGTATTTTTTATATTGGATCTGGCGCAAATACACATGGCGAAGCATAGGGTCGTTCTTGGCCATCAATCGCAGGGTGAACAATGCAAAAAACCACAGCGCTAGCCCAAAAAATGTGGCCTTCAGTTCCATCGCCACAAAGATCGATGTGGCTGCAATCAAGATAGAGAACATCACCAGTTCACGATCACCACCCATGAACAGGTTGGGACGATTACCCGACTGGCGGATGGGTACGGTTCGAAGCGCCATATCAGCCTCCTGTTGATCATTAACAGATAAGGGAAGAACGAGAGAACCTATTAAACCTATTTGAATGTCTGGACAGATTGAGGGCTTTCAGCCGGAATAACCGCGCCCTGGAAGAGATTGCTCATGACATTGTTGGCTCCAACGAGTAATGCCATAACCAGCACGATAAAAATGAGTGTTCGGAAAAAAGCGTTCAACTCACCCCCAAAGATCAAAATGCCACCGGCAACAACGATACCAACGATAGACAAGGTAAAAGCCACCGGGCCTGTGACGGAATTTCTGAGATTCACGAGCCAGGTTTCATAAGGAAGTGATCCACCCGCACCGACTGCGGCTTGAACCTGATCCGCCGACAGCAAAAAGATGGTTACAACAGCAATTGAATAGAAACAACCCAGTGACGCAAGATTTTGAATACTCAACTTCATGAGAACGACTCCTATGATTATTTATAACTTCTTGATCTGATAGTTTCCTCTTTTAAATCCTTGTACTTCAATGATTTGTTTGATGTTTCTGCCCTGCGGGGTACGTGCAATATGCACAACGATATCCACGGCCTCGGCAATTAAGGGCATGATTTCTTTGGGAGCTGAGGGATTGCGGGAAATGAGCGATTCCAGGCGGGTGAGTCCTGATAATGCGTCATTGGCGTGGAGTGTCGCTGCCCCGCCTTCGTGGCCGGTATTCCACGCGTCGAGCAGGTCAAGCGCTTCAGGGCCTCTGACCTCCCCTACCAGGATCCGATCGGGACGCATGCGTAAAGTCGTCTTGAGCAATTGCGTCATGTTGACATCGAGTGTGGTGTGATATTGCACAAAGTTTTGTGCAGCGCATTGAATCTCACCGGTATCTTCCAGAATGAAGATGCGCTCATCCGGATCATTCAGAACCATGTCATGAATGATTGCGTTAATCAAAGTAGTCTTACCTGATCCGGTGCCGCCAATGACAAGAATATTGCGATGCTCGCGCACCGCATTCTTAATCACTTCCGCATGCCTACGTGACAATGCATCTGAATCGACATACTGCTCCAATGTGAAGATCTTGATGGCTTTTTTGCGGATCGCAAACGTTGGTGATGCAACAATTGGAGGCAATTGGCCGGCAAAGCGTGAGTTATCGACGGGAAACTCACCTTCAATGATGGGATTGAATCGATTGATTTCCTTGCCATGAAAACCTGCGACCGTTTTAATGACCGCTTCAGCCTGGGCAGCCTGAATATTTCCGATATGTTGTATTTTTTGACCGAGCTTTTCTTGCCAGATACGCCCATCGGCGTTAACCATGATTTCAACAGTTTCAGGGTCTTGCAATGCCAAAACAATTTGGCTCGCATCGCGCTCAAGCTTGAGTTTGGCACGGTCCTTGACTGTTGCAATGGTCGATATGTTTTCAGACATCGTTATAGAAATAGACACTGATATTGTCTATCACAATATAACAATGCTTATCAACTTGCAATATATTTCTATTGTTTTATTATATTTTTCTGACTAATTTTTTAATGATTCCTCGGTTTTCACGATCCCATTGCGCCACTTGATATGCTTGAAATTCAGTCAGCACGGCACCTTTCCAGACAAATCCTTTGGCGAGATGCTCTGAATCACCCTCCCCCAACAAAGCGCGCTCAGCAGCACTCATGTCTGAACTATCAAACAAGAGCGGTAAGGGTGTTTGTAAGGCTTTGGCAATGGCTTCGATAATTCTAAGCGATGGATTGGCATTGTCATTGGTCAGATCGGTAAAGAAAGAGATGGAAACCCCTGCTTTATCAGCCAGCTCCGCTTTGCTTATTTTTTTCTCACGCATAACTCTGAGAATATTTGTGGTCAGAATTAAATTGTACATAGCTCGATCCTCGTGTGTTTAACCGCTAAGTGTTTGAGTTTTGGTTTATTCCTAATACATATTATTGTAGAAAGGTTATAATAATCAATTGAAGTAAATGTATACGATTCAATGATCAAATGATAAGTAAAAGCAAACTAAAGTTAGATCGTCACGTACTATCGTTCTTAAACAATCGAGGATGAATAAAAAACTCCGCTGTAAGGAAGGGAATTGAATCCACAAAGATTAATCTTTGGAAATACTCTGAAATATCTGTGTAATATTTAATGGATTCTTTTATTCTTACTGAAATGAGATTATTCCTGCAATAAATATTACTATTTTTCTTACGGTTGATGGAATTATCGCAGTGATATATTGCACGTTAAGCTTTGTAAAATTAACCGGACATACCTCAACACAAGGTAATCATTAATGCAATGGTAAGTAAGAGTACTGTAGGTGACCCTAAAAAAGCACCGGATGTATTGGGTGCTAGTCAAATTCCACTGGATTTGATTGTTGAAGATCCAACCCAGCCTAGAAAGATATTTGATCCGGATTCTCTCGCAGAATTAACCGAAACTATAAAAACGCGTGGAGTCAAAACGCCCATATCCGTGCGTCCCAACCCCGATAAGTCGGGTACTTATATCATCAATCATGGCGCAAGACGCTATCGCGCCAGCAAAAGTGCGGGACTTACCTCAATTCCTGCCTATATCGATACCGATTACAGTTTGGCCGATCAGGTCGTTGAAAACCTGCAACGGGATAATCTAACATCGCGCGAAATTGTAGATTACATTGGGCGCGAGATTGCGTCAGGTAAAACTCATGAGCAAATTAGCAAATTGATCGGCAAATCTCCGTCCTATGTGTCATTACATGCTGCCGCAATGGATTTACCCGATCCTATCGCCGAGCTGTTTAATTCCGGGACGTTAACCGATATCACAGCCATATACAATTTAAATAAAACTTTTAAGAAGTATCCGCTGGAGTTAACTGACTGGTTGAACTACAGCAAACCAGAAGACGTTACGAGAACTAAGATACAACAATTCAGGAAATTTCTCGAATCCAGGAATGATGAAAAAGGCATTATGACTGCGTTGACTCGCCAGGCCCCTCACGCCCCATCTGACTTTACCGAAAACAGTGATAAGAATAAATCAAAAAAGCGCAAACTGGATGCCGATGAATTGCTCACTTATATTTATGTACGACTCAAAAAACGCTCACATCAACCCCAGGATATTATGTTAAAGCTATCCAATGCACAAAAGACAACGATCATTGATGCACTTCAAAAGTACTATACTGCTGGTCAGAAATGCAAAGACTTATTTCATGCAATCCTAACCTCTTTAAAAGGAGGAGAATTTGATGGGGCTGGTCGCGGGGCTTTTAATCTGACCGCTTTCTTTTTTGGCGTCAATAAGAAAGAATTTGACCTGGAAAAGATCATCCACGAAGTCTATCTCAATCTAGACAAATGAAACAACGACTGATAGTCATGAATGGCCACCGGGCTCTTCAGAATTTAACTGAAAATGGCTGGAAGACTACGGGTTTGATAAAGCCGGTTGAAGAAGGTATCAGGCCTGGTATTTATAACCTCTCCTTTTCCAAACCTGCTGACACCGAAAATTGTGTCTATGATGGATTACTTCTTTTTATAGATAAAGAAAAAGGTTTAGTTTATCAGCAAGTTAATCAGGACTACATTACTCACAAATTGGAGTTATTTGAAAAGCCTCCGGTTGCCGGTAAAACGGTTTCTATCCAATACGACAATGAGAAAGTAAACCTCAAGAAGATCGACGCTATCAGCAAAAAAAGAACCCATAAAATATAAACTTTGAAAATACCGATTAATCAAATCTCAACTACTACTAGTCAAATTGCTGGTTCACCTTCATCACGTCACGGCATTTGCTGCGCCGTGTGTTTCACTCGCAAAATTTCCAAAGCACTGATTTCCTCCAGAAAACGATAAAACATAATGTAATTTTGATGGATGGCCAGCTCGCGCACTTTGTTCGGCGGATCAGGTCGTTCAGGAAGAACAAAATTCTATATTCTATATCATTATACTTCCATACAAATATACATATATAAGTGTATACATTTATATATGTATATCTTTATACTTCTATATGTATATAATCTAATATGGTTATAGGGTTATAGGGTTATAGGGTTATAGGGTTATACAAAATTATAATATCAATTATCTAATCCAGATACGCGTATATCATTATATTTGTATACACCTATACTCTTATACTATAATAACTTTCACTGTTATATTACACATATGAAAACACTGGCAATACTCTCACAAAAGGGTGGGGTCGGAAAAACAACTCTTGCAACTTGTTTAGCTGTCGCAGCTGAAGCTGACGGCAAGAAAGTAGCTATTTTCGATCTTGATCCGCAAGCAACAGCTTCTTTCTGGTTAGACGTGCGAAAATCAGATCATCCTGCTGTTGTATCTATTCAAACTATACGTCTTAAGGCAGTGTTGAATGCTGCAAGTGAAGCTGGCACTGATTTAGCCATTATTGATGGCGCAGCAGTTGCACGTGACGTAGCATTCGAAGCATCTTTAGTTGCCGATTACGTTTTAATCCCAACAAAAACTGCTGTTTTCGACACAATGTCAATGATTCATACTATTAACATTGTAAAGCAACAAAATAAACCATTTTCAATCGTTCTAACATTTGTTCCTCCTTCTGGACAAGAGACTAATGATGCAGTTACAGCGGTAAGCGAATTAAATGCAAATATTTGCCCAGTTCAAATTGGAAATAGAAAAGCTTACTTCCGTGCGCAATCAGAAGGTAAAGCGGTACAAGAATTTGAACCTAATGGCAAAGCAGCAGATGAAATTCAAAGACTATACGAATATACGTGTATACAATTATACGATGGAGACGTTAATGGCTAATTCGTTACAAGAAGTTCTTAATAGAGCAAAATCAATTGAAGCAGAACCAAAATCGCGAGCTAATATCGAGAGAAAAAAAAGTGCAGCTTCAGAAATAAAAGAAACAAAAAAGAGTCGTGGGAACACAGTTCTAATCGGGGGGCATTTTCCTCCTGAGGTTTCAAAACAACTACGCATAATTGCAGCTGAAGAAGGTACGACAAACCAAGCTTTATTAAACCAAGCATTGGACTTACTTTTCACAAAAAAAGGCAAGAAGCTGATAATTGACTTATAGATGTATAGATGTATAGATGTATACAGTTAATGATTTATCAATACCTACTTTGTTTGCTAGCTAATAAAAGAAAACCCCATCTTTTTTCAAAGACGGGGTTGATACATCACTGTTTGCAGTCATCGGCATCCCTGCCTGTTCTGCAATTAGACTTTAACCTAATAAAATTGTTATAGCAAAGAATAGAAGCCTGAGTTCGATATCTTTGTGCTTTTTGAATTTCGTATAATCCACAGACCGAACCAATTGACCCAATGTAAGGTAAACAGCTTGCGCGGCTTTTTGCGTAAGCTCGGTTGACTACCAGTTTATGGTCGGAGTCACTCGTAATACTTCGACATTTTCCCGCTTCCACGATTTGCATATTTTCCAGCGTTTGTATCTTCATCGGACTTGTAAGGAATTTTCCAGGTAATTCCAAGCTGACGCAGCTGATCGCGGATTTTCATGACATCCTCGAGATCGGTCCAGTCATAGGTATAAATGCATATGACTTTCTGATTATTAGTTACCGCATTCTTGTTGGGTTTTGCTGTGGCAACTTTCGATGATGCTCCGAGCTCTCCACGTTCAGTGGCGATACGAATCTTTTCCCAAGTGCCGTCTAGGTTCTCTATAGGGACGAATATGAGCCACTTGCCCCCGCGCTCGGAGCGGGGGGGATAGGTACCGGTTTGTCGTTTGGCCCGAATCCAATATTCATCGGTGACCAGCGATGGCCGCGGATACTGTAGTGCAGAATCCTGACTGGTTTCGTCGACCAAACACTTCCGTTTTGGGGAAATAGTGAACGCGTTACGATAGCTCTTGAGGTGACACTCTAAGAATTGGCGTACGGCCTTTTTATCTTCGAGAAAGCCCATGAGTTCTTGGTCTTCGAGGTCTTCGTCGGACAATTCATTAGCATCGTATTCAAGAATGAGTTGCCAGAGAACGTCATTCTCTTCACTGATTCCATAATTCTGTTGGAGCCATTGGTAGTCATCGTGAGTTCCGTCGAAACCGTCTTCGCCCCAGATTCGATCCATTTCGGCGATGATCGCCGTTATTAATTGATTCCTTCTCATTACAATGTTTCCGTTTCCATGCGCTTAACATTAATCAAGACTAAAAACCCTCAACGTAAACATATACGACAAATGTCTTAAAATCTGGAGCGGAATGTTATATAACTTGGCTTAAGTCCTTGTTACTTAATAATAGAAAGGCCCCTAATATAAAATATAAACATTCTTTTTTGTTTCCCCTCGTTTAAGTAACACGAGGACCTACAAATTCACCCGTGCAGTATCGGTAGGCAATCCTCGAGAGCTGATTGAGACTGAGAAGCAAGAGCAAGAAGTCGCAGAAAGTTGCAAGCGGTTAATCAAAAACTGCATCATTTGCTGGAATTAGCTGTACTTAATTCAAAAGCTATCTGACACGAATGATCCTGCATATAAAGTCGCGCTGCAAGAGGCATGTCAACGGTTCCATTATTACCTGGCTACATATTAATTTGCTGGGAGTATACGATTTCTCAGAGGAGAAACTGCGAGATACAGTAGGTATTCAAATGCCAAAACTAGCGCTTGAAAAGCGGTAAAGTAAAAAAGAGGGAAACAGTGAATGACGCATTACGTACCTTTGTTAGAATTTACCCGGTATTGGCTAAAGCGAAGAAATCTTAACGGAATGATTATATTGACTTATAATATTTCATTAATCGAAGATGGCGGCTTTTACAGCTATGAGGTAACTACCCCTACTTATGGGATGCTACTGGCTGGGCTTTCTTGGTTTTATGAAGTTTCGAAAAAGTTAATGTGTTTTACTTCCACCACTCCATAAATCCACTTACGAAAGGGGGGTCGCCTCAGAAAACGGAAAATAAAGCACGCTAAGCCGGTTGCAACGGTCGTAGCGGCCTGAACTTGCCCGCGCCGATCTTGGCGCTGCTGCGCCAGAGGTAATCGCCGGTCAGGTTGATGTGTTCCCAGCCGAGCGGCGACAGGTATTGCAATAGCGCGTCATCGACAGCATGCCCGTTGCCACGCAACGCATGTGCTGCGCGCTCCAGATAGACCGTGTTCCACAACACGACGGCCGCCGTCACCAGGTTGAGGCCGCTGGCCCGGTAGCGCTGCTGCTCGAAGCTGCGGTCGCGGATTTCGCCCAGACGGTTGAAGAATACGGCGCGGGCCAGCGCGTTGCGCGCTTCGCCCTTGTTCAGTCCAGCGTGGACGCGGCGGCGCAGCTCCACGCTTTGCAACCAGTCCAGGATGAACAGCGTGCGTTCGATGCGCCCCAGCTCGCGCAGGGCGATGGCTAAGCCGTTCTGGCGCGGATAGCTGCCGAGTTTCCGAAGCATCAGCGAGGCTGTCACCGTGCCCTGCTTGATCGAGGTCGCCAGCCGCAGAATTTCATCCCAGTGGGCACGAATAGCCTTGATGTTCAGCTTGTCGCTGCTAATCATCGGTTTGAGCGCATCATAGGCGGTATCCCCCTTGGGGATGAACAGCTTGGTGTCACCCAGGTCGCGGATGCGCGGCGCGAAGCGGAAGCCCAGCAGGTGCATCAGGGCGAAGACATGATCGGTGAAGCCCGCCGTGTCGGTGTAGTGTTCCTCGATGCGCAGGTCGGACTCGTGGTACAGCAGGCCGTCGAGTACATAGGTCGAGTCGCGCACGCCGACATTAACCACCTTGGTGTGGAACGGCGCGTACTGGTCGGATATATGGGTGTAGAAGGTTCGCCCAGGGCTGCTGCCATATTTCGGGTTGATGTGGCCGGTACTCTCGGCCTTGCTCCCGGTTCGGAAGTTCTGGCCGTCCGACGATGACGTGGTGCCGTCACCCCAATGTTCGGCGAAGAGATGCCGGCATTGGGCGTTCACCAATTCAGCCAGCGCTGTCGAATAGGTTTCGTCGCGGGTATGCCAGGCTTGCAGCCAGGCGAGCTTGGCGTAGGTCATGCCGGGGCAGGACTCGGCCATCTTGGTCAGGCCCAGGTTGATCGCGTCGGCCAGGATGGTGGTCAGCAGCAGGTTTTTGTCCTTGGCCAGGTCGCCCGATTTCAGGTGTGTGAAATGGCGGGTGAAGTCCGTCCACTCATCGACTTCGAGCAGCAGTTCGGTGATCTTGACGTGTGGCAGGATCATGGCTGTCTGGTCGATCAGCGCCTGCGCGGTGTCGGGTACCGCCGCATCCAGCGGCGTGATCTTCAGGCCCGACTCGGTGATGATCGCATCCGGCAGGTCGTTGGCCGCTGCCATGCGGTTGACCGTGGCAAGCTGCGCTTCAAGCAGCGTCAGGCGGTCGTGCAGGTACTGGTCGCAGTCGGTGGTCACGGCCAGCGGCAATTCACTGGACTGCTTGAGATTGGCGAATTTCTCAGGCGGCACCAGGTAGTCCTCGAAGTCCTTGAATTGGCGCGACCCCTGCACCCAGATATCGCCCGAGCGCAGCGAGTTCTTCAGCTCCGACAGCGCGCACAGTTCGTAGTAGCGCCGGTCGATACCCGCGTCAGTCATCACCAGCTTCTGCCAGCGCGGCTTGATGAAATCGGTCAGGGCATCAGCGGGCACCTTGCGGGCGTTGTCGGTGTTCATGCCACGCAGTACCTCGATGGCATCGAGCACGTTCTTGGCGGCGGGTGCGGCCCGCAGCTTGAGCACGGCAAGGAATTCCGGCGCGTAGCGGCGCAAGGTGGCGTAACTTTCGCCGATGCGGTGCAGGAAATCGAAGTCATCGGGCTGAGCGAGCTTCTGCGCCTCGGTGACGCTTTCGGCGAAGGCATCCCAGGACATGACGGCCTCGATGGCGGCGAACGGATCGCGGCCAGCTTGCTTGGCCTCGATCAGCGCCTGGCCGATGCGCCCGAACAGCCGCACCTTGGTGTTGATCGCCTTGCCGGATGCCTGAAACTGCTGCTGATGCTTGTTCTTGGCGGCGTTGAACAGCTTGCCCAGGATGCGGTCGTGCAAGTCGATGATTTCGTCGGTGACCGTGGCCATGCCCTCGATGGCCAGCGCCACGAGGGTGGCGTAGCGCCGTTGCGGCTCGAACTTGGCTAAGTCGGCGGGCGTCATCTGGCCACCCTCACGGGCGATCTTGAGCAGGCGGTTCTGGTGCACCGACCGCTCGATACCGGAAGGCAGATCGAGCGCCTGCCACGCCTTGAGGCGTTCGATGTGTTCCAGCATGTGCCGCGAGTTCGGTTTAACCGGCGACTGGCGCAGCCAGGCCAGCCAGGTCGTCTTGCCGTTGTCCCGGGGCCTGAGCAGATCGTCGAGGCGGCGGCGATGCGTGTCCGACAGTGGTTCGGCCAAGGCGTCATAGATGCGCCGGTTGGCGCGAGTGATGGCCTCGGCGCTAGCGCGCTCGATGGCGTTGAGCGCGGGCAGGATGATCGACTGTCGCCGCAGATGCTCAACCAAGGTGCTAGCCAGCACGATGCCTTTGTCGGTTTGCATGGCCAGGTCGGTCAGCGTGTGCACGGCCTGCCGGTAGTGGCTCATGGTGAACGGCTGGAAGCCAAACACCGTTTGCAGCTCGACCAGGTGCTCGCGCCGGGTCTGCTCCCGCTGCCCGTACTCATCCCAGCTTTCGACGCCGACCTTGAGTTGGTCGGCGACCAGCTTCAACAAGGGCGGGAACGGCGGCTGATCGACCCCAAGGATGACGCCGGGAAAGCGCAGGTAGCAGAGCTGCACGGCAAAGCCCAAGCGATTCGCAGGCCCGCGCCGCTGGCGGATGGTGGAGAGATCGGTATCGCTGAACGTGTAATGTCGAATTAGGTCGTCCTTGGTGTCCGGCAACGCCAACAGGCTTTCCCGCTCGGCGGCGGACAGTATGGAACGACGAGGCATATTTATTGATCCAATTTCAAGTATTGATACAGGGTCTCCCGGCTGACACCAAATTCACGGGCCAGCTTCGCTTTTTGCTCGCCCGCCGTGACGCGCCGTTTCAGTTCAGCAATCTGTTCACCGCTCAGAGACTTCTTTCGGCCTCGGTAGGCTCCGCGTTGCTTAGCGAGCGCGATGCCTTCGCGCTGCCGCTCACGGATCAAGGCCCGCTCGAATTCGGCGAATGCCCCCATCACCGACAACATCAGGTTTGCCATCGGTGAGTCCTCGCCGGTGAAGGTCAGGCTTTCCTTGACGAACTCGATGCGTACGCCGCGCTTGGTCAGTTTTTGTACGAGGCGGCGCAGGTCATCGAGGTTGCGCGCCAGCCGATCCATGCTGTGCACCACCACGGTGTCGCCTTCGCGCACGAAGGCCAGCAGCGAGTCGAGTTCAGGCCGCTGGGTGTCCTTGCCCGATGCCTTGTCGGTGAACACCCTGCCAACTTCGACCTGCTCCAATTGCCGTTCCAGGTTCTGGTCGAAGCTGCTGACCCGGACGTAGCCAATGCGTTGACCCTGCAAGATGCCTCCCAACCTCAAAATGTCAGGAAGAACTCTATGACTTTTAGTCGCAGGTGTCAATAAACGCGAAAGCTAACTCTATTCTGACGTTGCAGAGTGGTCTATCCTGACATCAGGATAGGGTATGCCTCAGTCTGACAGTGATGAGTCGCAGGCGTTCGGATCGGCATCGGTTTCGCTCCCGGTCTTGGCGCGCGCCTGGAAGCGCTGATAGCACTCCAGCCCGCAGAAGTGCTCGACGTATTCCGCGCCTTCCGGGGTGAAGGCGGCATCGAGCGGGATTTCCTTGCAGCACACGCAGCAACTGGTGGCAGTCGGATCATTTGCATTCATGGTGGCACCCCTCCATTGACTGACGAAGACGGCGAATGCCGCCGCCGGCATCGGCTTGGCGAACAGGAAGCCTTGTCCTGTGTCGCAGTCCGCTTGTCGCAACAAATCAAGACTCGCCGATGTTTCCACGCCTTCGGCCACTACTTCCATGCCAAGCCCATGCGCAAGCTGAATCACGGTGCGCACGATGGTCTGGTCGCGGTGGTCGTTGGCGAGTCCGGCGACAAACGATTGGTCGATCTTGAGCGTGCTGATGGGGCAGCATTTCAGGTGTTGCAGGCAGGAATAGCCGGTGCCGAAGTCGTCGGCGGCGAAGCGCACACCGATCTGTCGCAAAGCTTCCAGGGCGGGGAAGATCGCCGGATCACCGAACGCAACCGATTCGGTCAGCTCAATTTCAAGATACGCGGCGGGCAACCCGGCATCGGCCAGCACGCCCTTTACCCACTTGTCGAAATCTGGCCCCACTTGGCTCGCCGAAACATTGACGGCCAGCCGGAACGGTTGCCATGCCAGCACCCGCCAGTCGCGCATTTGACGGCAGGCTGCGCCCAGCACCCATGCGCCGATTTCCGGCATCAGGCCGGACGATTCGATCACGGGCAGGAACTGGCCCGGCGGCAACAGTCCGAGCGTCGGATGACGCCAGCGCAACAGGGCTTCCGCGCCGACAATCTGCTCACTGCGCAAATCGACAATCGGCTGGTAGTGCAGCTCAAGCTGCCCGCGCTCGACCGCCTGCGCCAGTTGCGCCACTGTCCATTCAATTGGCTGGGAAGCGCTCATGATCGACCTCTGAAGGCCCGCAGCAGCCGCGTCACAGACAGGACAAACAAGCCGGTCAGCGTGAGGGCTGCAATACCCCAGTGCTCGCCGATGAACGCGCCGGCCGTCGTGCCGGCCAGCACAATGGCGAGAATCGGCAAATGACAGGGACAGGTGAGCACCGCCAGCGCACCCCACAGGTAGCCGGTGAACGGCTTGTGTGTCTCGGTCGGCAAGCGCTCGGGGCTGTTCATGGCAGACTCTCCGCTTGCTGGGCCGGCGCGGTCGGCATCGCGGCCAACTGCACTTCCAGATCGGCCAACGCTTCGCGTCGGCGTTCGACGAACTGACTCAGCACGGCAAGCTGTGCGGCTGTTTCATCGCAGTCCGCCGCATCCAGCGCCCGGCACAACCGCGCCAATGCGTCCAGGCCGATGCCCGCCTCAAAAGCGGCCCGCACAAAGCACAGCCGCTGCAAGGCGGCGTCATCGAACAAGCCGTAGCCGCCCGTGGTGCAGGCGACTGGCCGCAGCAATCCGCGCAGCAGGTAGTCGCGCACGATATGCACGCTCACCCCGGCCTCAAGGGCCAGTCGGGACACTGTGTAGGCGTTCATCGAACACCTCCTTTTCCTTATCCGGCGCAGCAGGACAGTTGCTTCACGTCCTTGCTGAAGGTCTGCGCCGCGAGCTTCAAGCCCTCGACCATCGTTAGGTAGGGGAACAACTGGTCGGCTAGTTCCTGCACCGTCATGCGGTTGCGAATGGCGAGAACAGCCGTCTGGATCAGTTCGCCCGCTTCCGGGGCCACCACCTGTACGCCAATCAGCCGTCCGCTGCCTTCCTCGATGACCAGCTTGATGAAGCCGCGGGTATCGAAGTTGGCGAGCGCACGCGGCACGTTGTCGAGCGTCAGCGTGCGGCTGTCGGTTTCGATGCCATCGTGGTGCGCTTCCGCCTCGCTGTAGCCCACGGTCGCCACTTGCGGGTCGGTGAACACCACGGCCGGCATCGCGGTCAGATTGATGGCGGCGTCGCCGCCGGTCATGTTAATGGCCGCACGAGTGCCGGCCGCTGCCGCCACATAGACGAACTGCGGCTGGTCGGTGCAGTCGCCGGCCGCGTAGATGTTCGGGCTACTGGTGCGCATGCCCTTGTCGATGACGATGGCCCCCTGCGCATTGACGGCTACCCCCGCCGCTTCCAATGCCAGGCTGCGCGTGTTCGGTGTCCGGCCGGTGGCGACCAGCAGCTTGTCGGCGCGCACTTCGCCCTGTCCAGTGGTCAGCACGAATTCGCCGTCCACATGGGCGACTTGGCTGGCTTGCGTATGTTCCAGTACCTTGATTCCTTCGGCACGGAAGGCGGCTGTGACGGCCTCGCCGATGGCAGGGTCTTCGCGGAAGAACAGCGTGCTGCGCGCAAGGATCGTGACCTGGCTACCCAGCCGGGCGAAGGCTTGCGCCAGTTCCAGCGCCACCACCGACGAGCCGATGACGGCCAGGCGTTCGGGAATGGTGTCGCTGACCAAGGCCTCGGTCGAAGTCCAGTAGGGTGACTCTTTCAGGCCCGGAATCGGCGGCATGGCCGGACTGGCACCCGTGGCGACCAGGCAGCGGTCGAACATCACGACGCGCTCACCACCCTCGTTCAAACTAACGATAAGGCTCTGGTCGTCCTTGAAACGCGCTTCACCGTGCAGAACGGTGATGGCTGAATTGCCGTCCAGGATGCCTTCGTACTTGGCATGACGGAGTTCTTCGACACGGGCCTGCTGCTGGGCCAGCAGCCGCTCGCGCAAGATCGTCGGCGGTGTGGGTGGCATGCCGCCGTCGAATGGGCTTTCCCGGCGCAGATGGGCGATGTGGGCGGCGCGGATCATGATCTTGGACGGCACACAACCGACGTTGACGCAGGTGCCGCCGATGGTGCCGCGCTCAATCAGCGTGACCTGCGCGCCTTGCTCGACGGCCTTCAGTGCTGCCGCCATCGCGGCTCCACCGCTGCCGATCACGGCGACTTGCAACGGGCGCTCGCCGCCGCTGCCCTTGTCGGCGGCACCCATCCAGCCGCGCACCTTGTCGAACAGCCCAGTGCGGTTGTCGGTCGGCGGGGCATCGGCGAGCATCGCTTTGTAGCCCAGGCCAGCCACGGCGGCGGTCAGTGCGTCCGGCGCTGTGCCTGGATCAAGGGCGAGCTGGGCCGCGCCCTTGGCATAGGACACTATGGCAGATTGGACGCCGGGTACTTTTTCCAGCGCTTCCTTGACGTGCGCCGCGCACGAGTCGCAGGTCATGCCGGTGATTTTTAGATGGGTCATGCGACAGATCCTTTTTCGTTTGTGGTAGCAGACAAGGGCGTCAGATGTGCTGCGCTGCCGTTTTCAGTGCCTCACTTCTTGACGCTGGACGGATAGCCTGCGTCTTCGGTGGCCTTGGTCAGCTTCTGCACGCTGGTCTTGGCATCATCGAAGGTGACAACCGCTTCGCGTGTCTCGAAGGTCACGTTAACTTTGCTGACGCCTTCGACCTTGGAAATCGCCTTCTTGACGGTGATCGGACAAGCGGAGCAGGTCATGCCCGGTACGGACAGCGTGACGGTCTGGGTGGCGGCCCACACGGGGGCAACAACGGCAGCGATGGCGAGAGAGGCAAACAGTTTTTTCATGATGAACTCCTGTGATTAATAGAAAAATGGCATGACGTAGGGAAATCCGAGCGCGACCAGAACCAGCGCGGCCACGACCCAGAAAATGAGCTTGTAAGTAGCGCGCACTTGGGGAATCGCACACACATCCCCTGGTTTGCAGGCTTGCGCCGGTCGGTAGATGCGCCGCCAGGCGAAAAACAGCGCCACCAACGCCGCGCCGATGAAGATCGGGCGATAAGGTTCCAACACCGTCAAGTTGCCGATCCAAGCGCCGCTGAACCCCAGGGCGATCAGAACCAGCGGCCCCAGGCAGCAAGCCGAGGCGAGGATGGCGGCTAGCCCGCCAGTGAAGAGCGCCCCGCGCCCGTTTTGAGGTTCAGACATACGCTTGTCCTTTCAAATCTGGATTGGATAGCTTAAGCTTACTTCCGTACCAATGTACGGAGTCAAGCGATATGGAAAAAAATTTGGAGAATCTGACTATTGGCGTTTTCGCCAAGGCGGCCGGGGTCAACGTGGAAACAATCCGGTTCTATCAGCGCAAGGGCTTGTTGCCGGAGCCGGACAAGCCCTATGGCAGCATCCGCCGCTATGGCGAGGCGGATGTGACGCGGGTGCGCTTCGTGAAATCAGCCCAGCGGCTCGGATTCAGCCTCGACGAGATCGCAGAGCTGCTGAGGCTGGATGACGGCACCCACTGCGAGGAAGCCAGCAGCCTGGCCGAGCACAAGCTTCAGGACGTGCGCGAAAAAATGACCGACCTGGCGCGCATGGAAACCGTGCTATCCGAACTTGTGTTCGCCTGCCATGCGCGGCAAGGGAACGTTTCTTGCCCGCTGATTGCTTCGCTGCAAGGGGAGAAAGAGCCGCGTGGTGCCGACGCGGTGTAGCCGAGGGTAGTTACGCCTTAGCGTGCTTTATTTTCCGTTTTCTGAGACGACCCCTTTCTCACCATCTATCCCAAGCTTGATATTTCGTGCTTTAACGATGAGACTTCTTATTTTCAGCACGGCCACCAGCACAACAATAAATGCTATCGTGGTAAACAACCAAGGGTTTGGGGGAGATGGATTGAACCAGCGAACCCACTCCACCATTGCGATGATGATAAATAATCCAGCCGCTATGAAATACTTCAGCATTTCCTCGTTTATTAGATTATCTAATTGAAATTCTAAAGATTCACCTGGATTGCGCAGCGGCTTAGATTTAAGGGGAGATTTCATATCAGCTCCTTACCTCAAATCTAGCGCGTAGTTGTAGATTCTTCGTGCAATTAGCCCGGCAAAAGCTGTTAACAGTTTCATAGTCATATTCTTGTGATATTGGCCATGTTTGTCAGCGGCGTATCAATCAGAATATTGAATATTGAAGGTGAAAATGAAACGTAGAAAGAGAAAATACGTGCTAATTTTAGGCATGGGAAATTAATGCCAACCACGCGGGATTTAGGGCACTTATCCACAACTTCATCCACGGATTTTGTGAATAAATCGCCCTATTTTTTAAGGCAAGCGCTCTTGAAGTAGCTCTGGCAAATTCCCAAATTCTGGTTCTTTATGCACCAGTGTTACCTTCAATTGCAATGCCACCGCTGCTAACCAGGCATCGGCTACCGATAACGGATGGGTTGCTTTAATCAGGGGGGCCCGTTGCAAGTCTGCGAGATTCATAAATTCAAATCATCGGCAAAGCAAAACAATCGGTATACGCTTCGTGTTCGGCGGCTTCGACTTCATCTTTCCAAACTCGGAAAAACCATCTATCATGGTTATAAAAGAGCCATAGCAAGGCTAACCATCGCTTAACAGCTCACTGATCCGGTTCTTTCCTGTTCATTTTCGCGCAAGGCCAGTACAGAAATACATCTTCTTTTCCTCTGCATCCATTCAGATAACAGAGTCGCTTCCGTTGGGTTAGAAGAAGCATCATGCTGGCCCGTCAATGGGTAAGGCGTTATTCTAAAGAACCTAACCTCAAGATCCTATTTGTAGTTACGAACATCTAGGGGATTTGACCTTAATATGCAGGTACTAAAGCGCTTACTGGCTGTTTTTGAAGTTATCCTAATCCATACCGAGCTATTATCCGTATTGAACTGCGAGGTTAGATTTCTTTAGCTTGTAGCTTTGCTACCAATTCTCCACGGGAACGCACAGATAATTTACGGAAAATCGATTGCACTTGATTGGCAATGGTATATTCACTGGATCCGCGGCGTCGCGCGATATCCGCATTGGTCGATCCGGCAATCAGGTGTGTGGCTATTTCTCGTTCGGTGTCGGAAAGCCCAGCAAGAAGTTCAGATTTAAACAGCGGATTAGTTGCAATTAGCAAGCGCTCTCCATTTAACTCAGTCTCAGCTAGTTTACGCCGGAATCCATTGGGGGCAAAGAAAGCTACCAATTGTGCACGAGAAAGTATTCCCAGCTTCCTTTGTACCCGTGCGGTGCAATTAGTAATGGCGGTTTCGGAGAGCCCTAGCGTATATGCAATATGTTTTGATGCGCATCCGAGACCGGCATACTCTGCTACTTGCCGTTCTCTCGGCGTTAAGCCCCGCAAGTCAGGGTGCGCGGGATCATTCTTGATAGCCACAATAAAGCGGCGTCCATCGCTATCGAAGCGATCTATAATAGACCAGCGCCCATTGACCAATCCTTCCCAGTTATTCAATGCCACATCCGCATTTTCGCGCCCGGCTTGTGTACGTGATTGTTCAATCCGGCGAACAATGGCACGAAGATTTTCTCGAATATCCTGATCTTTTGCGGATTCCTTTGCGTGATGCAGCCTCCCACCTGAATCCATTATAGCTTCCACTTCTGGAGAGTCGATAGCTGACAATTGGGCAATTTTACCCCGTAACCGAACTGCTGCTCCGATATGCGCAGCCACCTGAGGCCAACGCCGACGCTCCTGCGCCGTGACTCGCGAAGTATTTTTGAGCAACATGCCAATCGACACGCCACTGCCCATGCCAGATTGGCAATTGATGACAAGTAAATCTTCGACCCGACCCTTTAAAAGATTGAAGAACATTTTGTGCATGTCCGGTAAGCGGGGAAAAACCAATTCGCTCGCGGTGGCAATGACAACGCCCGTGCGATAAGTTAGATCCAACGATTTTTCAGTCGATAAAATATGCGACATACGCGCAGCGTAAGTTAACGCTTTAGAGGTACCTTCCGAGAAACTGCCCAGCTTGAATTTAGTGGGTGTGCAGTGAAATGTCCAACCAACCGGCTCCGATCCACGATTTAATATTTTCGATACATGACATAACAATCCTTTAAGCCACTGCGAATCAGTACCTTCCAGGTTATAACTCGCTTCGATTAGCGAAATCCAGTCGGGTGGTTTATGGCTCATGTGTGCAAAGCTATAAATGTAATAAAAATAACCCAATCTTTCTCATAGCAACATAAATCTATTTTTTTAGAGTTAAGGATTCTCTCGTCGATTTGGACTCGATCTGTGTCATGTGTGGAATTAACTATTGTTATGAATAAGCGTCGAGTTTAGGATGATTCATGTGTTGAGAAAAAGTTATTTACCTGCAAATACGTTCAAAATAGATATGGAATGCAGTCATTAACGAATGAATTAATGAGTTGAAAAATTATATTAAACATTGCGAATGAGTAACTCGTTCGATTTAAAAATCTCAGTGCAATCATTCATTTTAAATGACCTTAAATATACAGAATTAGGAATTCATCACCAATCAAAGGAGAAGCAAATGGCTATTATTCATGGAACAAATTACAACGATAATGGAACGTGGCAATTTATATCTCCAACTTGGAGATGGTTTGGTGTATTAAATGGTTCTGCAGAGAGTGACACTATTTATGGCTATGCAGGGAATGATAAGCTGTACGTCGTCAAAACATATTGGACTAAAAAGTGGTCGAATTAAGAGATGGTTTAGCTCATCGGTGTTGGGTTAACTGATTTGTTAGCATAAAACATCTGGCGTCGCAAAGCCAAGG
>WBZN01000562.1_pt1 | contig 27653 bp, 22 predicted proteins | sample 5204281 | NCBI WGS metagenome assembly WBZN01 (sample SAMN12344347, study PRJNA552823) | activated sludge metagenome | biome: Activated sludge suspended growth; feature: Nitrification reactor; material: Wastewater; isolation source: activated sludge from nitrification reactor of wastewater... | reverse complement strand
GGATGGGCGAAGATATCCTTGGGGGCCTATGCAGCCGTTTGTAGACATTGCGAATTACAATCGCGGCGTGTGGGTGAGCGAAGCCGTCACTCTGGTGAATGTGACTGGCGGGGTCGAGGGGATGAGCGTTCGCCATGGACTCAAGGAGGGGGGACGAAGCCCCTATGGCCTTCACCACATGGCCGGCAACGCCGCGGAATGGGTGGGGGATTGGTACGATCGTGAATATTATGCGAAGAGCCCAGACAAGAACCCCACTGGTCCAGCAAAAGGGGAGAAGAAAGTGATTCGTGGCGGTTCCTGGTCTGATCTCCCAGTGGCACTGCGATCATCAGCTCGAGTTTCGGCGGAGCCGGATTTTCAGGATCGCGCGATTGGGTTTCGTTGCGCAATGGATGCCGCAAAATAGGGGCGATTCACCGTTTGACCTGAGATGCCTCTCCTCTGCTTGCTCGGGTCAAATGTCTCGTAGTATGGTGGGAGCTACATCCTCGTAAGGCTCGATGTTTCTGTCTATGCTCGGTCCAGCCTCGTCCTCATCGGTTCCGCCTTCGAATCACAAGAACAAGGCCGTTGCTGCGTTAGTGGCGGGATTTGTCCTGCTGGTGGCCTTGGCCGGGCTTCAAAATTCGCCCACGTCATCGCCGGTCCCCGCTACAGTTCCTCAGATTGACCCGACCATGATGCCGTTGGTGACCGGCGAAGAGCCGATTCAGGAACTCTTTGTTCGTGCGGGCTGTACGGTCTGTCATCAGATCCCGGGAATTGCCGGTGCAAACGGGAAGGTGGGGCCACCACTCTGGTTGGGCAAGACGGGGCTTAGCCGACTGGCCGATCCGCAATACCGGGGGCAGGCACAGACGGTGCGGGAGTACATCGTGGAGTCGATCGTGTCGCCGGGAACCTATGTGGTTCCGGGTTTTCCTCCGGATACGATGCCGGTATGGTATGGAAGAAAATTGAGTGCGGGAGCATTGAACAAGATCGCCGTGTACCTTGAACAGGCCACGGGGGAATAGCCGTCAGAGACCTGTTCGTCGTGGTCCCCTGCACGGTGTGTGGAGACGCGGGAAGGTCTCGCGTCTGGGATCCTGTGCTTCTCAGATCGTAAGGCTCAACGCTTCTTGCCTGCCGCCTGGCCCATCTGTCCCTGGATCTGGAACCCTTTTTCCTCACGATCATTCTTGTCCAGGAGTGCCGCGACCGCGTCGTCGCCTTTCAATCCTGCCAGCTTGATCTTCAAACGAAGGTTATTTGCACTGTCGGCGTTGATCAGCGCCTGCTCAATACTGATCTTGCCGGCTTTGTAGAGTTGTAGCAGTACATGGTCGAACGTCTGGCAGCCTTCGTCAATGCCCTGCTCCATCGCTTCTTTCAGCGTGTCGATCTCCGACCGCTTGATTAGGTCTTTGATGCGCGGCGTATCGAGCATGATTTCCAGTGCGGGGACTCGACGGCTGTCAAGCGAAGGGATAAGTCGCTGGGAAATGATGGCCCTGAGGTTCAGCGAGAGTTGCAGATAGATTTGCGCATGTCGCTCCACCGGGAAAAAGTTCATGATGCGTTCGATTGATTGGTTGGCATTGTTCGAGTGCAAGGTCCCGAGGCAGAGGTGGCCTGTTTCCGCGAACGTAATGGCGGCTTCCATGGTTTCCGTATCCCGGATTTCGCCGATGAGGATCACGTCCGGGGCTTGCCGCAGGGTGTTTTTGAGCGCGTTGCCGAACGAATGGGTGTCGAAACCGACTTCACGCTGAGTCACGATCGACTTTTTGTGATGATGGACGAACTCGATCGGGTCTTCCACACTGATGATGTGCCCCGCGTGCACCGTATTCCGGTGATCGATCATGGCGGCCAAGGTCGTCGACTTTCCTGATCCCGTGGCGCCGACGACGAGGACCAACCCTCGTTTTGTCATGGCGATATCTTTAACGATGGGCGGCAGATCCAACTGCTCGACCGTCATGATTTCCGCCTTGATGTGCCGGAACACCAGCCCGACATTTCCCTTTTGCCGGAAAATATTGACGCGGAAACGTCCCAGATCCTTGTAGTACAGGGCCAGGTTCATCTCCATCTTCTCCTCGAACTCACCTCGTTGCTGCCCTCGCATGAGGGCGAGCGCCAACGACTCTAATTGCTCGTTGGTGAAGGGCGGCGCATCGGTTCGATGCGTGGAGCCATGGATGCGATAGATGGGGGGCGCATCGACGGTCAGATAGAGGTCGGAGGACTCTTGCTTGACCATGACTTCGAGGAGTGTGCGAACTTCCATGGAATGCCCCTTCTCGTGTCGGCTGAAGCCGGTGACCGGGCAGGCGCCTGGTTAGGCCGCGCCTGCCGTGTTGAACAGATTGGGATTCATACTGCGCGATTGCGCTTCGGCTTTGGTGACGAGGCCTCGCGTGGCCAAATCGATCAAGGCCATGTCCATGGTCTGCATGCCGTCCTTCTGGCTGGCTTGCATGATGCCGGGAATCTGATGGAGTTTGCCTTCGCGAATGAGATTCCGCACGGCGGTGGTGCCCACCATGATTTCCACGGCAGCAACCCGGCCGCCGCTTTTCTTTTTGAGCAAGGTTTGGGTCAACACCGCTTCCAGGGTTTCCGACAGCTGTGCGCGGACCTGCGCCTGCTGGTTGGGTGGGAACGCATCGATGATGCGGTCGATTGTTTTCGGAGCACTGGAGGTGTGGAGGGTCGCAAACACCAGGTGCCCGGTTTCGGCTGCGGTTAAGGCCAACTGAATCGTATCCAGATCCCGCATTTCTCCGACGAGAATGATATCGGGGTCTTCGCGGAGTGCGGCGCGGAGCGCATTGGCGAACGACAAGGTGTGCACGCCTAATTCCCGCTGATTGACGAGACACTTCTTAGATTTGTGCACAAACTCCACCGGGTCTTCGATCGTGAGAATATGGCCCTCAAAGGTATTGTTCAGATAGTCGATCATGCCGGCGAGGGTGGTGGATTTACCGGAGCCGGTTGGGCCGGTGACTAGGATCAGTCCCTTTTCCCGGTCGCAGAGTTGCCGAAGAATCGGCGGCATTCCCAGCTTTTCAAGCGGCAGAATTTCTGTGGGAATGGTCCGGAAGACGGCGCCGAGCCCCCGGCCTTGGACGAACACATTCACCCGGAAGCGGGCAATGTCGCCGAGGTCGAAAGAGAAGTCACACTCCCGATGCTCTTCGAAATTCTTGCGTTGGGCGTCGCTCATCATGTCATAGATGAGTGCATGGGTTTCATCCTGCGTGAGGGGCGGGTGGTCGAGTTTCTTCAGGTCGCCATGCAGGCGAATCATCGGCGGCTCGCCGGCGCTGATGTGACAGTCCGAGGCTCCCTGCTGGACGCCAAAGGTCAACAGTTTGGAGATATCAATCATCGGGGCGCTCCATATGAGTTAGGAAACGGTGTGGATAAACGAGCGTAGGGATGAATCAATACACATGGCTCGTCGAACTGATTCGATCATGCCATAGGGGGGGGGGAAATCAAGAAAATATCCAGAAGAGACGGAGCTGGACCAGGCGTGATCCGGCCCATCAACACTGCCTGATATCCGGTTAGAGCAGGTTGATGGCGTGCCCTGCCTGCTCCAAGATCCGCAGCGCGCGATCGATCTGTTCGTCGGTGTGGTCGGCGGTGATCGTGAGGCGAATTCGACTGGTCGCGGGGGGGACTGTGGGAGGGCGGATGGCCGGGGCATAGACACCGTGATCGAGAAGAGATTGAGCCATAGTCATGGCGCGATCGGGATCGCCGACGATGATCGGCAGGATCGGGCTTTCCGATGCGGCCAGGTGGAAGCCTAGCCGAGAGAGTCCTTGTGCGAGGCGTGCGCGGTTGCTCCACAGCCTGGCCCGCCGCTCCGGTTCCCGTTGGATGACCTGGAGTGCTGCCATGGCGGCCGCGGCGCTCCCAGGAGTGGGCGCAGTGGTGTAAGTGAAACTGCGGCAGGAATTGACCAGATAGGCAATGAACGATGCGGAGCCGGTCAGGTAGCCACCCGCACTCCCGAGGGCTTTGCTCAAGGTCCCCATGTGGTACGGGACGCGCGACTCGACGTTGCAATGCTCCAAGGTGCCTCGTCCCGTGGGGCCCAGGATGCCAGTGCCGTGAGCGTCATCGACATAGATCATGGCGTCGTACCGTTCGGCCAATTGCACGATGTCCTTCATCGGTGCGATGTCTCCGTCCATACTGAAGAGTCCGTCTGTGACAATGAGGGTGGATTTGCCTACCGGGCGACGGGCAAGCAATCGCTCAAGATGATGCATGTCACGATGGTGGTAGACGCGAAACATGGCTCCGCTGAGGCGGCAGCCGTCTAGTAGGCTGGCGTGACATAGACGGTCGGCCAGGATGAGTCCGTCTTTTCCGATCAGCGAGGGGATGACACCGATGTTGGCCAGATAACCGGCTGCGAAGGTGAGTGCCGACTCGGTGCCTTTAAAACGGGCGAGGGCTGTTTCCAGGTCTTGATGCGGAGGCAGGCTTCCGCAGACGAGGCGTGCCGCACCGGATCCAGCTCCGTATTGCCTTGTGGCTGCGACGGCTGCCTCCACAACGGTCGGGTGTGTGGCCAGGCCGAGGTAGTTGTTCGATGACAGCAGGATGACTTCCCGTCCGTCAAGCGTTGCCGTCGGTCCCGTCCCCGATTCCATGGTTCGGAGCCGGCGTAGGAGGTGACGGTCCTGAAGTTGCTGCAACTGGTGTTCGAACATCAACTGATGCGCCTCTGGAAGGGGCTGAATATTTGACAAGCCTGAGTGCTCCCTAGTATAAGGCGGTCGGTTCTCAGAAACGACCGCTTCTTGTGCCTAACCGAGACGACCGATTAGCCATGAGTTATCGCATCAGGGTTCCTGCCAAAGACGATCCGCTCGACGAAGCCCATCTTATCAGTGGCGTCGATCGGTTTTTCCACGTGTTGCAGGAGCAGCGGCGTGCGTTACTGGTCGGGCTGGGGGTTGTCCTGGTTGCAGGAGCAGTGGTCGCTGGTGTGGTTTGGTATGACTATCAATCGACCTTGAAGGCCAGGGAACTCGACCAGGAAGCCACGCTTCACTATCTCAATCGGCCTGCCGACGATCCAAAGAAAAGCCAAGAGCAGCTCGCCCAGGCGATCAATCTCTACACGCAGGTCATTGATCAATATCCGCGGAGTCCTGTGGCTCCGATCGCGCTGTTTCATCTCGGGAATGCGCAGGTCCTGGCGAACCAGGTCGATGCCGGCATCGAAACCTACAAGCGATTCATGTTGCTCTACAGTTCCAACACCTCGCTGATGGGGCTCGTCCAGCAGCGATTGGCCTATGCCTTCTTGGCAAAGGGGGATCGAGACCAGGCCGTGAAGGCCTTCACCGGTATTCTTGACATCCCGGGCGCACTGAACAAGGACCATGTCCTGTTCGAGTTGGCGAAGATTGAAGAGTCCCAGTCGAGGCCGGAAGGTGCCATTGCCCATTACCAAGATTTGATGAAGAATTACCCTAACTCGCCCTTCACCAGTGAAGCGGCGGTTCGGGTCAAGGTGTTGGAGGTGAAGAAAGCCCCCGAGAGTCCGGCGGCCGCGACGCCACCAGCCCCTGCCGCCAGCGCGCCTGCTCCTCAGCCTGAAGCACCTGCCAAGGCAAAGGCCGCGTCGGGCAAGTCTGCCAAGCCAGCTCCGAAGAAGAGCCAGTAGCCTTTCCTTCCGCGGCCCCCTATTCAGTCAGCGACGATCAACCTGAGGCGTTCAGTTAGCAATGACCAGGCGGCTCCCTGCCTTGATGGTGGGGCCAGTCAGGTTGTTGTTGGACTTGAGGGTCTTGACGGAGATGTTGAAGCGTTTGGCGATCTTCTCCAGAGAGTCGCCGACGCGGACACGGTACCAATGTCCGGAATCAGGCTCGTTCTTGAAATGTCGGTTCTTGACCTGAACAGGCATCGGCAGCGGGGGGAACTTATGGGTCGGTGCCCGCTCCAATAACTGTTCCACCTTTTCCCTGGTGCCAACCGGCACCTTCAAGTGATATTCGGGATCATCCGGTGGCGTGGCATCACGTCGTAATTCCGGGTTCAGCACCTTTAATTCCTGGTACGAAATCCCCGTGACATTGGCAATCGCCTTGAAGTGAATCGGGCGACGGACGACCACCTCTTCGAATTGATGGGGGCGGACGTCGTTCTGGGGAAACCCGTACCGATCGGGATTCTTGGCGATGATCGTGGCGGCCATGAAGCGCGGGACGTATTCCTTCGTTTCGCGGCGGATGAGACGCGTCTTGGCGATGTCCGAGAAACTCTCGGCCTGAGCCGTATGCAGGGCTCGCATGACCTTGCCTTCTCCGGCATTGTACGCGGCCATGGCCAGCGGCCACGTACCAAAGAGATCGTACAGGTCTCGCAGGTAGCGTGCGGCTGCCACGGTCGACTTCACGGGATCTCGCCGTTCGTCCACATAGCTATCGACGCGCAAACCGTAGACTTTGGCCGTGCCCTTCATGAATTGCCACGGTCCGGCTGCGCGGGCACGGGAATATGCGTGGGGGTTGAACCCGCTTTCGACCAGCGACAAGTAAATCAGATCACTCGGCAATTGGAATTCCGTGAAAATGCTGTCGACCAACGGACGATAGTGGCTGAGGCGGATGAGCCATTGCTCGAACCGGTTTCGGATCGCCACGTTGAAAAAGCGAATGTGGCCCTGCACCGAGGGGTCCAGGACGATCGGCACGTTGTATTCCGGGGTGGTGTCTGATTCCTGTCCTTGTTCGGCAGCCGCTTCCTGGATGACCTCGGCCGGTGGCGTCAGCAAGTCCGCAAATCGAGCAGTGTTGCCGGTCAGCGGTTTTAGTTGCAGCAGGGCTTCGGCTGGCGGGACTTCAGTGGAAGGCTCGCTGGCGACGGCCGTCGACGATTCGGTTGCTTCGACCTCCGCGGCGGTCGCGCGATCCTCTTCGTCCAGCATGTATTCCGGTTCCTGAATGAGGGGCTGGGGGTCGGCTGCGGGAGTCTCAGTAGTTTCCACCGTGGCGGGAGCATCGCCTTGAGGTGTGCCGGGGAACTCTGCGCCCGCGAGAGGTGTCCAGGATAAGGACAGAAGGCAAAAGGAAAGGAGCGGCAACGAGCGAACGCCAGCGGCAAACGGACGTGCATGCATTGGAATACCCACCAGACTGTTCAGGAAATGTGCGGTCTCTGACTCTCGAAGGGTAGCCTATCGAGGAGGTCTTGGGTTGTCAAGAAATTGAAAGAGTTCGAATATGGGTCGCCCCGCCGCTGCGCTGACAGCGTCCTCCCGATACCATCTCCCGGCCATCAAGAAACATCACAGGTCCGTGCTCCATTGAGGCCGTGAACATGCTGAAAAGATAAGCTTCTTCGTGGTTCGTTACCTTGACACCCAGGGGGGGCTATGGTAGCGTACGCCCCTTCTAAATCCCTGACATTGTTCGTTCCGTACAGCGAGGAGGATCGTCCCATGCTCAAACGGTATTTGCTGGCTCCCGGACCCACCCCCGTTCCTCCGGAGGTGTTGCTGGCCATGGCCAGGCCGATGATTCATCACCGGGCTCCCGAGTTCGATAAATTGTTCGCGGAGGTTCGCGAGGACCTCAAGTGGCTGTTCCAAACCCGGAACGATGTGTTGATTCTCGCGGCGTCCGGCACCGGCGGCATGGAAGGGTCGGTTTCAAATTTCTTGTCCCCTGGTGACAAGGCCCTCACGATCAACGGAGGGAAATTCGGCGAACGGTGGACGAAACTCTGTAAGACGTTCGGCGCTCAGGTGACTGAGTTGAAGGTTGAATGGGGGCGGGCGATCGATCCGCAGGCTGTTGCCGATGCCTTGAAGAAGGATCCGGCCATCAAGGCCGTCTACGTACAGGCAAGCGAAACGTCCACGGCTGTGGCTCACGATGTCAAAGCTCTGGCCGAAATCGTGAAACAGTACGAGGACACCATTCTCGTCGTAGATGCCATCACAGCGCTTGGCGTGCTCGATTTGAAGACGGATGCCTGGGGCCTCGATGTGGTGATCACAGGATCCCAGAAGGCGTTGATGCTGCCTCCGGGATTGGCCTTTGCCAGCGTCAGCGACAAGGCCTGGCGTCTTGCCGATAAGGCCAAGAATGCCGCGTTTTATTTCAATTTTAAACGGGAGCGAGAGAACCAACAAAAGAGCACGACGGCCTACACGCCGGCGGTGTCGCTTATTCTTGGCCTCAAGGAAGTGATGAACATCCTGAAAGCCGAGGGGTTGGAGGCGGTGTTTGCCCGCCATGCCATGTTGGCCACGGCGATGCGCGAAGGTGTCAAAGCCGCCGGACTGTCCATTTTCCCGCAAGAGCGGCCAAGCGATGCGTTAACGGCTATTTCGGCGCCGGAAGGCGTAGATGGCCAGGCGGTCTATAAGAATTTGCGGACTCAATACGGGATGACGGCGGCAGGTGGTCAGGATCACCTGAAGGGTAAGATCTTCCGTATTTCACATATGGGCTATATCGACAGCTTCGACGTCATCACGGCGTTGGCGGCCGTGGAGATGGTCATCAAAGGGTTGGGGTATCCCGTGAAATTGGGCAGCGGAGTCGCCAAAGCCCAAGAGATTATTATGGGGAAGTCGTAAGTCACATAGTCACCTTCAGGTAAGGCGCCACGACAATGAAAATCTTGGTCAGCGACAGTCTGTCGAAGCAGGGTGTAGAGGTATTGGAAAAGGCCGGCTTTACGGTAGTGGTGAAAACCAAGTTGCCGAAAGAAGAGCTGTTCAAGGAAATCAAAGATGCAGACGGCTTGATCGTTCGATCGGGGACGAAAGTCACGGCGGAAGTTATCGCCGCTGCTGAGCGTCTGAAGGTTGTCGGACGAGCTGGTTCCGGACTGGACAATGTCGATACGCCTGCCGCAACCCGTCGCGGGATTGTGGTCATGAATACGCCGGGCGGGAATACTGTGACCACCGCCGAGCATACGATGGCCATGATTTTTTCGATGTCGCGCCGCATCCCGCAAGCCACTGCCTCGACCAAGGGCGGCAAGTGGGAAAAAGAAAAGTTCATGGGCGTGGAGTTATATAACAAGGTGTTGGGTATTGTCGGGGTCGGTCAGATCGGCGGTTACCTCACCAAGCTCGCCCAGGGAGTCGGGATGCAGGTGATGGCCTATGACCCGTATCTGGCCCCCGAGCGGGCCGAGAAGATGGGCGTCAGCATCGTTGAACTGGATGAACTCTTCCGCCGGGCTGATGTGATCTCGGTCCATACCCCGCTGACACCGGAAACCAAGTCGCTGATCAATGCACAGGCGATCGCCAAAATGAAAACGGGTGTGATGATTGCCAATTGCGCGCGTGGCGGCATCGTGCACGAGGGCGATCTGTGCGAGGCATTGAAGTCTAAGAAAGTTGCCGCGGCTGCATTCGACGTGTTTGAGGATGAGCCGGTGAAGGCGGACAATCCGCTCCTGGCGTTGGACAATTTTATTTGCTCGCCGCATATCGGTGCATCCACGACCGAAGCGCAGGAAAATGTGGCGGTCGGCATTGCCGAGCAAATCGTCGAGTACTTTACCAAAGGGATTGCCCGTGGCGCGGTCAACATCCCGTCAGTGTCTCCCGAACTGTTGCCGCAGCTGCAGCCGTACCTTTCGCTCGGCGAGCGGGTGGGGTTACTGCAGGCGCAACTGCTTGAGGGCGGATTAGAGCGGCTGACCGTCGAGTATAGCGGCGAGGTGGCCGGGTTGAATGTCGCCCCGTTGACGATTGCCGTGTTGAAAGGACTTCTCACACCCATCCTTGAAGATCCGATCAACTACGTGAACGCGCCCGTGGTCGCCAAGGAACGCGGTATCGAAGTCAAAGAAGTGAAGATCAGCGATGCCGGCGATTTCACCAGCGTGATTCGGGTTCGCGTCGAAGGCGGAAAGACGTCCCATCAAGTCGCGGGGACGCTCTATCACCGCAAGGATCCACGCATCATCGAAATCGATCAGTTTAAAGTTGAAGTGGTGCCCGATAACCATCTTCTCCTGATCCTGAACGAAGATCGCCCTGGTGTGATCGGTACGGTCGGTCATATTCTTGGCGATCACAACATCAATATCGCGCGCATGCAGTGTTCTCGGGAAGAGCGGGGCGGCAAGGCCTTGTTGATTTTCGGCCTCGACGCGCCGCTTCCCAAATCCGTTCTGGATCAGATTACCAACAGCAAGCACATCCTTTCCGTGAAGGTCGCCGACCTGTCGAAAGGATTGTAACGTGCCCAGCAGTCGATCATGGGCTCCCGTTCGTTGAAGGCCTCGTCTTCCTCCACCCCGCTGGTGGCTGGTCGGGAACGGTCGCTCATTCCTGTCGGGATGAGTACCATTCTGCCGGCCGCGGCGCGGCGCATTCGTCGTCTTGAGCAGACCTTGCTTGCTGTGCTGGCCCGCGCTGGCTACGACGAAATCATCCTGCCGATGTTCGAGTATTTCGATGTGCTTGCACCGGGACTCGAGCCGGAACTCATCGAAAAATGCTACCAACTAGTCGATCGGACCACGGGTCGCCTGATGTTGTTGCGGCCGGACGCGACTGCGCAGATCGCACGAACTGTGGCGATGGGCATGATGGGTGCCCAGCTTCCGTTACGGCTGTGTTATCGCACGTCGGTGTTCCGCTATGAGCGTGAGCATGCGGGGCGTGACCGTGAAATTTTCCAGGTCGGAGCTGAACTCATCGGGGTCGACGGGGTAGCTGGTGATGCTGAAGTGTTGACGCTGTTGCTCGAATGTTTATCCCAGGTGGGGCTGTCATCGTTCAAGGTTGCGGTTGGGCATGTCGGCTTTTTTACGGCGTTGCTGGTCCGGTCTGGCCTTTCGCCGGAGGGCCAGAAGCGTGTGGAACTGGCCGCTGCGCGGAAAGACATGCCGCTGCTTGAGGAATTGTTGGCACGCGACCGCGTCCCGAGACCGACCGCGCAGGTGATTCTCGAGGTGTTGGAGTTGTGTGGTGGTTCCGAGGTCTTGGCGCGCGGGCGCAAACTGGTGGGGCGTGACCGTGCACTGCTCGTGCCGCTTGATCGATTGGCTCAGGTCTATGAACGCCTCAATCCATCGAAGCAGTCGTCGGTGCTGATCGACCTGGGGGAGTTCCGTGGATTTGAATACTACGACGGGATTGTGTTCGATGTGTTTGCCCCGGGCATCGGCGCGGAGCTCGGGGGCGGTGGTCGCTACGATCATTTGATGGGGCGGTTCGGTCGTACCGCTGCCTCTACCGGGTTTGCACTTGATGTGGATCGAGTCTTTCGAGCCATTGATCAGTCTGGTGAATTGGTGCCGCCCGCGAACACTCAATCCAACGCCGGACGTCCGAAGCGAGCGGCTGCGGCTCGACGGCAGAGGCCGCCAGCATGAAATCCCTTTCCGCCGTGGATCTCACTGCTCCAAGATTACCGCCGCAAAACATCGAGGCCGAACAATCGGTGCTCGGCGCGATCCTGTTGGACAACACGGCGATGGCCAAGGCCATGGAAGTGCTGACGGATCAGGAGTTTTACCGGACCGCGCATCGCAAGATCTACCAGGCCATGTTGGAGTTGTCCGATCGTGGCGAAGTCATCGACCAGATCACGCTGACGGAGTGTCTGAAAGGACGTTCGGAACTTGATGTGGTGGGAGGATCGGCGTATCTGGCGGAACTGGTGCAAGTCGTTCCGACGGCTGCGAATATTCGCTACCACAGCAAAATTGTGCGCGATAAGGCGTTGTTGCGGGGGTTGATCGAAACATCGACGGAAGTCATCACCCGAGGCTATGATGGCACCGCTGCTGTCGATGAGCTGCTCGATTTCGCCGAGCGCTCGGTCTTTGGTCTCGCCCAAGGCAAGCTAGACCGCTCGTTTACGCAGGTGAATCAGATCATCAAGGAAAGCCTTGATGTCGTGGATAAGCTCTCTAAGCGGAAGGAGCGCGTCACCGGGGTTCCAACCGGCTACATCGACTTGGATGATCTGACCGCGGGATTGCAACCATCGGATTTGATCATTGTGGCTGGACGACCGAGTATGGGAAAGACCAGCCTGGCGCTCGGGATGGCGCAACATGCGGCGCTCCATGCCGGAACGGTGGTCGGAATCTTCAGCCTCGAAATGTCGAAGCCACAGCTCGTGCTTCGTATGTTGAGCTCAGAGGCTCGTGTCGATTCGCACTCGCTCCGGACCGGCAGACTCCAGAAGGAAGACTGGTGGCGGTTGGCCGAAGCCGCCGGCAAACTCGAACAGGCGCCGATCTTCATCGATGATTCCGGAGCCGTGACGGTGCAGCAGATGCGAGGAAAAGCCAGACGGCTGAAGGCCGAACGGGGCCTGGATTTGCTGATTGTGGACTATCTCCAACTGATGCAGGGCAAAAGCGATTCCGAGTCGCGACAGCAGGAAATTTCGGACATCTCCCGCTCATTGAAGAGTCTCGCCAAGGAACTCAATGTGCCCGTCATCGCCTTGTCTCAGTTGAGTCGTGCGGTCGAGGCCAGAAAGCCGCCGGTGCCGATGTTGGCCGACTTGCGCGAGTCCGGCGCGATCGAGCAGGACGCCGACGTGGTGATGTTTATTTACCGCGAAGAGGTCTATGAGCCGGCCACGGAACGGAAAGGTATTGCCGATATTCTGGTCAGTAAACATCGCAACGGTCCGATCGGTAAACGCGAGTTGTTCTTCCACGATCGATTCGCCAAGTTTGAGAACCTCGAGACTCGCGAGGTCGTTTGACGCCTTCTTTTTAGGGCCGGTATAATCCCCCATCGTGTGTGGTTCGTCGAATCGTTTCCCTGCAACTCGAGCGGATCTATTGTGCAACCATCGTGTGAAGAACGCCGGCCGTCGCGCATTCAGAGGAGGGCGTTGAGCGTGAGAACGACGGTCGTGTTGTTGGCCTCGCTTGCCTGCGTGACCGCCGCGTGCCAAAGCGCTCCACCGGCACGCCCTGCTCCTCTCGTTACCCCTGTTGCAGCACCAACGATTCCCCGCGTCGCACCGTCCTCATCGGATTCTCGCGCGTCGTATCATTTCCTGCTCGGCTATCAAGCTGAGTTGGAGCAGGAGACGGAGCAGGCGATCAAGGAGTATCAGCTCGCGCTGCAGACAGACCCTACGTCCAACTATCTCAAGGCCAGGCTGGCCGTCTTAAATTTTACGGCCGGAGATGTGCCCGCCGCTGTGCGTTTTGCCGATGACGTGGCCGAGGCCCCCGGGTTGGATGCGCAGATGCTTGGGCAGTTAGGCGGGATGTACGCCGCGGCAGGGAAGCCCGATAAGGCGTTGCGACTGTTTAATCGTGCCATTGAGCAGGAACCGCAACGCAGCGAGCATTTCTTTGCCAAGGGGCTGTTGCTGGCGAACCAAAAACAATATTCCGAAGCCGAGGACACGATTCGTTCGGGGATCAAGATCAGTCCGGACTCGGCCGTCGGCTACTATTACCTCGGGCGCATCGGCGTCGAAGCGAGAGATTTCGACAAGGCTACGACGCACTTCGAGCAGGCGGTGACGCTGAATCCCGCGTTTGAGCCGGCGTACGTCGCACTCGGGTCTGTCTACGAAGCCAAGCAGGATCGTGATAAGGCCATTGATATCTATCGTCGCTATCTGCAGGGCGTCAATCCCAAGAATCGCGAAATCCGGCACCATCTCATTCGCCTACAAGTCTCTGCCAAGCAGTACGACCAGGCGTTGCGAGAGTTGCAGGAGATCCTCGAGGAAGATCCGTCGGACCTTGATGCGCAGCTTAGAATGGGACTGGTCTATGGAGAGCAGAAGAATTATCCCAAGGCGATTCAACAACTGACCCAGATTTTGACCGTGCGTCCGAGTGAACTCAAAGTTCGTGACTACTTGGGATACCTCTACGAAGAAACCAAAGACTATCCCAATGCGATTGCGGCCTATCGTCACAATCTCACGCTGGAGCCGTCGTATTTCGAAGGACACTTGCACCTGGGGGTGTTGCTGTATCGGACGAAGCAATATTCCGAGGCCATCCAACATTTGCGGGAAGCCAGTCGGTTGAATCCCAAACAGCCGGAAGCTCATATTGTGCTTGGACTGTCGCATTTCCAAGTGGAGGAATATGAGCCGTCCCTTCAAGCCTTCCTGGAAGGGATACGCCATAACCCCGACAACGCGGACCTCCATTTCAATGCCGGTACTGCCTACGACAAATTGAACCGCTTTGACGACGTGGTGAAGTCAATGGAAACCACGCTGGCGTTGGATCCCCACCATGCCGATGCATTGAACTACCTCGGGTACAGTTACGCGGAACGAGGCGTCAAAATCGAAGAAGCCATTGCGTTGACCAAGCAGGCCGTCGCACTCAGGCCCACCAATGGTTATTATGTGGATAGCCTGGCCTGGGCGTTTTTTAAAAAGGGGCTCTTGACCGAAGCCTTGACTGAGATGAAGCGAGCCGTGGCGTTGGTCGGCGATGACCCCGTGATCTACGAGCACTTGGGCGAAATTCATCTCAAACAACAGCATCTCTCCGATGGTCGAGAAGCCCTGCTCCATTCGCTTGAACTGGATCCCTCCAATGACAAGTTGATGCAGCGATTTCGCGATCTTGGTTTGGGCGACCCCGCCAAGGAAGAACGGATTCGCCAGGCCATTCGGCGCGTCACCGACCGAAAAGCCGTCTCTCCGGCTCCGTAGTTTCTGCCTGTTCCATCCTCAATTCAGACCTGTCTCGCCGCATCGCAGTGAGGCTGTGTCGCGTTTACCCACCAGACCGTCATCTATCCCCATGATGTGTCACTGATAATGTCTTGATCCTTCGTGTACGGCAGTCGATGGGTGACTCTCGCACCGTGACTGTTCGATTCAGTCAATTTTTGGCACTTTCTCGGATTCCTTCATCGCTTCTCGACACCTCCCGTCTAGACCCGAGCCGCACAGGGTGCAAAAAGGTCAATGATCACAGTGAGTTGGACGCGTACGTTTTGCTGTCATGTTGTGTGGCATGAGGCCTGCTCATGGAAGCCCTAACTTTCAGGCACCATGCCAACAGTGGAGCATGGTACGGGAGCCAAGATATCGGTAATCAACTACCATGGCGCTGCCGTCACAGGAAAAAGGATTCACGCTGATCGAAATCATGGTCGTGGTGGTGATTGTGGGGATCTTGGCAGCGTTTGCGATTCCGAATTTCCTCCGATACAGGGCGCAGGCGATGCAGGCCGAAGCGCGTTCGAACCTGGCGGGAATTTTTGTGGCCGAAATGTCTTTTTTCACTGAACGGAAAGAGTTCGGCAACTTCACCGATATCGGCTTCGCCGTGGCCGGACCCGGAACGAATCGCTATACGTATCGAACCGGTTTGGGCCTCGTGGCAGGGCTGGGGCCGAACGGAGGCAATCTGTGTGCGGCTGTCGGTAGTTGCGACACGATTCAGACGGAAATACCCGCTGCCGGGGCGATCAGCTTTACCGGAAGCGCAGGTATTGCGACGACATCTTCGGCCGGCTTCACTGCCACAGCCGCCGCGGATCTCGATGGGGATTCAACGCATGATGGCTGGTACGTCAACGATTCGAAGCAAGGATTGAATGCCGCCGATCCGAATGATGTGTCCAGTTAGGTGCCGCTGGCGGTGCCAAAACTTGTCACTCGAGGACGGAAAAGGGAACCGGCTAGTGGTAGGAGAGACTGAGCGTCACGCGGTGAACAGTGTAAATGTTAGAAATATTAAACGAAAAGCAAGAATTCAGAGGAAGGAGGTGTTGGGCATAGAACCTGCTATCCCCAAGATCTGTCAGGCGTGAACACGAAGTTCCGAATGAAGAGACAGGAACGAAGAACGTGTCGGATGACGTGGCAACAATAGGAAAGGGAGGAAGTATGTTGAAGCAAATCAAGGGTCAGAAGGGTTTTACGTTGATTGAGTTAATGATCGTCGTGGCGATCATCGGTATCTTGGCGGCCATCGCCATTCCGAACTTCTTGCGCTATCAAGCCAAGTCGCGCCAGTCGGAAGCCAAGACCAACTTGGGCGCGATCTTCGTGGCTGAGACGGCGTATCTCAGCGAAAACTCGCGCTATGGCAGCTTCGCGGAGATTGGTTATGCGCTCGCAGGTAACACAAACCGTTACACGTATCGCAGCCCTGTTGCCGGTGGTGCGGGTCCGTCAGGCGGCAACGTGTATACGCCTACGGCGACTGCATTTGATCAGATCAATTGCGGTGCCCCGGCAAGCTGCACACCTGCCACCGATGCGGCCCCAGCCGTACCGTCTAACGCTAGTGCAACAGCTGGTTCGATTTCGTTTACGGCTTCGGCGGTTGCCAGCATCGATAATGATGCTACTATCGATGGTTGGACAGTGAACGACATCAAAGGTGGTTTGACTCAGGCGGTTCCTGACGACGTGATCAACTAACGATCAGTCTGAAGGTTTCTTCGGTGCGGGGGAGGGACGATGTTCCTCCCCCGTTTTCATTTCAGTTGACCCATCGACGAACTTCTCGGTTAGCGTTCTCAGGTTAAGCTTCCAGTTCCCGCCTCACGCCGCGGTATTCAAATTCGTTTTGCCAAATTGGGTTTGTCTGATAAACCAGCAGATATCTGCTTCGTCAAGTGACCAAGGTGCCGCGATGGATATTCTGTCTTCCATTTCCCTACTAGTGATCAGCGCACTAATGGTCTTCTCGCCTCTGCAAGAAGGGGGCACGACACATCCGGCGCAAATGATCATGCGGCTGCTGATTCTAGCTTGGCTGGGCGTGGCGCTCATTGAAGGCATCCGTGCGGGACGCCTGGTGGTCCCCAAGCTTGAAATCAGGTACGTCGTACTGGCCTTTCTGGCTTTGGCTGCTGCAGGCACGATTTTTTCGCCCTATGTCCATCAGAGCCGGCAATGGCTGCTGATGATCGCGGGATATGCCATCTTGTTCTATCTGTTGGTTTCTTTCGTGGACCGGTGGGAGCGCGTGGGTACGGTGACAATGATCATCGTTCTGATGGGCGCAGGTGAAGCTGTCTGGGCGATTATGCAAGGTGTGGCCTGGAATATTCTGAGACCGAGCGGCACATTCTTCAATCCGAATTTTCTCGCCGGCTATCTCACCGTCAGCTGGGCAATCCTCTTAAGCGTCACAGTGTATGGATATCGGAAAGGCGGGATATTGTCCCAGCCGCCGCTGTCGCCTGCGTTGTGGTGGGTCGGCGTGGGTACAACACTATGCATCCTCCTCGTCGCGATAGTGCTCACCCAATCGCGCGGAGGCATGGTCGCATGGCTTGCGGCAACGATGTGCGTTCTGACCGCGCGATATGGGTTGAAGGTGGCTGGTGCGGGTGCCGGCACGATCCTCCTTGCCGCCATTCTATTCCCGACTCCTCTCAAGGACCGGGTGCTGGCCGAACATGAACAGAACCCCGTCTCTTATGCCCGCTGGCAGATGTGGCAAGGCGCGGTAGCCCAGATGACTGATCATCCGTTCGGAATCGGGTTGGGACTCTATCAATATACGTATCCTTTGTATGCGTTTCCGGTCGAAGGCGAGATTACTCGATATGGAAAGGTCGCCCACACTCCTCACAATGACTATCTTCAAATAGGTGTGGAGATGGGAGTAGGCGCATTGCTTGTCTTTCTGACCGGCATAGGCCTGGTCGTACGGGAACTCATGCAGGTGTTTCGAGCGAGACTGTTGCGCTGGCAGAGAAGTCTCATTCTCGGGGTAGGAGGCGGAGGCATCGCCCTTCTCGTCCATGCCGCGCTGGACTCCAGCTTACGCGAGTCGGCGCTGGCGATCCTGCTCGTGCTTTGCGCAGGGTTGATCGTCTCAGCAGCTAGGTTGACCAATCGCGGCACAGATGCCGATCATATCATCCCGATTCGGTCTCGCCTGGTGTGGGGACTGAGTGCCGCCTGTCTGTTGTTGTTTCTCAGTGCGGAAGTCAGCCGATTGGGGATGGCCTGGCTGACATTCGATGCGGCATCCCGGCGCGCCGTGGCTGGAGAGACCGATGCCGCCATTCAAGGGTTAAAACAGGCGATTGCCTTAGATCCGGGCAAGTCGCTGTACCACCATGGTCTTGGATCGCTCTATGCACGAGCGTTCGATGTATCCCGCGACAAAGAGATGTTCCAACTTGCGTATGCGGAGTTCAAGGAGGCGATCGAGCTCAATCCGTTAGACAGCCGATTGTTAGGACTCTTGGCACAACTGTATGTGTCGGCGGCACACCCGGCATCATTGTCCCGAGGCCTGGACGAGCAACAGCAGGCCTGGCTACGTGCGGCATTGCGGGTGTACGAACGGGCTGTTCGGCTCGCGCCATTTTCCGCTCCCTACCGCTATGAACAGGCGAGACTGCATTGGATGCTTGGCGAGCGGGCGGCGGCTGAAGAGCAGGCGAGAGAGGCTGAACGACTGGAACCGAATTTTTTGCCCGCGCGCGCATTGCTGGCGCAGGTGTGGGTCGATGCAGGTCGTATCGATGATGCGAAACATGAGCTCCATGAAATTCAGGCGCGGCAGGCGCGCTATGAACAGTGGAATAAAAACAGCATCGACCGGGTCTTTTTAAATGTGGATGTGCGGCAGTTGCGTGCCGCCGTCGATGAGAAGAGCCTCGCCGGATGAACCGTATGAGATCTTGCACCATCAAGTCGCGTCTCACTCAGGTGCTATGTGGGCTGGCATTGCTGGTCGGTACGTCGGGCCTGCTCCATGTGCTCGACCAGGAGCGGACCGCTGTCGCACGAGCTGAACAGTTGGCCTATCTCCCGAAGGGAGACTATTTGAAATTGGCCGTGCTTGGCTATCGCCAAGTCGTTGCCGATTTGATTTGGCTCCAGGCGGTTCAGCATATCGGCGCCAAGCGAGATACGCAGTTGGGGTATACCTGGACGTACCACGCCGTCGATGTGCTGACGGATTTGGATCCGACGTTTGTTCCCCCATACCAGGCCACCGGCCTCTTTCTGGGCGTCTTGGTCGGGCGACATGAAGAAGGTGTGACGATCTTGAAGAAAGGTATTCAGCACAATCCGGCAAGTTGGCACCTACCGTTTCTGGCCGGCTACATTTCCTACTACGAGCAGTGTGATCCGGCAGCGGGTGGGGAATTTTTTCGGATCGCGGCGCGCGTGCCCGGTGCACCTGGATACCTCCCGCAATTGGCCGCACGTATGACGGTGGAAAGCGGGGATTCCTCTGCGGCACTGGAATTCCTGGATCGGTTTTCGAGGAGCGTGACGGATGAGCGGGTGAGGGAGGCGCTGTTTCGACGAATGAAAGAGGTCGTACAGGAACAGGATCTACGCCTTCTCGAAGAGAGTATCAATCGGTATCGAACCCGATATGGGCGGGCGCCGGCGAAGCTGGAAGACCTCATGTTGCACGGCATCATCACCAGGCTGCCGGTGGATCCGTTGGGCGGACAGTATGAACTCAACAGCTTGACCGGAGCTGTCAGCGCCTCCTCAACACGCGAACGCCTTCGAATTCACGAGAAGGTCGCGTGCCGATTGGGGAGAGGGGCCGGTTCGATGGAAACTCCGCTGCCGACCGTGCAGTGAGGATGGAGGAGCGCCGTGGACGATATCGTCACAGAAAACTTGACCAAATCCTACGCATCCGGTTGGCCCGGGCGACCGCCGTTCGTGGCTTTGGATGGATTGTCCCTCACCGTTTTCCGGGGAGAGATTTTCGGCTTCCTTGGGCCGAATGGAGCGGGGAAGACCACCACGTTGAAGATTTTGTTGGGCCTTGTTCGAGCAACGAGCGGACATGCGTATTTACTGGGGCAGCCGGTCGGTGATGTGGCTGCGAGGCGGCGGATCGGCTTTCTGCCAGAATCTCCCTATTTCTATGACTATCTGACCGCCGAAGAGTTTCTCGGGTTTTATGGTCAATTGGCAGGTCTGGACCGTGCGGCTATCAACCAACGGGTCACGAACCTATTGGGGCTCGTCGGGCTTACAGAGGCACGTACCCGGCAGTTGCGCAAATTTTCCAAAGGCATGTTGCAACGTATCGGGCTTGCACAGGCGCTCATCCACGATCCCGAACTGGTTATTCTCGACGAGCCGATGACCGGCCTGGACCCAGTCGGAAGAAAGCAGGTGCGTGACATGATTTTAAGTCTGCGTGACCAGGGAAAGACGGTCTTTTTCAGCACGCACATTCTGCATGATGTCGAGATGATCTGTGACCGTGTCGGTATTGTCATGAAGGGCCGGCTGGTGGCCAGCGGGCGAGTCGACGAACTGGTTCGCCAGGATCATACGCAGTCGGTCGAGGTGGTCTGTCGCCAACTGAAGGTGGAGGGGAATGCATTTATCCATTCGCTGGCCACCCGTGTGCTGCAACAGGGGCAGCAATGTCTGATCGTGTTGCCGAGTCCCGATGCGGTCGATGCTCTCGTGGGAGAGATTCGCCGTCAGGGGGGGCGGCTGCTGTCTGTCACGCCGCACAAAGCCTCACTGGAAGACTTGTTCTTTCAAGAGGCCTCGCCTGAAGGCATGAAGATATTGCCGCATATGACCAGTGGGAGGGCGTCCTGACATGGGTGCGATCGGCGTCATTGCTTTCAATGCGTTCCGTGAAAGTTTACGGGACAAGATCCTATACAACCTCGTGCTGTTTGCCGGGTTGCTCATCGGGTTGTCGGTGCTGCTGGCGGACCTTTCCATTACCGAGCACCACAAGGTCATTGCGGATATGGGCCTGGCAGCGATCAATCTGATCGGGGTCATCATCGCCATTTTTGTCGGCATCAGTCTGGTCAACAAGGAAATCGAACGGCGTACGATTTACACGATTATGGCGAGGCCGATCAGTCGTGCTTCTTTCATCATGGGCAAGTACCTTGGCCTGGCGCTGACGTTATTCGTAAACATGGCCATCATGTTGGCGGTTTTTCTGCTGACCCTGTGGCTGAATCATGTGCCGATTCAGCCCTCCATTTTTCAGGCGGTTGCCCTGATCTTCGTGGAAATTTTGGTGGTGACGGCTATCGCACTCTTTTTTTCCACATTCACATCGACCACCTTGAGCGCCATCTTCACGCTGGGCTTCTATGTGATCGGCCATCTCACGGCGGATTTACGATCGATGGTAGCCAATAGCGACAGCGGACCGATCAAGTCCCTCATGGATCTGTTCTATTATCTCTGTCCCAACCTCGAGGTACTGAATATCAAAGGGCAGGCCGCGGTGGGTGTTACTGCAGCGCCGGAGTATGTGATGCAGGCATCGCTCTACGGGGTCATGTACGCCGGGGTCTTGCTCATCGGTGCCTGTTTAGTGTTTCAGCAGCGGGATTTCTGAGTGCCGCTCGTGATCATCTCCGTTTAATGCAGATGGTCACGCACTTGCCATGCGGCACGACAGTGCACAGTTCAATTGCCGTCAAGACGGTGCACGATGCTCTCATCAAAAGGCTAGTCCAATGATCTCCCAGCAATACGGTATCTCCCCCTTGATGGTATTCACCAGCATCAGCGTACATTGGGATCTGATTCGTCAATTGACCAGGCGGGAGATCGCTAGCAGGTATCGGGGGTCCCTTCTAGGGATGTTGTGGGCATTCCTGCACCCCATGGTCATGCTTACGGTATACACGCTGGTTTTTCAGGGTGCCTTTGGAATGCGGTGGGGACAGGAAGGGGAAAGCGCGCTCGATTTCGGCCTGCTGTTGTTCTCCGGGTTGATCGTCCATGCGTTGTTTGCGGAAAGTATCCACCGCGCGCCCTACTTGATCGTTAACCACAGCAATTACGTCAAGAAAATCGTCTTTCCATTAGAAATCCTGGCGTGGACCTATCTCGGATCGGCCTTGTTTCATGCGGCGGTCAGCGCGTTGGTACTGATCGTTGTGTATGGCCTCCTCCATCATGGCTTGCACTGGACAATGTTGCTGCTACCCCTGCTCCTCCTGCCGCTGTCGCTCGTGACCCTTGGCATGTCATGGTTTTTAGCATCCGCGGGAGTGTTCGTGCGTGACATCGGACAAGCGAGCGGGCCGCTGACGACCGTCATGTTGTTCCTCTCGCCGGTGTTCTATCCGGCTGCGGCATTTCCGGAGTCCTATCGTGTCTTGTTGTATGCGAACCCGCTGACATTTCTCATCACGCAAGCACAGGACCTGCTCATTTGGGGCAAGGCCCCGTCATGGGTTGGAATCGCCCTTTATTGGGCGGGCAGTTACCTCGTCGCCTGGTGCGGGCTCCTCTGGTTTCTGAAGACACGAAAGGCATTTGCCGATGTCCTCTGAGTGGGCGATCCGTGTCAGCCATCTCTCTAAGACCTATCGGCTATACGATCGCCCGCGCGACCGTGGAAAACAATGGATCATTCCTCCGCTGCAGAAATGTCTCGGTCGATCGCCCTCACAGTATTACCGTGACGTACACGCCATTGACGATGTGTCGTTCGAAGTTCTGAAGGGAGAAACGCTCGGCATTATCGGTCGAAACGGTTCAGGCAAGTCGACCCTTCTTCAGTTGATCGTGGGTATCTTGAGCCCGACCAGCGGCACAATCGAAACCAATGGTCGCATCGCCGCGTTGTTGGAACTGGGGGCTGGATTTCATCCCGAATTTACGGGACGCGAAAATGTATTTTTGAATGCCACCTTGCTGGGGCTGTCCCGGGGAGAGCTAGAAACGCAATTGGACGAGATCCTGAGGTTTGCCGAGATCGGCGCTGCAATCGACCAACCGTTGAAAACCTATTCGAGTGGCATGGTGGTCCGTTTGGCATTTTCCGTCATAGCGCATGTTAAGGCGGACATTCTCATTATCGATGAGGCCCTAGCAGTTGGCGATGCGTTCTTTGTTCAGAAATGCATGCGCTTTCTGAGAACGTTTAGGGAGCGCGGTACGGTGCTGTTCGTCAGCCACGACTCAGCCGCAATTCTTAATTTCTGTCATCGGGCATTATGGCTTGAGAAGGGACACATTCAGGTCGCTGGATCTGCCAAATTAGCAGTTGAAAGGTATCTGGCGAGTACGCACCAAGCTGGTATCGTCTCTATACATGATGATCGTGAACACCCTGTTGGTGCACTCAAGCAGACGAAGGTTCCACCTCGTGACATGCGTTTGGATTTAATCAATCAATCCAATTTGCGCAATGACATAGAAGTGTTTTCATTTAAAGGGGACGCGCGTGGTTTTGGGACCGGAGGTGCTCGTATTGTTTCCGCCAGTCTTTTTGATCAAGCAGCCGGACAAGAATTATCCTGGGTCATTGGCGGTGAACCCGTGTGTGTAGTGATTGAGTTCGTCGCCTCGGTGTCTATCCGTCGAGCCGTGGTCGGATTCTTCATCAAAGATAGGCTAGGCCAAATTTTGTTCGGAGAGAATACTCACTTGGCAACAAATGCAAGTTCAATTTCAATAGATGCTGGCGAGAAGGCCGTTGCCTATTTTTCATTTCATATGCCTATCTTGCCGCAAGGAATATATTCTGCTGATGTTGCCGTGGCGGATGGCACTCCATCGGACAACCGGCAACTGCAATGGCTTCATGATGCATTCAAGCTTGAGTCGCGAGCCTCTAGCACGTCAACCGGATTAGTTGGTATCCCGTTCGAAAAGATTGAACTTCGTAAGTTGTGTTGGGCTGAGCATGTGCAGGCTTCATGACGGAGAATCTCGTGGAACTCAGTAATTCTGAAAGTGAGCCTGGTCGATATAGTTTTCATGATGCGAGACGAGTGGCCCGTCGCGTCGCTCGACGAATCGTTGATGCATGCCCGCTCCTAACAACTATTGGGAGGCTGAACTCGGCCAGGCAGGAGACTCAACGTATCCGAGACAAATATTTGTCAACGATGGTGAGTTGTTTGACCGGTACGATTTACGAGGACCCACCCTTAAAAGTATTGGGACAGGAAACATTTGATGCGACGTTACGCGAGCATGGATGGGATTGGCCTAGTCAAGCACATACGATGATTGGAACCAAACGTCTGAACAATCTTCGGATGCTTATTGAGGACGTGATAAAGAATGAGATCCCGGGCGATCTCATTGAGACGGGAGTCTGGCGTGGTGGCGCGTGTATTTTAATGCGCGCGGTACTATTCGCATATGGAATAACTGCCCGTCGTATCTGGATTGCTGATTCATTTGAGGGCTTGCCACGGCCGAATGCGGCACGATACCCGGCTGACAAAAATGATACGTTTTATACGTATCACGACTTATCAGTGTCTATAGATGAAGTGAAGCGAAACTTTGAAAAGTATGGACTGTGTGATGACCAACTGGTGTTCTTGAAGGGTTGGTTCAAGGACACCTTGCCGATTGCCGACATCGATTCTTTGGCCGTATTGAGATTGGATGGCGATATGTACGAATCCACAATGCTTGCTCTGGAAAATCTTTATGCGAAGGTGTCAGTTGGAGGGTACATCATTATCGACGATTATCATGTGGTGAAGGCCTGCAAGGTGGCTGTTGACGAGTTTTTGGCAAAGAATAAAATTGTTCCCCAACTTTACGAAATAGATGGGGTAGGGGTTTATTGGCAGAAGACGGAAACGAGGATAGCACGTACAGAATGATCATCAAGCAAGGGCGATTGATGTTAGACAGGCCTCACAAATACGAATACATCGTCGACCTTGAGAGTGACACTGCGCCTGCTCGAATTGTGCGCCTGATCGGGCGAGAAAAAAAGGTCTTGGAGATCGGAGCCGGTCCTGGGTCAATCGCCCGCATCCTTCGAGAAAATAATGATTGTCGAGTGACGGGGATTGAAGTAGATCCTGAGGCGATCAAGAGGCTTCTTGTGTGTTGCGATCGGGTATACCAAACCGACCTCAATGATGTTGCCTGGGCGGAAGTCCTCAGGGACGAGGGGAAGTTTGATGTGGTCCTCGCAGCTGATGTCTTAGAGCACTTGTACAATCCGTTAGCAGTTCTGAAGACCATGAAAGGGCTAGTAAGCGCTGACGGTTGTATTGTTGTGTCGCTTCCGCATGTGGCGCACTCTGCGGTCGTTGCTTGTTTGATGACGGAGAATTTCGACTACAGAGATTGGGGTTTATTAGATCGCACGCACATCCGGTTTTTTGGTGTGAAGGACATGCAAGCATTATTTGATCAGGCAGGACTGAAGATCGTTCATGCTGAGTTTGTGGTACGGGCTCCTGAGGAAACGGAATTTGCAGAGCATTGGCGGGAAATGAAAGAGAATGTGCGTGCTGCTGTGTCCACCAATCCTTTCGGAGAGGTGTATCAGGTAGTGATTAAGGCGGTTCCGAAGGGGCGCGACGACAAGCCAATTTCCCTCTGTTCCCTGGTTGTGGACTCTCGCGCACGCGGTGGGATTATTCAACATTCCTCATTTGGGCAGAAGTGTGTGGAGGGTGTTAGAACATGGGTGCGCCGCCACACGAGTCCAGAAAGTCGTATGATTTTACGAAGATTCATGCGAAGTCTACATATGACGATATAGATGGAAAAACCCACGTATATGTCTGCCGGTAAAGATGTCGTGCCTCCTCCTGGTGTCTGTAGTCAGTCTGAGTCAACGTCGGTATCTCTTACGCAATCCTCATGTGGGTTGGGAAAGCCGAGATTGATTGCTTTTTTTCTTACCCAGTTTCATCCAACTCCTGAAAATGACGAGTGGTGGGGAAAAGGGTTCACGGAATGGACCAATGTCACGAAAGCATCGCCATTGTTCGATGGCCACTATCAACCTCATCTGCCGACTGATTTGGGATTTTATGATCTACGTTTGCGCGAGGCTCGACATGACCAGATTCGTCTTGCCAAACAATACGGCATTGATGGGTTTTGCTATCACTATTATTGGTTCTCCGGCACACGTTTGTTGAATCGGCCGTTGGACGACATGTTGGTTGATCAAGAAAGTGATATGCCGTTTTGCCTGTGTTGGGCAAATGAGAATTGGACGAGGCGATGGGATGCGGCTGAACATCAAGTTCTTATCAGTCAAAAGTATCTACCCGATGACGACTTAAATTTTATTAAAAGTCTGGTCCCATTCCTCAAGGACCCGCGCTACATCAAGATTGGGGGAGCGCCGCTTGTAATCGTCTACCGGCCGCAACATTTGCCGAACTCCTGCAGCACGGTTCAGGTGTGGCGAGACTATTGTGAGACAGTGGGAATCGGAAAAATTCATATTTGCGCCGCGCTGACTCATGGCAATGAACAGTACGGCGAGTTTGGATTCGATAGTGGCGTCGAGTTTCCTCCACACAATTTGAGCTGTCGGAACGTCAACGATCGCATCGAATTTCACGATCAGTTTTATGGCAATGCTATGGAGTACCAGGACATTGCTCAAACGTATTTGACGCGTCAATACCGTGAATCGAACGTTTTTAAGACAGTATTCCCATCCTGGGACAATACGGCTCGTTCGCGAGAACGCGCGTTAGTCGTGCTCAATGGCACACCGCATAATTATGAGCATTGGCTAGCCAAGGCATTGGAGCAGACGGTGAATACCCATCCCAACGAAGAAAACTTGGTCTTTATTAATGCATGGAACGAATGGGCTGAAGGGTGTCACTTGGAACCAGACAGGCGTTTCAAGCTGGAATTTCTTGAGGCGACACTGCGGGCTAAGAATAATCTTTCAATCGTACAAGGATTTCAGTCATTGAAGGCGTCTGCCGGGGACGGCGTCATTCGCCGATCCATTTACGGCGATTTACTCTCGATCGCTCGCTATCACGGCTGGCGTATGATCACGACATGGCGGTATTGGATCAACCAATATCCTCGACTCAAGGACTTTATCAAAATGCTCATTTCCCCTATCAGGCGACTCATCGCGAACGGTTAGGTGTGACGGGTGGTAGGCGCCGGTACGCATTCTTCGTGCCGAGAGAGTGCATTCACCAGTAACTTGTCGGCCATGATGCTGCCGATAAGACGATCCGATCCTTCCGACGGCAGAGTTTGCCTGGTCCGAACTCCGGCCCATAGATCGTGTGTGAAAACTCATAGTCGAGAGAGATGATTACGCTCGAATGATCATTTATTTCAGATGAATATATTGTCTGATCTGTATTGGCTACGATCCCGTTTGTGGGAAGTCCTCGCGAATGAAGGGATTGGAGCGTGCCTACGGAAAGGTCTACTCAAAGTCCGCAGCATTGCCTTCGGAGATTCTTCAGGTCTTTCTTTGACACTCCCAAGCCAGTCTGCCCAGTATGAGGTATGGCGGAAGCACCACACGCTATCCCCCCAGTGCTTACAGCGGATGCGTCTTGCGGCAGGGCAAATGCCGACACCACCGCATATTACGATCGTGCTGGTAGTGAGTCGAATTGATGAGAAGAGATTGCGAGAGACCATCGAATCACTGCTTGCCCAGACTTATCCCCATTGGACGTTGTCGGTGGTCGGTGAGGGTTGTCGCCTGCGCATGCTGGAACATATCATAAACGCCTACTCCGAGACGGACTCCAGAATTCAACCTCTAGAGATCTCGGAGAAGGAGCGCATATCTGATCGTATACTCAAAGGGCGCTTAGGAGAGTTCGTAAGTTTTCTCTCTCTGGAATGCTATCTTGCCCCGGAGGCCATGTCCTCTGTGATCATGCGCTTCCAAGAATGTCCGGATCTGGACTTCCTCTACGCAGATGAAGATATGGTCCGAGAGAATGGTGAATTTCTAGATCCGTTCTT